>ENA-ORXM01000414-ORXM01000414.1-marine-metagenome-genome-assembly--contig:-NODE-414-length-77810-cov-5.120554_pt1 | contig 77810 bp, 63 predicted proteins | sample MGYA00237867_ERZ511480 | MGnify/ENA primary metagenome ERZ511480 (study PRJEB26309, sample SAMN06266103) | marine metagenome | isolation source: Algal blade | place: United Kingdom:Sidmouth, United...
CTTTAGAGCCTCTTGCTGTACTCGAACCAAACTTAAAGAACTGCAACCCTTTTTTGAGTTTGCACTTGAATTTGAACTTGAAAAGTAGCCCCGGCAAGAATCGAACTTGCATCTAAAGTTTAGGAAACTTCTATTCTATCCATTGAACTACGGGGCCTAAATATTAGGAGCGCAAAAATAAAGTTTTTTTCGAGAGTCTTGAAAATCAACCGCTACTTATTTAGTCTTCCCAGATTCATCACTATGCTTATGAGTTATCCTAACGGATAAAAGAATATTCCTATCATTCGTTTCGGCAACAAAATCCATATCTTGTATGGAGTTAAGATAGAATTATGGAAGACAATCACAATCGAACCGCCGACAACACAAATTCAAGAAGAAAGTTTATCAAAAAAAGTTCACTGGCCTTTGTGGCCGGAAGTATTTTACCGCAGTTCAGTGCAAAGAGTTATGCCAACATCATCGGTGCCAATGAACGCATAAAAGCTTCGGTAATGGGTGTCAATAGTAGGGGAAAAGCTTTGGCCCAGAACTTTGCAAGTCAAGATAATTGTGATGTCATCCATATCTGTGATGTGGATAAGCGAGCGATTACGAAATGCCTAACCGCTGTGGCCGAACGCCAAACTGCAAAAGCGGAAGGTTTTACCGATTTCCGCAAATCGTTGGAAAACAAAGATGTCGATGTACTTGTCATCGCCGCTCCCGATCACTGGCATGCCCCCGCCGCCATGCTGGCCTTACAAGCGGGAAAACATGTTTACGTAGAAAAGCCCTGCAGCCACAACCCCCATGAAGGGGAACTGCTTCGCGAAGGCGCTAAAAAATACAATAAGGTCGTGCAAATGGGCAATCAGCGTCGCTCATGGCCGAATGTCATCGAAGGTATCGATGCTGTAAAAAACGGAGCGATCGGCCGGGTGTATTATGGCAAGGGATGGTACACCAATAACCGTGCTTCCATAGGTATCGGCAAGGAAACCGCCGCACCCGATTGGCTCGATTGGGAATTATGGCAGGGCCCTGCCCCCCGTAAAAATTTTAAGGACAATATCGTACACTACAATTGGCACTGGCTGTGGCACTGGGGCACGGGAGAGGCGCTCAACAACGGCACTCATATGATCGATCTGCTGCGATGGGGCATGGAGGTCGATTATCCTTCAAAAGTAAGCTCGAACGGAGGTCGATACCGTTATGATGACGATTGGGAAACCCCCGACACCCAGATTATTAATCTTGATTTCGGCGATAATAAAACCATGTCTTGGGAAGGCCGTAGCTGCAACGGCAAAAATGTAGAGGGTAGCTCTGTTGGCGTAGTTTTCTATGGAGAAAATGGAAGTTTACTCATTCCCGGGGGGAACGCGTACACCCAATTCGATCTCGATGGAAAGGTCGTAAAAGAAGTCAAAAACACCCAAGAAATCGATGCCCGGAATAAAAGTAACCCCGCGGAGGTATTGGATGCACTGCATATTCAGAACATGTTCAAAGCTATTAAAGATGGAGGTAGCCTCAACGCCGATATCGATTCGGGGCATAAAAGTACTTTACTTGTTCAGTTGGGCAATATCGCGCAACGTACCGGCCGATCTCTAAATATCGATACAAAAAACGGACATATACTAAACGACCCGGATGCCGAAAAACTCTGGAGCCGATCTTATGAAGAAGGATGGGAAATGAAGTTGTAGATTGATATGTTCATCCAAAATCTTTAGAGGATGGGAAACTTATAGATTTTAACAACATGGTGATTTAAAATCAGTTATTGGGTTATTGCGTTACTGGGTTATTCGGTTGGCAGTAACTAATAACTTAATAATCAATAACCTAATAACCAATACTTGTAATGTAGTCTTTGAAACTAGAATTGCCCAAACAAAGTATATGGTTCAAATTATCGTAATCACAACATGAATTCCAGAAGAAAATTTTTAGAAAATGCCGGTAAAGGAACCGCTTTCACGGCACTGGCGCTTTCCACCCCTTACAAGGCCATATCGCAATTGAAATCTAAAAACCCCTCGGAAAACAAGCCCTTTGTCATTGGCATTATAGGTGCCGAAAACTCGCATACGGCCGGTTTCGGTAAGCTTTTCAATATCGACAAGGCATTCCCCGGTATGGAGGTGAAATACGTTTGGGGCGAGACCGATGCGTTCGCAAAAACGGCCATGGAGAAGGGCGCTATTCCGAATCAAGTCAAGGAGCCCAAAGAAATGCTGGGTAAAATCGACGGGCTCATCGTAGACCACCGCCACGGCAAGTTTCATTTAGAACCTGCCGTTCCTTTCATCAAGGCGGGAGTTCCGACTTTTATCGACAAGCCTTTTTGTTACCGCGCAGCCGAAGGCAAGGAATTTTTGGCCTTGGCCCGTGAACACGGTACGCCGGTAACGTCCTTTAGCTCTATCGCACACAGCTATGAAACTTTCGATATTAAAGAGCAATTAAAAAAGTTAGGCCCTATCAATCAAGTCATCCGTTCCGGGCGGGTAGACCTTAATTCCGAATACGGAGGCGTGTTCTTTTACGGTGCGCATACCGTGCAACCTTTGCTCTATCTTTTCGAAGACGAGGTAGAAAAAGTTCGGGTCATCGAAAACGGAGAAAACAGTGGGGCGACTTTGGTCTTTAAGAACGGTATGTTGGCAAGTTTGGTTTTTACCACTAAAAAATACGGGTGGCAAACCTTTGTGGAAACGGAAGATGGCATCGTTGAGTTGACCTCAACAATTGAGGAAAAAACACCCGCCAAAAACTATGTGGATATGGTGGAAATGTTCAAAACCGGAAAAGAACCGCGAAGCCATAAAAGTATTATCCATTGCGTCGCCGTGCTCGAAGCCCTTGAAAAATCCGTAGCAAATGGGCAGTGGGAAAATGTAACGCCCTATGACCAAATCTAAATATCGAAAATGAAGACGCTGACACTTTGTATTACCTTTTGTACCATTCTTATGTTATCCTTCAAATCCCAAAAAGAAATTCAACTCGATGGACTCCTCTATTCGGATGGTAGCATAGTGGAAATTACTATCGAAAACGAAAAAATAAAGGACATCAAAACCGCAGAGGCCACCAATACAGCCTCAAAAACCTATATCGCCCCGGGATTGATCGACATACAGATCAACGGCTACGTCGGTATTGATTTTTCCGGTCCCGATTTGAAAGTTGAAGGAGTAAAAAAGGCGACTAAGGCCTTATGGAAAGCTGGAGTGACTTCCTATTTTCCGACTATCATCACTAGCGATATCGCACGTATCAAAAAGAACTTTGCAATCTTGGCCGAAGCAAAAAAAGACCCTGAAATCGGTCGGTCTATTCCTGGTTTTCATTTGGAAGGGCCTTACATATCTCCTATTGCAGGTTTCCGGGGGGCGCATCTTGAAAAATATATCAAAGCCCCTGACTGGCAAGAATTTCAGGAAATCCAAAAAGCGGCCGATGGTGGCATTCGAATCATCACCGTTGCCCCCGAAATCGAAGGAGCCATTCCGTTTATAAAAAAATGTGTTGAAAGCGGAGTTATTGTTTCCTTAGGGCATCACAACGGTACTGCAGCGCAAATTCAGGCCGCGGTCGATGCGGGAGCAAAAATGGCTACGCACCTGGGAAACGGTTGTGCGAACGAAATCAATCGGCACGATAATCCGTTATGGCCACAATTGTCAAACGACGCGATTACCGCAAGTATCATTGCCGATGGTTTTCACCTGAGACGTGAAGAAGTACGCACCTTCTATAAGGCCAAAGGCGTCGGTAAAACGATTTTGGTATCCGATGCATTGGACTTGGCCGGGCTTCCCCCGGGGGAATACATCCGTGGAGAACGCACTTTATTGCTCACGGAAAACGTCGTAAAACTTCCGAAGGAAAATGTACTGGCCGGGGCGGCCTCCCCCATCAGTAAATGTGTGGGGGTCGTGATGAATTTTACGGAATGTTCGTTGAAAGATGCTATACAGATGGCAAGCACCAATCCGTCTGAAATGTTTGCGTTGAACGAACTTGGAAGCATCCAAAAAGGGAATCGTGCCGATTTGGTTCTTTTCGAACTAGAGGATAACGAGATGATTATCAAAAAGACTTTTTTGGCCGGGAAATTGGTCTTTGAAAAAGAGTAGCTAAATGGCCAACAAACCACTTTCAAAAAAAATACTTCTTGCACTAAGTGCAGTCGGACCCGGACTGTTTTTGATCGGGTACAATATCGGTACGGGCAGCGTCACCACCATGGCCAAAACTGGTGCCGAACATGGTATGGGCCTTTTTTGGGCGTTGATACTCTCTTGTATTTTTACATATGTTTTGATGGTCGCTTACGGCAAGGTTACTTTGGTCACGGGCAAGACCGCTCTGTTCAATTTTAAATCGGAATTCAAATGGGGCTGGGTACTTTCCCTCTACATTATTATCGCCCTGATCATTGGTGAGCTTTTGGCCTTGATGGGCGTAATGGGCATTGTCGCCGATCTGGTACAGGAAGGTATTCGGCTCGCTTTCGAAGGGCAAATCGTCAGTAGGTTTTGGATCATTCTGTTTTTTAGTATCATTCTATATTTTCTATTGTGGTACGGGCGTTATCAACTTTTCGAAAAAGTCCTGACCGTTTTGGTCATTCTAATGGGCCTATCGTTTATCGTGGTGTTCTTTATGGTCAAGCCCAGTTTTTCAGCTTTGGCGGAAGGGATTATCCCCAGTATTCCAGATACGCCCGGGGCACTGGGGCTTATCGCCGCGATAACGGGTACGACCTGTTCCGCTGCAGTCTTTATTATGCGTAGCACGGTCGTGGCGGAAAAAGGCTGGGGCATCAAAGATCTTAAGACCGAAAAACGCGATTCGTTCGTTTCGGCCGCTATGATGCTGCTGTTAAGCGGAGTAATTATGGCCGTGGCCGCAGGTACGCTACACCTATCGGGCCTCAAACTTGATAATACCGTCGAGATGATCGAACTTTTCGAACCCCTTGGTGGAAAATTGGCCGCTTTTGTTTTAATTATCGGTATTGCCGGAGCGGGACTTTCGACCATATTTCCTATTGTGCTGATTGCGCCATGGCTGGTTGCCGACTATACCGGAAAGCCCCGGAACATTCATTCGACCCAATCGCGCTGGTTAATATTTTTGGCGATGCTCTTTGCCTTTGGCACCGTTTTTCTAGAAGAACGCCCACCGGCATTGATGGTCTTTTCACAGGCTTTTCAGGCCTGTATTTTACCGGCCGTAGCGATTCCAATTTTTGTGTTGATCAATAAGTCCGGCTTGATGCAACAGCATAAGGCAAGTACAAAAATGAATATAGGAATTATTGCAGTTATTCTGTTTTCCATAATAACGACGTGGTTTGCAATTGCAGACTTTCTTTAAAAATTAGGTGGACTTAGAGACTGTTTTGAAATATGTCGATTATTTTTTTATGCCCCTTTTTGCGCCCTTTTTCGTTAAAATTTTATACCGTAGCCATGGCTATGCTAGAAAATTTCGCCTAAAATGGCATCAAAAATGACCTATAAAAATTCTAATCACACATTTCCAAACAGTCTCTTAGATACTTAAATAATCAGCTTTGATAGGGAGAAGAACGAAGAAAACTATATAAATTTAACCGTAAAGAACCCTAAGAAGGCAAGGTTAAATTGAATTTTATCAGCAAAATGATGACAAAAACCTTAAAAATAGACCAGTTGGAAATTGCTATTCACGAAGACCCGGCAAGCATGGGAAAGGCCGCCGCCGACTTTGTAGAAAAAAAGCTAAATGAGGCAATCGCAAAAAATAATGCTGCAAACCTCATTTTGGCAACAGGCGCATCACAGTTTTCCTTTCTCGAAGCGTTCAGGAAAAGGCACATCGATTGGAAAAAAATCACCGTTTTTCATTTGGACGAATACAAAGGGATTTCCGACCAGCACCCCGCCAGTTTTCGAAAGTACTTGAAAGAACGTATTTTGGATGAAGTGGCTCCCAAAAAAATCTACTTCCTCAATGGAGATGTCGAAAATCTGGAAAAAGAAATGGAAGACTACTCCGAGGCACTACGGTCACATCAAATCGACGTAGCTTGTATCGGTATCGGGGAGAACGGCCATATTGCTTTTAACGATCCTCCCGTCGCAGATTTTAACGACCCTAAACTAGTAAAGTTGGTTACTTTAGACGAAGCCTGCCGTAACCAGCAATTGGGCGAGGGCTGGTTCCCCACTTTTGAAGATGTGCCCAAATTGGCATTGACCCAGACAATACCAGCGATTATGCGCTGCAAAGCCATTAGTTGTGTGGTACCGGATACGAGAAAGGCCCAAGCCGTTCACGACACCTTATACAACAAGATAAATACGGATTGCCCTGCGACCATTTTACGAACACACCCGGAAACCATGCTATTTTTAGACTCCGCATCCGCAGCTAAAATTAAAGAATGAGCAGTCCAAAAAATAAGAAAAAAGGCATAGGCCGAAGGGAATTCGTAACCAAAACGAGTGCAGGTATAGCCCTCGGCGCCTTGGGCATACCTCATTTATTCGCAAAAAACACCGAGATGAAGAAAAAAATCAATATAGCGGATGTGAGCTCGAATTTTGAGCGTGAAAACCTATATCCCTATCGGTTCAAGGGCAGCGCGGTTACCCAGCTTTGGCAGACCGCGGCAATGTTGAAAAGCGAATCAGGAATTTCAAAAGTCGGGCTCGGCACCCAAAGTGCCCTTTGGTCCGATGCCAGTGTGGCTAGTGTACACTCCGAAAACGGTGCGAATGCACTGATGTACGCAATGACAGAAAGGGCAGTTCAAATGGTAAAAGGCACCTCGTTTACCGACCCCATCGAACTCCAAGAAGCTATTTTGCCCGAGCTCTATGCTTATGGAAAAAAGATAACCGACAACCCGGCCCTTAGAAAGACCTTTGCCCTGAACGCTTTGGTCTGTGTAGACAATGCCGCGTGGTTATTATATGCCCAAGAGCACAATCTCAAAACTTTTGATGAAATGATACCGCAGGCCTATCGGGCGGGTCTATCATATAGACACGAAAAAGTGGCCAGTATTCCTTCGTTTCCGGTGGGTACGGAAATCCAGAAGATAAAATCCGCCGCAGATGAAGGCTATTTTATCATGAAGCTGAAAACGGGTTCAAAGGGTACCCAAAAAGAAATGCTGGAAAAGGATATGGAATTTCTTTCCGCCATTCATAAATCCATTGGCGACTACGAAACACCACATACTAAAGATGGGAAAATCCCCTATTACATTGACCCCAACGGTCGATATGAATCAAAGGATACACTTCTGCGATTTCTTGACCACGCCAAAAAAATAGGGGCTTTTGACCAAATAGCGGTCATCGAAGAACCGTTGCGCGAAATTGACGAATCGTATGTGGGTGATGTGGGCGTTACGATTGCGGCCGATGAAAGTGCGCATACCGTTGCCGAAGCCATGGACAGGATGGAACAAGGGTATTCGACCATCGTCGTGAAGGCGATTGCCAAAACCTTAAGCATGACACTCAAAATCGTAAAGGCGGCCCATGAAAAAAACATTCCTTGCTTTAGTGCGGACCTTACCGTAAATCCCATTTTGGTAGATTGGAACAAGTCCGTTGCCGCTCGATTGGCCCCTTTGCCCAATATGGAAATTGGTCTATTGGAAACCAACGGACACCAATATTATAAGGAATGGGACAGACTAAAAACCTATCATCCAAAAGCAGATGCAGAATGGACGAAATCAGAAAACGGCGTATATACGACCGGACCATCATTTTATGAGGAAAGTGGGGGCATATTGCTTCCTTCGGCACATTATGAGGAATTATTCGCTGAGATGTAAACAATATGATTTGTCCGTAATAAGAATTAATAGGAGTGTAAGATAAACCAGCCAAGGCCGGAAGGTTTCTCTTTTTTTAAAAATTGCTAATTCGTCCTCCCCCCAACCCCCTCCGGTGGAGGGGGAGTGCCTTAGCAAATAACGATGGGGTTGGTTATTCGAAAACTGTCCCCTCCCTTCGGGGGAGGGTTAGGGAGGGGACTTACGGAGTCGAAGCGGTAAAATTATTATTCGCCACTTAATTTTTTGGCCACAAACCAATTCAAACTTTGTTATCTTAGAACCTTAACTAATCGTAACCCGAATGACGCTCTCCCCTTGGGATATCGGAATCGTAATCGCCTATGTAGTTGGTGTCTTGGCCCTTGGTTTTTACCTTTCCAAAAAATCCTCCCAAAATCTGGAATCTTATTTTCTGGGAGGAAACGAATTGCCTTGGTACTACTTGGGCCTTAGTAACGCCTCGGGTATGTTCGATATTTCGGGTACCATGTGGTCGGTAGGGATTCTCTTCGTCTACGGACTTAAAAGCGCTTGGTTGCCTTGGCTCTGGCCGGTCTGGAACCAGGTTTTTGTCTTTGTTTACCTCGCCATTTGGATGCGTCGCTCGAACGTAATGACCGGTGCCGAATGGATTACCTTTCGTTTCGGTGATGGCAAAGGGGCCAAACTCTCGCACATTATCATCGTTATTTTTGCGGTAATCAGCGTACTCGGTTTTATCGCCTATTTCTTTGAGGGCATTGGCAAGTACAGCACTTCTATTTTGCCTTGGGACATGTCTTTTGACTTCTTCGGTTATCAAGTGTCTTCTGCACGCAGCTATGCCCTGATCATTTGTGGGCTCACGTCGCTTTACACGGTTAAAGGAGGCATGCACAGTGTAGTCGCAACGGAAGTTATGCAGTTCGTAATCATGACCATTGCCTGCATCGGGGTAGGTATCGTCGCCTATAATATGGTGACTTACGAGCAGATTGCTGAAGTGGTGCCGGCTACCTGGGACCAACTCTGGTTCGGCTGGAATCTCGATTTGGACTGGAGCAATTCGGCATTTCCGCAAGTGAACAAAAAGATTGCTTCCGACGGCTTTGATCTCTTCGGAATCCTTTTTATGTTGATGGTCTTAAAAGGTATTTTTGCTTCCATCGCGGGGCCTGTTCCCAGTTACGATATGCAGCGTATTTTGGCGACGAAAACACCGGCCGAAGCGGCGAAAATGAGTTTTTTGACCATTTGTGTACTGTATATTCCGCGCTATTTTATGATTATCGGTTTTGCCGTGCTGTCGTTGGTCTATCTGGGTCCCGAGTTATTGGCCATGGGTGACAATATCGACTTTGAACAGGTGCTGCCTATGGCCATAAATAAGTTTCTTCCGGTCGGATTAAAAGGGTTAATGTTGGCCGGATTTCTGGCCGCCTTCATGGGTACTTTTGCGGCCTTTGTAAATTCTGCACCGGCGTATATCGTCAATGACATCTATAAAAAATACATTAATCCCGGGGCGCCAGACAAAAAACTAGTGCAATTGAGTATTATTTCCTCTTTGGTATTGGTGATGGTAGGTATCTTTTTCGGCTTCAATGCCGGTTCGCTGAATTCGTTGATTTTGTGGTTAAGTTCCTCGCTTTACGGAGGCTATGTTGCGGCGAATGTCTTAAAATGGATTTGGTGGCGCTTTTCGGGTAACGGCTATTTCTGGGGAATGCTTTTCGGATTGATCGCATCTACAGTAAAGTTTCTATTCTTCCCCGACTATGTAGATATTTTTGTATTCCCGATTATCTTCGCTTTCGCTTTTATAGGATGTATTATCGGAACCTTCTTGGAACCTTTGCCCAATCGTGAACAGGTCAAGCTATTTTACAAACAGACCCGACCGTGGGGATTCTGGGGCCCTATTAAAAAGGAAGTTATGGCCGAAGACCCAAGTTTTGTTCCCAATATGGATTTTAAGCGAGATAGCTTTAACATTGTCGTCGGAATCGTTTGGCAGATGGCACAAGTTCTCATTCCCATCTACTTTATGTTGCGCCAGAATACCGAAATGGTCGTTTGGAGCGCCGTTTTGATTTTGACGAGTTATTTGTTGAAGATATTTTGGTGGGATAAACTTGAAAAGGTTTAAGGTTAAAAGTTTCAGGTTCAAGTTTGAAATTAGAAGCAAAAAGCTCCTCCCTTTTAAAAAAGGGAGGTGTCCGCTTGCGGACGGAGGGATTCAGAGCGTGGGTAAGTGTTTAATCTAAGAAGAATAGCTGTACGTGAGCAAGTTCATGGGTCAATCTCCCCGTCTGCCAAGGGCAGACACCCCTCTTTTTATTTCGGCTGCGCTCAGCACAGGTCTAAAGAGGGTAGCTTAAAAATTTGAAATAGAAAATGCAAATCACAGGAACCTTTATTGACGAAATCAGCCACGACATTCCCCATCAGAATTGGGGTCCAAAGGAGTGGGATATCGACTTTGCCCACATGAAAAAAATGGGCATCGATACGGTCATCCTTATTCGTTGCGGCTATCATCAGTTTTTGACGTACCCTTCAAAATATTTAATTGAAAAACACCAACGATTTCGACCGCCCATCGATTTGGTCAAACTCTTTTTGGAACTTTCAGAAAAATACGGGATGACCTTCTATTTTGGCACCTACGATAGTGGCAAGTACTGGGAAACCGGCGATATGCGTCATGAAATCGAAGTCAATCTTCCCGTAATCGAAGAAGTATATCAAACCTATGGGCACTATAAAAGTTTTGGGGGCTGGTATCTCAGCCTTGAATTGAGCCGGAAGACCAAAGGTGCCGTCGAGTCGATTGCCCAATTGGGTAGCCATTGCAAGGCAGTGAGCGGTGGGTTACCTGTTTTGATTTCTCCATGGATCGATGGTAAAAAAGCCATTGCGGCTACTGAAGGGCAATTAATGAAATCATCCGGCATTTCGTTAACTGAACATGAAAAGGAATGGAACGAAATCTTCGATGGCATTAAAAATAGCATCGATATTGTAGCCTTTCAAGACGGTCATGTCGGTTTTAACGAGTTGGAAGATTATCTTAAAGTAAACAACGCCTTAGCCGAAAAATACGGACTGCAATCATGGACCAACTCCGAATCATTCGACCGTGATATGCCTATCAAATTTTTGCCCATCAAATGGGAAAAACTATTGTTCAAGCTGGAGGCTGCAAAACGTGCCGAATGCGAAAAAGCGATTACCTTTGAGTTCTCTCATTTTATGAGTCCGCAATCGGCATATGTTCAGGCAGGGCATTTGTATAATCGGTATATGGAGAGCCACCTAGCCCCCAAAGGGGGAACAAAAATTTAAAAGTTTTGAAAAGTGTTGGGTTCCTTCCCCTAGCAGGGGAAGGCGGGCCGGAGCATAGCGAACGGGTCGGAAGGGGTAAAGCGCAAGCCATAGCTCAAAACAAATATTGGCGATTCAATACTCGAGTCAAAAGGATGACATTAAAAAGTGGGGATAGAAATTAAGGTTCGGGTTTGACCCCTTCCGCCCCGCTGTAAGGGAAATTTTGTCAGGATTGAAAATCTCTTCAGCGGGACACCTTCCCCTTGCAGGGGAAGGAACACAAAAAATTTATGAAATACAAAAAACGACACGATCGGCCCGAATCAAAAGCCAATAGAAAGTCACTGCGGGAAAATCTGACCCCTGCGGAAGCCTATCTTTGGAAACAGTTACAAAGAAAAAAGCTCGAAGGGAAAAAATTTAGAAGACAACACAGCATCGACCAATACATTGTTGATTTCTATTGCGCAGAGGAAGCTTTGATTATTGAATTGGATGGAAATGCGCACATGAACCCCACAGCGGAGGAATATGATGAAAAGCGTTCAAAACACTTAGAAAACTATGGATTCAAAATCTTGAGATTTGAAAATAAAATGGTCTTTGAAAACTTAACATCCGTGTTGATGGAAATAAAAGCAAATTTTAAAAATGAAATAGAATAACGAAATATCCGAAAGCTCCTTCCCCTAGCAGGGGAAGGTGGGCTGGAGCAGAGCTGCCGATAGGCGAGCACGGCGAACGGGTCGGAAGGGGTAAAGCGCAAGCCATAGTTCAAAACAAATACCGGCGATTCAATACTCGAGAAAAAAAGACTGACAATAAAATTATAGGATAAGAATGAAGGTCGGGCTTTTAATCCCTTCCGTTTTCCCTTCGAAAAGAGCGGGAATTCACCTTCCCTTATCCAAGGGAAGGAGCCTAAAAAATACTGGAATAAAAATTAAAGAATTCAATAGTTGAACCATTACGCTGAAATCTATAAAAACGAACTGTTAGAAGAGATTATCCCCTTTTGGGAAAAGCATTCCATAGATAAAGAATACGGCGGATATTTTACTTGCCTGACCGATACCGGAAACGTCTTTGACACCGACAAATTTCTATGGCTACAGGCACGACAAGTTTGGACGTTCTCAAAACTCTTCCAAGAAGTAGAAGCTACTGAACGATGGAAAAACATTGCGGTTCTCGGTGCCGATTTCTTGGAAAAATACGGTCGGGACGATGATGGTAATTGGTATTTTTCCCTAAATCGCGAAGGGCAGCCCTTGGTACAACCCTACAATATCTTTTCCGATTGTTTTGCGGCAATGGCCTTTGGAGCTTTGTATCAAATCGAACCTAATCCACGATACGCCGAAATTGCGAAAACCACTTTTGCCAATATCCTGCGCCGGCAAGAAAATCCGAAAGGAAAATACAACAAAATCGTTCCCGGCACGAGAAACCTGCAAAACTTCGCCTTACCGATGATCTTATGCAATCTGAGCTTGGAACTGGAACATCTGCTCGGATCTGACCAAGTCGACCAAGTTTCCGAACAAGTAATCGATTTGGTCATGAACCGATTCTATGATGAAGAAAGCGGACTTGTCTTGGAAAACGTATCGGAAACGGGCGAATTCATCGATAGTTTTGAGGGCCGTCTGCTCAACCCCGGTCATGCCATTGAGGCGATGTGGTTCATTATGAATCTTGGTATCCGTAAAAAGGATAGGGCGTTGATTGAAAAAGCCGAGGGCATCATGTTTAAACAATTGGAACATGGTTGGGACGAAAAATACGGCGGAATCTTTTATTTTATGGATTGTAAGGGCCATCCGCCCCAACAATTGGAACACGACCAAAAACTTTGGTGGGTGCATCTGGAAACCTTGGTGGCCTTGGCCAAAACCTACGCCTATAATCAAAACCCGAAAGCAAAAGCTTGGTTCGAAAAAGTACACGATTATACTTGGAACCATTTTCGCGATAAAAAAAATGGCGGGGAGTGGTACGGCTATCTGAACCGACAGGGCGAGGTTCACTTACCGCTCAAAGGAGGCAAATGGAAAGGCTGCTTTCACGTACCTCGAGCCTTATTGGAAGTTTGGAAAACATTAGCGGAATAGTTTCTGGTTCCATGAGTTTCCGGTTTCAAGTTAACCTGAAACATAAAGCCCTAAACTTGAAACTACTAGATTATATGAATATATTGAAATATAGCATCGTATTCTGTTTATTGCTCACTGGTCAAATCGGGATGTGTCAATCGCAAAAGGGAATCTGGCTTACCGACGTGGCGAGCAAGGCACTGGACTCCAAAGAAGGTATTCAAGAAGTAGTGCAACGCTGTAAAAAATATGGTATCGACCAAATTTATGTCGTAGTCTGGAATCGTGGCCATACCCTCTACCCTAGTCAAATCATGGAAAAGGAATTCGGCAAAAGAGTTGCTACTAGATTTGCCAATCGTGACATGCTTCAAGAACTTATAGAGGTAGCCCATTCAGAGAAGCTCAAAGTACATGCTTGGTTTGAATTCGGATTTTCGAGTAGTTACCAAGAAGAGGATGGCGGACATATACTCCAGGCAAAACCCGAATGGAAAGCCATCGATAACGAAGGTAAACTGGTGTCTAAAAATGGTTTTCAATGGATGAATGCATTCGACCCCGAAGTACAAAACTTTTTACTTTCCCTGATTACCGAAGTCGTTGAAAATTATGATGTCGACGGTATTCAGGGCGATGATCGGCTACCTGCAAATCCGTCTACTGCTGGCTACGATGAACTAACTGTTTCACTTTACAAAAAAGAGCATCAAGGCAAAGTACCTCCCCATGATTATAAAGATTCGCTTTGGGTAGATTGGCGTGCCCAAAAGCTCAATCGCTTTGCCCAAAAAGTCTCCCAAACGGTAAAGGCCATCAAGCCTGATGTTACTGTTACCATGGCCCCTAGCATTTTCCCATGGAGCAAAGAAGAGTATTTGCAAGACTGGCCTACATGGGTAGAAAATGGATGGGTCGACTACATTATTCCCCAGGTATACCGGTATGATATCAAGGCTTATTCGAGTACCCTCGAAACGAATCTCGAATTTATGCCCAAAGAAAAGCGAACCCGATTTATTCCCGGGGTACTTTTAAAAGTGGATTCCTATACCCCATCAAAGCGATTTTTAAGAAAGATGATTAAGACCAACCGCAATTTTGGACTGGACAGTGAAGTCTTCTTCTTCTATGAAGGGTTAAAAGAACACGAGCGATTTTTTGAGCACAACTATCCAAAACTAAGGTAGAAAATAACCTTGGGTGTAGTTATGTAAAACGTTCTTTTGCTGGACGAGATAAGAACATTTACCGGACGGATTTTTATACGTTGTTCAGCCTACTACAATACTTATTTGGGCAATCTATTCTTTATCGTTGCTATTTGGCCCATATGATTTGCTGAATGCTCCATAACGTGAAACCAGACCCAATGGTAGTTTATTCCTTCCTCGACATTCGATGCAAACCATTTATCATCCTTGGTTTTAAGTCCGGCCAGTGTTTTTTGGCGGACTTCGTCCCACAAATCAAGATAGTGCTGAATCGGTTTGCCCTTTAGGTTTCTTTTTGATTCATCGTTTAGTGCTCCGGCCACACCTAGCCGGGTTTGCTCATCTTCCGTCATTTGTCTACCTTCTAAAGTTTCTACTTGGTAATATACTTCAGTTGAGACCAAATGCATCATCAATGCCCCGATACTGTTCGCATTCTTGTCATATAAAAAATCGATCTGTGATTGGTCTAAATCTTTTACCTGTTCCGTAATTCTTTCTTTTAAATCTTCAAGCATACTGACCATTACACCGATATGGGGTGTATAACCTTCCATTGGCTCAATCTCGTATTGCCCATTCGCAAGTGAAAGCGAAAGGCACGTCAATAGTAGGGCTATTTTTTTCTTTAGTGTTTTCATAGTATCAAATTAAAATTATGTGTTTTTCCTTTTACTAATACACTTCGGGGCGAAATAAGAAAATTTCTTGAAACTGACTATTCCCGAGGTAAGCCGTAGAGGTGTTTCGCCGGTTTCATACCGATTACCATCGGGAACCGTCCCGTACGTGCGGGATTATATTTTGCCCCACCCGGCCCCGAGTATTCGGGGACGAAAAAACAATTCCGACCTCCCCCAAGTGGAGGTAAAATAGGAAACTTGAGGCTGAGCCATCGAGGAATTATTTAGATTAAATTCGATTTCGCGTGACCTGATATGCTATTAAATATACATACGGTGTTAAATATTTCAAAGTACGACGCAATTTTTAGTATTCCGTTAGTTTTATGTGATTGTTTTACTCTAGAGGCTAAATAACGGACGTCAATCAATAAGATAGACGCAAGATTGTGTTGTAGGGTTGCCTGATGCTATAGGTTTTTATCCCATAAAGCATCTTTTTTAATAGTTTCGTGAAATAGCTTTCTTTAAAACCAAAATACAGGTTCATAAAAAATACATTGGAGAGCTAACTTAGTTTTGCACATCATATCCAATACAAAATATCAAATGAAGTCACCTTTAGAAACAAGATCGAGCAAAAAAAATAGAAAATCTTGGCACATTTCTTTGTTTTTTGGCTGTCTTCTTTCAATAGTTTTAATCTGTAAGGGACAGGATACGGGCGAGTCAAAACCAAATGTCATCATCATATTGACCGACGACCAAGGATGGGGCGACGTAAACTGTTATGGCTCGAAAGACCTCTACACTCCGAATATGGATCGGCTCGCACAGGAAGGGGTTCGGTTTACCCAATTCTACGCCGCGGCTTCCGTTTGCTCACCTTCCCGGGCATCTATGCTTACGGGGCTGAATCCGCATGCGGCGGGGCTTCCGGGAAATGCTTCTTCCTCAAAAGGAAAAGAAGGTATGCCTTCCGACCGGTTTACCATAGCCGAAATGATGCAGCAGTCGGGGTATACCACCGGCCATCTCGGGAAATGGCATTTAGGGTACTCACCGGAGACCATGCCAAACGGACAAGGTTTTGAGTATTCTTTCGGGCATATGGGCGGATGTATCGATAACTATTCCCATTTTTTCTATTGGAATGGCCCGAATCGCCATGATCTTTGGGAAAACGGAACGGAAATCTGGCGCGACGGACAGTATTTTCCCGATTTGATGGGAGAAAAGGCGGAGGCTTTTATCGAAAAACATCAAGAAGACCCTTTTTTCCTCTACTACGCCATCAATTTGCCCCACTATCCCCTACAGCCCGACGAGAAATGGCGGAAGCATTATGAAAACCTTGAATCGCCAAGAAGGGAATACGCCGCATTTGTGACTACCATTGATGAACGTATCGGGCAACTTCTTTCGAAACTTGATGAACTAAAACTGCGGGAAAACACCATCATCATTTTCCAGTCAGACCATGGCTATTCAACAGAAGAGCGAACGTTCGGCGGTGGTGGAAGTGCCGGACCGTTCCGGGGGGCAAAATTTAGCCTCTTCGAGGGAGGCATTCGCGTACCGGCTATGATAAGTTGGAAAGGTCATCTGCCCGAAAACGAAACCAGAAATCAAATGGCTTTAAACATCGATTGGTTTTCGACTATTGCAGAGCTATGCCGAATAAAAGCACCCGATAATTTAGAAGGGAAAAGTTTAGTACCTCTCATTCAAGATGCCCAAAAAGTTTCTCCGCATACTGGTTTTATCTGGCAGAACAACGGCTCTTGGGCCATTCGTAAAAACGAATGGAAATTAATCGGTGACCCTATGGACAGTTCGCATAAAGGGAAACTTGACCCTGAAAAGGATAAACTATTTCTGGTAAACCTTGCAAAAGACTCCACCGAAATGAACAATTTAGCCTCAAAATATCCGAAAAAGGTAAAAGAACTACTCACCGAGTATCAGAAATGGCCCTATGCGAAAAAGGAGGACTGAAAGGTAGTTCTGAAATCACTTTCGCATTTCCGGAATAGGAATATAGGTACCGTCCCCGGGTACTCTTGGGAATTTTTTATTTTTCCAATCCTCCTTCGCTCGAAGTAAGCGTTCTTTACTGTGCGATACGAAATTCCATAATAGAAAGTGCTCTTCGGGTAAGGGCTCGCCTCCAAAAAGTAAGAGTTGTGTTTGATCGTCCAAATCAATCTCACATTGACAGCCCGTTTTACTGATCAACATTTGGCCGGCAGCTACCTTTTCACCTTCCACGGTTATTGTGCCTTTTACGATTACAAAGGCCACCTCGCCTTTCAACTGGTCCCGAAGGTCTAAGGTTGTGGCTTTTTCAGCAAAGATATCGACCATAAACAGGGGCGAATACCCTTGTAATGGAGCCGACTTGCCAAAGGCATTTCCGGCTGCAAGTTTAAAGGTAAGCGTATCGGTCTGCCAAGTCGGTATCTCTGAACTTGGGTAGTAATCGAATCGAGGTGCTATCTCTTCTTTTTCCTTAGGAAGGGCCACCCAAATCTGATAACCGTGCATAACGAAAGTGTCATTGCCACGGAGGGCCTGCGGTGTGCGTTCGGTATGGGTCACGCCAATGCCGGAAGTCATAAAACCGACATCACCGGGCGTAATGATCTGGGTGCTACCGATACTGTCTTTGTGCTCGATCTCACCTTCAAAGAGATAGGTCAAGGTACTTAGGCCAATATGTGGGTGTTGGTCAACATCAACATAGGCACCATTGCCCAAGGTTGCAGGCCCCATATGATCGATAAAGGTAAACGGACCTACCTGCCGCTTTTTTCGAAAGGGCAACAGACGGCCCACCATAAAATTACCCAAATCGGTCTGTCGTTCGTTGACTACGAGTTTATTGTTTGCCATGACGTTATTTACGATTTATTCCTTTAAGTTTTTGAGGATTTTTTTGGTTTCTTTCTCCAATTTTTTAGATTCTTTTTTAACCGCTTTGGCCGTTTTTCTAAACTCACGTTTCATTTTCTTTACCCAGTGCTTGTGCTTGAACTCCGCTTTACCGACTTCAATGCCTTTTTTAACGTCACGTGCAATGGCTTTTTGGCCTTTTTCTATCACTTTTCGTATATCTTCGAACAGTATGCGAACGGTTCCCTTTTCGACTTCCACTTCTAAGGTTTCCCCATCGGAATTTACATGAAACTCGGTTCCCAATACTTCGACAGCTCCGTTTTCGGTCTTGACCGTGAATAGCGATTCTCCCTCGGCTACCACATAAAAAATCTCTCCTTCTTGTACGACCTTTCTCGGCTCGAATTTCGAATCGAACGAAATAGCACTGTTGGCATTGAGCAACGCTATAGACCCATCGGGCAAGGGTACCACTTCGGTAGTATCGGCCGTTCTCTTTTTGATGGTGTCGGTCGCACATGAAAAGAAGATTCCGGCCAGTAACATGATGAGTACTCGTTTTTTCATGGTTTCAATAGATTTTTAAAGTCGTAGATTACCTGCTCTAGTTCGCTAGATTATATTCAGTTTTAATACATCTGATTAAGATTGGCCGAATTTTCAGGAATCTGCTGAATGGCATCCCAATGTTCACATATTTTCCCGTTCGTATCGAAGCGAAAAAAATCCATCGTGACATACTGATCATTTCCGGGCCATATTTGATGGGTATGCAAGGCGACCAGATTTTCTTCGGCGATACTGCGCACAAATTCGATGGATTTTTCAGGATATTCCCGCTGCATACGTTCAAAATATGAAATAAAGCCTTCTGTGCCATCGGCCACATCGGGATTGTGTTGAATATAGGTTTCTCCAACGTAGGTGGCTATTGCTTTTCTAGGATTGCCTTCATAGGCCATTCTGTAAAAATCAATGGCATTGGCCTTATTTGCTTCTAAATTCATAATCTGGATTTTCATTTCAATGATTCTTAATTTCGCAATATAGACCTTACAGGTCTTTGAGCCCTGTGAGAGCTGATCAAAGGAGGCTATATCATAACAATATAATACATTTCAAAGCAGTTTCTTAAAGGCCAAGTGCGTTCATCACCTTTCTTTCGTAGCGACTGTCTTCCGCGGGATAGCGCAATTCGCCCTCATAGTTGCCGGAATCTTTGGCCATAGCCCAAATCAAGCTTTCCCCCGCATGTTCGGTAACTTCCTTAAATATAGAATCTTTGTAGGCTTCATCGGCCGAGATTACCTGCCACCCCTTTGTTTTAAACATCTTGATGGCATCGCCCAAAAATAAGGCGGCGGCTAGATTATGATGTAGCAGTAAAGTATGCGGTATGTGCCTGCCGGTAAGTTCAAGGGCCAGTTTTTCATAATATGTGGCCCGCTCGAATAGGTGTTGTAAATAGAATTCTTTAAAGGCCTTTAAATCGGCATCCGGTCGTTCCTTTAAACGTTCCCGCAACCTACTATCGATATACCAATCGGAGGCATCAATGGTCACATGCCCATGGCGATACCCTTCTTCTTTCAATATCTGTCGAATGCTATCCACTTTGGCTTTTGTACTACCTTCTTTTAAATAGGGAAAACGAAAGAGTTGAATAAAATTACTATAACCGCGAAGCAGCGAATCCGTCGTCAGCAGCTCATTTTTGAAATCGGCCGCACTATGTTTCCCGTAAAAATAGGATGTGAAAAGGTATGATTGGCAATTTGGTGTCCGCGTGCGTTCCAACTTGTTAAGAGCTGTTTGCCTTTGGGGCCCGTTATTCCACCACCTTTGACGAAAAACACCGCTTTTAGATTAGCATTATCTAAGTGGTCGAGCAACATTTGGTTCCATATTTCAAAGGGATAGGCCCCTCGATTGCCCGTACTGCCATCATCAAAAGTAAAACTGATGGAGGGTTGGGCGAAAAGGTTTAGATATGAAGCGAATAAAATGATAAAAAGGTTCGTACGCATAGTCAAAGTGTCAATTTTTAAAAATAGGGATTAGGGGAAACCTTTGTAATTTTCTTTCCAATAAACAGTCTTTTAATTTTGGACCTTGACGGGAATGACGAATTTCAATCCGGATTAAATTTCATTTACTGCATAGACTTTAGTGTCTACCAAACCATTCCGTAATCCAATTTTACATACATCATTTCTATTCAGGTCGGTTTCGACTTTTGCAACTTTTTTGGGCCACGAAATCCATAGTATTCCATTTTGTTCCAGTACTTTTTAACTGTGGTATAACTTCTTCCATTTCAGCCAAATGCTTTACAAAATAATGGATAAAATCTGTTTTGACTCCGCATCGGTAAGTTACGTCAAATCCGGAAGAAGGTTAAAAACAGGTCGTAATACCCGTCTGGGGCATTGACGATTTTGCCTGTAAAGAGGGCAATGGATCCGCATAAAGCCTCATTTGATTTTTTCCTTTAACCCATCTATAACTTCCGTACTCACCCAGTATATGTCTTGATTACTGGTGTAAAACAAGAATTTACCGTCTTTGGTAACAAACGGGCAATATTCATAATTTGATGTGTTTATTTCTTTTCCCATATTCACCGCTTTTGTCCAGGTACCGGTAGCATTCTTAAAACTGATGTATAGATCGCCTCGTCCGAAACCTTCATCTCGAGTAGAACAGAATATGATGTACGATTCATCTGGTGCGATAAAAACATCAGCCTCGTAATTGGAGGTATTCACATTTTCATCTAGTAAAACGGTTTCTTGAAACTCATTATTGACGAACTTAGAGAAATATATATCATGGTCTGTTCTAGTGGTATCTTGACGAAGATGGCTATCGGATGAAAAGTACATCGTACCCTTATCGGTAAATGAAATGTAGTATTCATCTCCTTGCGTGTTGATATTAGAACCGGCATTAATCGGTTCAGACCAGCCATTATCGATTCTTTCGGCGTACCAGATATCAATATCTTTGGGCTCACTCTCTCCATCTAATGCCCTTGCGGAAATAAAATATAATCTATTCTCGTCATTCGAAAGAAAAGGGTCGTTATAGCCATACCGTTCATGTGAAAATATAGTTTCGGGCTTCGTCCACTGATTTTTATCCATTTTGGAATAACGAATTTCGCTTTTTCCATTAACGTCGACACCAAAGTAAAATTCCGTACCTGTTGCGTTAAAAACAGAGCCAAATTCTTGCTCTTCGGTAGAAATGAAATTTGGTGCAAACATTTGAGGCTTTGTTCCCGGCCTTTCTTGGCCCATATACTTGCCTTCTACGTGAAACCGACGAACAAGATTCTTATCTGCTCCTAAATCGATTAGAAGCTGTGAAACATCATTTGCACCTATTCTTTGTGAAATTTCCAAGGCGGTGCTTCCTCTTTTGTTTTTGATATTTATTTCAATTCCGTTAGCTACTAATTTTTCAACTATATTCTTATTTTTATTTAACACGGCCAGTTCAAGAAGTGAAGCTCCGAAACTAGATTTCCAATCGTCATCCGTTTGTAGCTCAATAAGATTGTCAAAGAACTTTTCATTGTCATATTGAACCGCGACGTGCATTAAAGTCTTTTGCTGATTATCTCTTTCATTTATTGGAACGCCTTTTTCGATTAGATAATCGAATACTTCTTTTTTTCGACAGGCTACGGCCCAATGCAATAGTGATCTCCCCCGGTTATCTTTAACAGTAACTGAATTGTGCGCAAGCATACTGTCCAATCTAATAAGATTTCCTTGGCAAACGGTTCTTTGTATGTTTTGTGCCGGAAGCTCCGCATGAAGCCCGAGGCAAAATAAGATGCTGAATAAAATTCTCATATCAAACAAATTACTGGCATTGATTTTAGCTGCGAGTAACTATATCGCTTAATGCGTTGCTCTTAATCACACTCTGCATTTCTGTTACTTCGTATTTTTTTAAACATGCTCTTTTGTAATCCATTTGCCCACATCCGGTGCTTTGTAGGTTTTCATTTTAACTAACAGGTCATCAATATCTTCGCTTACTAAAATCATCTTCCTATTCGCTTCTTTTAAAAGGCCATTGTCTACCATTTTATTCAGAAAAATAATTAGTTCATCATAAAACCCATTGACGTTCAATATTCCGATTGGTTTCTTGTGAAGCCCCAATTGTGCCCATGTCAGCATTTCAAAAAGTTCTTCTAATGTTCCAAATCCCCCGGGTAATGCAATTACTCCATCGCAAAGGTCGTTCATCTTCGTTTTTCTTTCATGCATAGAGTCAACCAAAATTAATTCGGTCAATCCATTATGGGCAATTTCTTTCGATTTCAGAAAGTTTGGCAAAACTCCGATGACAACCCCCGAGTTTTCCAACGTTCCATTTGCAACTGCTCCCATGAGCCCGACATTTGCTCCCCCATAAACTAACTCAATATTCGCAAGAGTAAGTTTTCGCCCTAACTCATAGGCTTGAAGTTTAAAATCCTTATCCGTTCCAAAACTTGAACCGCAAAAAACCGTTATTCTATTCATGTATTGACTTTTTCTCGATTTGACATACGATACATCGGCGAAGTGAGTATTCAAATTACGTTACCTTCATTGAAATGTTATTCTCCTAAAATACTACTATCCCAAACAAAACATAGTCTAAAAAAAGGACTTTCCATCTCCAAAACAAAAAACACCGACCGGTGGTCGATGTTCTTGCACTTACAAACAAAGGTTCAGTCTATTTATACATTCTCGGGCACCTCAAACCCTTTTCGATAATTGCGCTTGAGCATGGTATCGGCTTCTGCGTCATTGACAAATTTTTCAGTTTTGGGATCAAACGTAAGCTGACGGTCCAAACGGTATGAAATATTGCCTAAATGCGCCAAGCCCGAAGAGAGATGAGCGGTTTCTACAGGCCCGTTCAATATCGACTTGTCGCGTTTACGCACTGCTTCTATAAAATTGGCAAAATGACCCGTTGTACCGCCTGCACCACGATCCATACCGCTTGCCGCTTTTCCACCATCGCTACCTGATTTACCGGGTGTTCTATCCTTGCCCAAATAGGTTTTGTACTTGTCATAGCCGTCTACGACCAAAAAGCCCTTATCTCCATAGAAAATATTGCCGACCGTTGCGCCGCTCTCGGCATTGGTACACCAGGGGCGTACCTCAAATTGTATGATTTTGTTCTCGTCGGGGTACTTATATACCGAAGTCAGTACTTCGGGTACTTCTTTGGCATCGTCCCAAAGGAATTTACCGCCCATGGAAGTAATCTTGGTCGGCAACCCGACATCTAGACCCCACATGCAGAGGTCAGTTTCGTGAATGCCCTGATTACCAACATCACCATTGCCATAGTCCCAATGCCAGTGCCAATTATAGTGTACTAAGTTTTCGGTAAACGGACGTTTTTCGGCCGGGCCCGTCCAAAGGTCATAATCGATACCCTGAGGTACTGGCGAAGTGCCTTTATTGCCTATGCTCGGTCTCCAACGGAAGACCAATCCCCGTGCCATGTAGACTCGCCCGATATAGCCATCTCGCATCAATTGGATTGCTTCATTGACCGCGGGGGAACTTCGTAGCTGCACACCGTGCTGCACGATGCGGTCATACTTTTCCGCGGCCTCGACCATTTTTCGGCCTTCCCAGATATTGTGCGATCCCGGTTTCTCGACATAGACATCCTTACCCGCCTGACAGGCCCAAATCACGGAAAGGGCATGCCAATGGTTGGGCGATGCAATGCTGACGACATCAATGTCTTTATCATCAAAAACACGTCGAAGATCTTGTTCCAAAGCAACTTTTTTATCGTAGGCTTCCTTAAATGACTTTTGGCGTTCTTTCAAAAGGTTCATATCGGGATCACAAAGTGTAGTGACTTGAACGTCTTTCAATTCCATCAGGCTTTGAATATGATTTTTTCCGCGGCCGTTTATGCCCAGAACTGCAGCGTTGATACGATCGTTGGCACCAAAAACGTTTGCAGACACAATGGTCGGTGCCGCGATAACGGCCGAACTGGCCACAGCGGTTTTTTTAATAAAGGATCTTCGACTAGATTCCATTTTCTATAATGTTTATTAGGTTACATGTTTGCTTAGCAAGCTTTCTGCTTGGTGAAAAAACAATCCGGACAAATGAATATATAATGATGGAGGAAGTTTCACATGTACGGTCAGGTATTCTTTTCTAGAAACGAGCATTTAAAATTCATTCCAAAAAGCCCCATTCGTAAAAACCTAAGTAAGTTAATACTATTTCCGTTTTCTTGAATGAAGAAAACGCGTATTTATGGAAGTTTTGAATGAAATCTGGATATATTACCTGAAACCAAGCAGCCGCTATTTTTTAAATCCCCTTAAAAATCAATCCTGTTCCATGTTTTGAGTAGATACCAATATATTGGCTAACGCCGTCTTAAGGTGAAACCTAATTCAAAAATAGAAACGCCAAAGAGCAGCTTTAGCGATGAGACCTAAAAAATGAAATTTAAAAAAGTACTACCTTTTAGTTATCACTGGTAAGAAGAAGGGTTACCAAGCAACCAATAACAAAGCAAATGGCGAAAAAGCAGATCAGAACGACATAGTTATCCATAAGTAGGAATTTTCTCTAAAACTAATGAAAATATCCTGTTGGGCATAATTACGAAACAAATTTTCGACGAACTCCCTTTTCGCTTGCGATTCGGCGATAGAATGTACCGTTTTATCAGATATCAAAGAAAAATGCCGGAATTATAATGCCAGTGCGTTTTTGTATCTTCAAAACTTTGTACATGAATCAAAACCTAATGAAAAAAAATATCTTCATATCGTTGTGCTTTTTGATTTCCCTTTACACCGTGCAGGCACAAAAAAAGGTCGACATACTAATTATCGGTGGAGGTGCAGGAGGCACCTCGGCCGGAATTCAAGCCGCACGAATGGGTGCACAAGTTCAAATTATCGAAGCTACTCCCTGGCTTGGTGGTATGCTCACGGCAGCAGGAGTCTCTGCCATCGATGGTAACCACGAAATGCCCTCGGGTCTTTGGGGCGAATTCCGTCAAAAACTTCGAGACCATTACGGAGGTGCACAGGCCTTGGCGACCGGTTGGGTAAGTCATACTCTTTTTGAACCCTCGGTTGGAAATAAAATCTTCCAAGAAATGGCCGCTATTCCAAATTTGGATGTCGCCTTCAAAGCCCGCTATTCAAAGGTACTCCAAATGGAAAACGGTTGGCAGGTGACCTACCGCCAAAACAAAAAGACGTATATCACTACAGCCAAAATACTTGTCGACGCCACGGAAATCGGGGAGTTGTTGCCCCTCGTAGGTGCGGATTTTCGAATTGGCATGGATGCAAAAACCGATACCGGGGAAACCGAGGCCCCCGAAAATGCCAATAGTATTGTGCAGGATATGACGTATTGCGTGATTTTGGAAGATGTCTATTCCAACTCTCGTCGGAAAGGGAAAAAGGGGCTGGTGAAAAAACCGAAAAACTACGACCCAAAAGCGTACGCCTGTGCATGTAAAAGAGATGATGGAGAAATGTTCGGCGGCGTATCGGGCTGTGAGCAAATGCTGGATTATGGGAAATTACCCAACAACAAATACATGATCAATTGGCCCAACTGCGGTAACGATTTTTACGTTGATTGGCCGAATATGACCGAAGCCGAGCGTCAAGAGGCGTTGAAAGACGCAAAGGCGTTTACGCAGGGCTTCGTCTATTATATTCAGAACGAACTGGGTTTTAAAAACTTGAGGATAGCCGATGAATTTCCGACCAAAGATAATTTTCCAATGATACCCTACGACCGCGAAGCACGAAGAGTTAAGGGGAAGGCCTTTTTGACCGTCGATCATTTAGAGCGGCCCCATGCTTTCGATTTGTATCGTACTGGCATTGCCGTCGGAGACTACCCTATCGATCATCACCACGATAAGAATCCCGATGCGCCGAAAATTGAATTCATCAATATCAAGGTACCGAGCTACAACATTCCGTTGGGAAGTCTAGTTCCAGAAAAAGTCGAAAATTTTATTGTTGCGGAAAAAAACATCAGCGTGTCGAACATCGTGAACGGCGCAACACGTTTACAGCCCGTGGTATTGGGTATCGGTCAGGCTGCCGGAGCTTTAGCGGCAACTGCCATCAAAAATGACAAACGAACTTCTGAAGTATCCATTAGAAACGTTCAAAATGCGCTCTTGGAAAGCAATGCCTATCTCATGCCGTTTTACGACGTGAAAAGTAATGACGATGCCTTTACCGCAATGCAGCGTATGGGTGCGTCAGGAGTTTTAAAAGGGTTCGGAATTCCCTATAAATGGGCAAACCAAACTTGGTTCTATCCTGAACGGATCGTCTCGGAATACGAATGGAAAAAGGGTATGTTGCCTTTCTTTCCCGAATTGGAAAAAGTATCCGCTTCGGGCAATGGCCTTACACTAGAATTTTTGCGCCAAGTTATTGATTTACTTGACAAAGAAGAATTGTATTCAAGCTTGGTCAAAGACTGGATTTCTTTCTATAAGGTACAGCCCTCTGATGTAAAAACTCCTCTAGATAGAAGAAAAACAAGTGTTATAACGGATAAAATCTTCGACCCTTTTTCAAGGGAAGTCAATTTTAACGGGAATTTGATTTCAGAGTAGTTTCAGATACAACAAAATCGTACGCCCTATCTTAAAAAAATCGGGCATGGTTACACGATTGAAATGTAGACGATAATAAAAGTCTTGAAACTATCGGTTACAGGGGCCAAACTGTACCGATTACCTCACTGCTCCAAGACTTTTAAAATCGATTTTCTTTTCATATTTTTTATTCTCCCTGGCCCAAGGAAAATCCTCTTTTCCCATCAAACTCGTAAAGGTTCTCTGTTTTGATGACATCGAAACCTTCATTGTGCAGCTTCGAAAGCAAGGCCACAACTTGCTCATAGTCCACCGGTTTATATACTGGAGGCGCCTTCTTTATTTCTGCGTCGACCGCAACAAACCTACAACGCCAGTGGTCAGTACAATAGGTCTCCTTTAGACCTTTCGGATATACTTTTACCCCGCGATTGGTAATCATTTTCAATTTTAAATTATAGGAATTGATAGCGGATAAGGCGTTACCTATTTTTTGGGGGTCGGAACCCTGCCAATCGATAAAGGCGTCTACACCTACTAAGACTTTCTTCGCCTCGACGCGATTGTATGCCTTCATTTTAATGCTTCCCGAACCTTCGATCAATCTACTTATGGGCAAATTTTGAGGAACTCGCCCCAGTCTCGCGATAACCGCATCTGCAAAGCCTTCAGTAGTTACCTTCTTTTTACTGATTCCCTCTTGATAGACATCCGCGGTGTGATAGCCATCCTCTAGTGTAGTCAGCCAAGCATTTTTAATTTTATCGGCTACCGCCAGGCGACCTACATGGGCCAATAGTAGTATTGCTGCATTGAGAAGTCCCGATGGATTTGCGATTTTCTGTCCGGCTATATCCGGAGCCGAACCGTGAATCGCTTCGAACATGGCTACATCGCTGCCGATATTGGCAGATCCTCCCATACCTACCGATCCAGCTATTTCGGCGGCAATATCGGAAATGATGTCCCCATACAGATTAGAAGTAACTATAACATCGTAATTTTCTGGGTGCGCCGCTAATTTTGCGGAACCTATATCGATGATTTGCGATTCGTTTTGAATGTCAGGATATTCCAAGGCAATTTCCTTGAACACGCGGTGGAAAAGCCCATCGGTCAACTTCATTATATTGTCTTTCACCATACAGGTCACCTTCTTTCTGCCGTAAGCCTTAGCGTACTCAAAAGCATATCGTACAATACGTTCACAACCGGGCCGCGTAATCAGTTTTAGACACTGCACCACGTCTTGGGTTTGCTGATGCTCGATACCCGCATAGAGATCCTCTTCGTTTTCGCGTATAATTACCACATCCATATCAGGAAAATGAGTCTTAACGAAAGGATGAAGGGCGTTTACGGGGCGTACATTCGAATATAGCCCAAGTGACTTTCGCAATGTCACGTTAAGGCTTTTGTATCCTTTGCCCTGAGGGGTAGTTACCGGTGCTTTGAGAATAAGTTTGTTCCGTCGAATGACATCCCAGGCACTGGGTTCAATGCCGGCACTATTTCCTGATAAATATACTTTTTCGCCCAGTTCGATGAACTCAGGTTCGATATTGGCTCCGGCCGCGTTCAGTATCTTGAGCGTTGCCGCCATAATTTCGGGGCCAATGCCATCCCCTTCCGCTACTGCGACCTTAAGCGCCTTGTTTACCTTTTTGAAATTTGATTGTTGAAGTACCGTACTGTTTTCCATGCGTGTTTTGTATTAAATTATCGAATACAAAGATGGAAAACCTTTTTCATATATTTTTATTTATATTTTTTAACTTAAACATAAATAATTTTTATTCAATTATCCGAAGCAATTATATATCAATAACTCTTAGCAACTTGGCACGGAAAGAATTTAAAGGGTAAAAATGTGCTTACGTTCAAATCTGAAATGCAGCACTGCTTAGAAGCGACTCATTCTTCTTCGATTGGGGATAATTTGAATATCCGTTTCATTTTCACCCATTTTTCACTAGAGGAAGCATTGGGGTCGGATGCCTGAAACTTGCTCATGAAAGCTTCCCATTCGGCCTGTCTGGGCAATTCGGCCAATCGTGTCATTTGCTTTTCAAAGTCGAAATCGGCCGGAACCGTGAGAATCATAAACAATTGGGTGCCTGACCTATATATTTCGGAGTCAATAATTCCGACACTTTTGATACCTTCGGTAACTTCTTGCCAAATGTTATCTGGTCGATGCCAACTTTCATATTCTTCAATCAATTCGGGGTCATCTTTCAATTCAAGAGTCAAGCAATACCGCTTGGTAGCTTCAGTTTGCAGCGGTTGGATGTAGCCAAGGTCACTATCGTTTTTTTGAGAGAACCCTATAAAGTGAATTAGTACCAAAAACAATATTTGAGGGAGTAGATTCTTTAAGTTCATTTATTCGATTTTATGTGACAATTTCGTTTCAAGTCGTTTCTAATCTTGAGCTGCCATGGCCCCCGATTTTTCTTTAATAAAATCCAAAAGCAACGGTATTGCCGGATACACCATATTGTGACCATAACCATCCAACTCCATCAATTCTACATCTGGGTGTTCGGCCACTTTTAGCATTCGATAAAAATAGGCCACTTCTTCATAGCGTCCTAAAAGTTCAAGTTCGCGATTACCGGTGATAAGAAGCATTGGGGGAGCATCTTTTCGTACGTGAAACAATGGGGCGTATTTGTCAACAATGGGTTGCGTACCTGCGATACCCATTTCTCGGCGGATGGTAAAATGCGTAATCGTATGCCCGCTAAAGGGAATGAGACCTGCTATGTTATCGGCATCGACTCCGTGCTTTTCGAGATAACTTTTATCGAGGCCGATCATACTTGCCAGATAGCCCCCGGCGGAATGACCGGTCACAAAAATTTTATCGGCATTACCATTAAAATCAGCGATATTCTTAAAAGTCCATGCAACTGCCGCCGCGGCGTCTTCGATATAAGCAGGGTGTTCCACCTTCGGATGTAGTCTGTAATTAACCGTAACCACGGCAACTCCTTTTTCCAAAAGCCCTTCGGGAATATGCTTTTCACCGTTCTCCAATCCCCCGCCGTGAAACCAAACTACCGTCGCAACTTCGGTAGTATCCTTTGGGTAATATACATCAAGTTTACAGCGTTCTTTAAGATAAACATTCGAGGTTTGCGATTCGGTAGCGTAGTAGGGTATGTTCTCTTTGAGCTCATAATTTACTTGGGAATAACATGTAAATCCCAAGAAAAGAAAAATATAAGGGGCGATTTTGATTCTATACATATTTCTATTTTATTCCATAAATAAATTGGGCAGCCAAAGCGAGATCTCGGGCACAAGCGTGACGAGAATCAAGACCGCAAAACTGACCAAAAGGAAAGGAAAACCAGCTTTACTTACCTCCCCAATCGATATCTTTCCAATACTGGAGGCCACGAACAGACACACTCCAACCGGAGGTGTCGTAAGCCCAATAATCAAATTAAGCACGGCAATTACCGCGAAGTGAATCGGATCGACATCAACCGCGAGCGCAACTTTCAATAAAATCGGAAATAGAATGAGAAGAGCGGCAATGGTCTCCATAAACGTTCCGACCATAATCAACAGAAGATTGATTAGTAGTAGTACCACATATTTATTGGTCGTAAAACCCAGTATTTCACTTGAAATGCTCTGGGGAATCTGTTCCGTAATCAAAATATATCCGAACAGATTGGCAAAACCTACCAAAACCATCAACGAGGCCGAGGTTTTCATACTATCAAGAAAAATGACCTGTATGTTCTTAAAGTTCAGTCGACCGTAAACGAACTTACCGATGACAAGCGCATAAACAACGGCGATAATCGAGGCCTCCGTCGGTGTAAAAATACCGCCGATAATTCCGTAAAGAATGATAAAGGTCATTAAGAGCGACCAGAATGTATCGACAAAACCACGGCCTACTTGCCCCAAGCTACTTCGCTCATGCTTCGGATAATTCTTCCGTTTTGAGATAAAATAGGCGGTAAACAACAAACCAACCCCTAAAAGCAAACCCGGAAGCGCCCCGGCCAAAAACAATTTGCCGACGGAGAGTCCGCTTAAGGTCGCCGCAATAATCATCGGTACACTTGGCGGAATGATAGGCCCTACAGTAGATGAGGCTGCTGTAACCGCACAAGAGAATCCAGTATCGTAGCCTTCTTTTTTCATGGCCGGAATCATGATCGATCCCATACTGGCCGTATCGGAAATAGCCGTACCCGAAATGCCAGCGAACAACATCGAAGCACCAATGTTCACCAAAGAAAGTCCTCCCCGGATATGGCCCAACAAATGATTGCAAAACGAAATGATTTTTTCGGTAAGACCACCGTGGTTCATCAAGTTGCCCGCCATGATAAAACCGGGTACGCTTAGCAATACAAAAACGTCGATACCGGAGTACATTTTCATGGGTACGATAACCAGGGGCGTTCCCTCGACGAGCAAATAGCTAAGACAAGCTAGGCCCAAGGCAAATGCAATGGGAAACCGGAGTACCAAGCAAACGACAAAAACGATAACCAAAATCCAGATCATCGGTTTTTACCTTTAAAAACTTTTTTGATTTTAATCACCACGTAATAACAGATCGAGATAGACATTATAAACATGCTAAAAAAGGCTACACCCATATTAAAGCCCATACTGGGCGATTGTTCGGGTATACCCAATAGTATAAATTGTATCGCATAAATGGCCATAATTCCAAAAAGGAGCAATGTAATTATGGGAATCGCCTTGGTCAAAAACCGTTGCATGGCTTTTGGCAAACGGCTATAGAACATATCGAGATGTACGTAGTATTCGTTTTTCATGGCGAGCCCAGCGGCGAAAGACATCGCATAGATAAAGAAAATTCGCGAAGCCTCTTCTGTCCAAGAGGGCGTGGCGATTGGTGTAAACCGACAAACAATCTGTACCAGTACGGTTACAATAAGTCCCCAGGTGCTAAGAAGTACACCGTATTTTAGTATGCGACCTATTGTTTTATGCAGCATCTTTTTCCGCTTTGAGTTGGTGGTAGATTTCTTGCATTTCGGGCGAAAGGCTATCGTAAATGGCATTTTCACACTTTTGTTGAAAGGCGTCTTTATCTACTTCGATGAATTCCATGCCCTTGGCCTTTAGCTGCTCCTGCACTTTTTTTTCATTTTCAAGAAAAAGGTCGTGCTCGTATTTCTGCATATCCTTACCTGCTTGTAAAAAAATTTCCTGAAGATCTGGCGGTAATTTTTGAAACTGCTTCTCGCCAACTACAGGGTATACCCAGCTCAATACATGGCCCGTAAGGTTCAGGTACTTCTGCACCTCGGCAAAGCCGGCATTATTGATCATCGCAAACGGATTTTCCTGCGCTTCGATAGTGCCTTGCTGCAACGAGGTAAACACTTCCGAAAATGCCATTGGGGTCGGTTTGGCACCAAGCGCTTTCCAGGTCGAAACAAAGGAGGGTACGTTGGGCACGCGGATAATCAGACCGTTCAGATCGTCGGGATGTCTTATCGGGCGGTTGGAGGTCAAGTGCCGCGGACCCCGTTGAAAATGCCCAAGGGCCCGCAAACCAGTTTTTTCGATCATTTCCTTCTCCATCAACTGTCCGATAGGACCTTTAATGTATCTCGCCATATCTAGGGAATCTTGCATCAGAAAGGGCAATTCACAAAACGTAGCTACTTCAAACCAGTTTGTCAGGGTAGAGCCTGTTGTGGTCATATCGATGACCTCGGCCTGTATCATTCGTATGGCCTCGATTTCTTTGGCCAGTTGTTCGGAAGGGTAGAGTTCAACTTTTATCCTCCCATTGGAACGTTCTTCTAAAATGTCTCCAAAATAAGCAAAGGCCTTGTACCAAGTATGTTCTTCATTGACCAATAAAGCAGTCCGCAAAAGAAACTCGGGTTCGCTTTCTTTGGATTTACATGATGAAAAAATTAGAAGTAGCGAAAGAAAAATAGGGTACTTTATAAAGAAATGTACAGCCCGCATTTGTGTCATCGGTAGCGCCTTAAGTTAGTTCGTGACCTCTACAATCATTTCGACCTCAATGGCAATATTGCCAGGTAAGGAACCCATACCTACAGCGGCCCGTGCGTGTTTGCCACGTTCACCGAAGACTTCGACCATTAAATCGGAATACCCATTAACAACTTTGGGCTGGTCTGCAAAATCAGGGGTGCAGTTAACCATACCTTTGACCTTTACTACGCGTTTTACCCTATTGAGATTACCTAGTTCTGCCTTTAAAACCGAAAGTTGATTGATACCGGTAATACGAGCGGCCTCATAGCCCTCTTCTATGGTCAGGTCGTCACCTACCTTTCCGGTAATGTTTTCGCCATCTGCTTTTAATGGTCCCTTGCCTGCCAAGAAAACCAGATTTCCAGAACGTACGGCATTGACATAATTGGCAACGGGAGCTGACGGAGTGCTCAATTCAATGCCCAATTCCTTTAATTTTGCCTCCGGGTCATAATCTGGATCTATGGCCGCTTTGGATTCGATTTTTTCTTCTTCGGCAGTAGCTTCTTTTTTTTCAACGGTCGTATTACAGGAAATTAGTAGAACACCTGCAACAAGTAGAAATATCGGTTTCATGTTTTTGGTTTCTATAGGTTCATCCTATAATATTACGCATTTTCACTAAATTTAATCAAGAATCAGCTTCACAAGTGGTTAGATATTTCCCTTTTGTACATAGAAAATTGGTCTTGTATACAATTGCCATCTGCCTCTTGGGCGCCTGTAATCCTAAAAGTGGCAAAAAGATAGAGAGACCTATCGATGTGTGGGCCTTCCGATCGGTACTCGACAAGAACCCAAGGATGCTGACCTTAGCTCTTAATCCGGAATGTTATGTAGCGTATGACCTCGAGCACTGTACCCTGTATGAGGCGTGGAAGGGCGGTGTACGTATGGAAGGTGCCCCCTATACCTCTAAAAAGAATATACAACCTACGGTTTGGGGCACACCCTATCTGAAGGGCAGCCTTAGAAAGCAAAAATGGAGTGTGTTGGCGCAGAAAAAAGAACTCCTAGCGCAAATTTCGAATCGGGGATACAGCTTCAAAAACAATCAGATATACCTAAACTACGCCCTGCTTTTGACTACGGGAGATTCCATATTCGTTCAGGAGCGTCCCGAATTTGTAAGAAGCGATTCCGGAAAGCCGGGGCTTGAGCGTTGGTACAGAACATCAAATGTACCTGCGGGAATGTCGGTATTCCTAAAAAACGAAAACAAAACCTTTCAATTAAAAGCTAATAGCACAACGGTAAAAACGGATTATTTCGACCCTTTACCTGAACGGAAACCTTCAAAACTTATCGGGGAATATGGGCATCGTGGACTTTACTGGATGGAAGAAAGCGATTGTTTTACCTGCCATGAAATCAAGGAAAAATCCGTCGGCCCATCGTTTGTCGAAATAGCGGAACATTATCCGAAAAACGAGGAGACGAAACAACGGTTAATGGCCAGGGTCGTATCAGGCGGATCTGGGGTATGGGGGGAAAACCCGATGAATGCGCATAACCTACTATCGGAAAACGAGTTGAGCAGGATGCTCGATTATATTTTTACTTTAAAAACAACACAGACGGAATCTAAAGACGAAAAAATAAAACTTACTACAGCCATTGAAGAAAAACCAAAGTACAAACCCGGATTCGGCGCACCCCTGGAAGCCGTCCATCCGAGCTATAGCCTCAGCACCCTTCACTCCGAAGAGTTCCGTCCCAAAGTGGGCGGGCTGGCCTTTCTACCCGACGGACGCCTGCTGGTCACCACATGGGATACTGAAGGCGCAGTGTATCTGTTGGACAATATAGAGACCGGTGACGCTGCAGAAATCACCAAAAAACGTATTGCATCAGGGCTGCATGAACCCTTAGGCATCGAGGTCGTCGACGAAAAAATTTACGTTTTACAAAAACATGAACTGACCCAACTCATCGATTTGGATGGCGATGAAATTACGGATGAATATCGCGCGGTTTGTAACGCCTGGCAGGTGACGGCAGACTTTCATGAATTTGCCTTTGGCCTTGTTCACCATGAAAATCACTTTTATGTATCGCTTTCCATGGCCATGCGTCTATTATCCGGCGAGAAACAAAAACCCGACCGGGGCCGGACCTTGAAAATCGCTTTCAACGGTAGCTATGAAACCTTAAATTACGGATTGCGCACTCCAAACGGAATAGGATTGGGAGTTGATGACGAATTGTTCGTAACCGATAACCAAGGGCAATGGTTGCCGGGCAACAAACTCGTTCATGTCAGAAAAGGAGAGTACCACGGAATGGCATGGGGCCTGACGGATTCTATCGCGAACCCGCCAAAAATGACCCCGCCCACGTTATGGCTACCACAAAATGAAATCGGAAATTCCCCTTCGGAGCCAATTCTTATACGCGACGGCCCCTATAATGGACAAATGCTACATGGCGATGTCAGCCATGGCGGAATAAAACGCGATTTTCTGGAAAAGGTCAACGGGCGGTATCAAGGAGCGGTATTCCGCTTTACGCAGGGATTACATGCCGGGGTCAACCGGCTATGTTACGGCCCCGATGGTGCCATTTACATCGGCGAAGTAGGTATGAAAGGAGGCTGGGGCTGGAAAGATAAAATGTACGGGCTTGAGCGACTTAAATACAACGGGAAGCCTACCTTTGAAATTTTGGCTATTCGCGCCAGACCTAAAGGCTTTGAAATTGAATTCACCCAACCCTTGGAAAAAATTGGCGAGCTTAAAAGGCAAGATTTTCTAATGCAACAATGGCGGTATCTTCCCACAGCGGATTATGGAGGTCCTAAACTAGATTTAGAAAATATACTTCCAAATCGAATCGAGCCCAATGAAGATAAGACCAAGGTATATCTCGAAGTTTCCGGACTCAAGGAGAAACATGTCGTATACTTTCATGTACCGTATTATCTAAAAAGTACCGATGGCCAATCCTTATGGTCTTCGGAGGCTTGGTATACTCTGAACGCTATTCCAGAGAAATAGCTGTTTATAGAAATCCAAGTTTATGCCTTGGCGTTTTCTAATACTTCCTTGACCCGTGCGGCCACTATTCGTTCTTGACCGGGTTCCATCATCCAAGTAGTGATACCTACCTCTTCTTTGTTGCCAACGGTTTCTATGGATGGATGGCCCGCACGAAGTTCCTTTCTCATCTCATCTTTGGATATTTTCACTACATCCTCGTCCCATCGAATTTTAAGGCTGGGTACATGATTGGCGTGCGGCGGTACATGAATCTCGGTCTCCACACCTGTGACGGATTTTGCACTGTCACTGATTAATTGAATCTGGTTTTCCCAAAGCTCCCATTCCTTTTTATGATCTCTGGCCAAATACAGCTCAAGGGCGACTAACATACCCAGCACCTCTTCTTTGTTGACTTTCATACCCCTTGCGATAGTCGTTCCGCGGGGGGGCGTATGTAAACGGGCCGCTTCGATATATTTTCGCTTGCCTAAAAGTAGCCCTGCACTCTGCGGACCTCGAATACCCTTGCCTCCCGAAAAACAGACCAAATCAAATCCCATTTTGGTGAACTTGAAAAGGTTCTCGACCGGAGGAACATCCGCAGCACAATCGATAAAAGTGGGGATATTATGCTTTTTCCCTAGCGCCACGAATTCTTCCCATTTTATTTCACCCTGATCGGTATTGGCATTCAGAAACCAAAGCATCGCCGTATTCTTGTTGATGGCCTTTTCCAATTCTTTAGTCCCTTTTACCTGTACTATTTTTGCACCGGTATTGATTAACGCATGGGTATACCCGATATCATGCTTTTCCTGTACGATAACTTCATTTTTCAGACCGGTAACATCTGGAAGCTGTTTTACTTTTTCGTTGTCCGTACCGCACATAATTCCGGCCAGACCGATTGTCATCGCACCGAAAGCCCCAGAAGATACTGTGGCATATTCACATTTCAACAACTGTGCGATACGCTCGCCGACCTTGTCGTGCAATTCATCTAAATTCACATATTCCGTTGCTCCGTACGTAATTGCGTCGGTGACATCTTTGTGCATCAGCGAGCCTGTCATCGAGGTATACGTACCGGCGGCATTGATAAACGTTCTAATGCCCAGTTCCTTAAAAAAATCCCTTGCCGCAGGTTTTGTCACAGTTGCGTCAAGTACCTTTCCTGAAACCAAGTTCGGTGCTATAAGCCCGCCGACCAAGGGTAAGGTCGAAAGTGTTTTTAATGCTTTTCTTCTACTCATGATAATTACTTTTTGTCATTCCCGCGAAGGCGGGAATCCGATTATCGTTATATAATTGTGTCTTAATCGACTGCGGCTATACAATCCATTTCCACCAATGAATTTCCGGGTACGCCTCCGTAGGTGGCAACCGTCGTACGCACTGGAGGATTTTTTCCAAAACGCCCTCGGAACACCTCGTTCATGGCTTTGTAATCGCCTAAGTCCGCGAGATATACATTTACTTTCAGAACCTGTTCCATTGATGATCCATTGGCTTCCAACGCCTTTTGCAGCTCTTGCAAAACAATTTCTGTATGCGCTTTAATCTCAAAGGGTTCGGTATGGGCCCCTTTCCCGGCAATATAAAGGGTGTTACCGTGTTTTACCGCACCCGAAAAAAGTGGAATATCTTGATCGGTGACGATTTCGCCTACTACCTTCTTTTTGGTGGATATTTTTGAGTTCGATTTTCTTTCCATGGCACTTACCGTGCCAACGCCAAAAATAGCCGCTAGGCCCATTCCCAGTTTTTTGAAAGAGGCCCTTCGTGTTGTTTTGTTTTTCATGTTCATATTGATTTTGTATTAGTTATTTTCTCGATGGTCATTCATCCCAAGGTTCCGCAGCGAGTCCGTTGAGGTCGTACACCACTTTTCCGTCACGAAGGGTCAATTCGCATTCAAGTTTTTTATCGCCCTTCATCTTTTTGCCCTTGGTATCGATAAAGCCGAAATCACCTTGTTTAAGGTTCAAGATGGTTACATCGGCGACCGCCCCAACGGATAAATGCCCCAGTTCTTCTCTTTTAATAGCCTGTGCCGAGTTCCATGTCGTAGCGGCAATTACTTCTTCTACCGGCATAGCCATGTTTAAAAACTTGGACATGACGTTGATGATATCTTTCATACCCCCGTTCATACTTCCGGTATGTAGGTCGGTACTGATAGTATTAGGTTTAAAGCCCTGTTTCATAGCAGGTACCGCTTGAGCAAACAAAAAGCTGCCGCCACCATGCCCCACATCAAAAAGAATACCCCGCTTACGGGCGTTTAAAGCAAAATCGGCTACTTTGCCATTTTCATTGACGATAGGTGTTCTTCCATTGACATGGGCGTAGGCATGGGTAAAAATATCGCCAGGACGCAGCTTTTCCATAAATAGTGTCTTTAGGGAAAGTTCGGGGTCACTGCCCCCGAAATCGATCATTACGGGAATATCGGCTAATCTTCCTGCCTCGGCTGCGTGTTCCGTAGGCGTCCAATCGAATCCGTTGTAATGGGCCAATTTTACACCTACCACATGTTCGGGATTTTGTTTGGCGACCATAGCCGTTAACTTGGCATCCATATCGGCCAAGTTCTGTTCTACGGCGCCACCTTTCATTCCCGAACCAACAATATTCAAAAAAGACAAAACCCGGGTCTTGGAGCGGTCGATAACCTGATGCTTAAAAGTTCTAAAATTTCGCCATCCCGCTCCACCTACATCCACTATAGTGGTAACACCTACGCGAAAACTGAATCCATCTGGAGGTAGCGCGGTAAAACTATTACTCAGATAAGCATCTGGCTCGGTACCATGAAAATTATGGCTATGGATGTCGATCAGCCCCGGACAAACATATAAACCCTTCGCGTCGATTACGGTCTTTGCGCTGTTCTCGGCAATATCGACAGCGACCTCCGCGATTTTGTTTTCTCTTATGGCCACATCCATTATCTTATCAATACCATTTTTGGTATCGATAACATGCCCATTCTGTATTAGGATGTCAAACTCTTGTGAAAAGGAAAAGTGAACGGCCAGTACAAGCAGAAACCCTACTAATTTTGACTTAAACGGTAATTTTTTCATGGTCGGTCTGTATTTTTATTTTGGTATTCGCTTTTGAAACTATTCTATAGGCCTATCAGGTTTTGGAAACCTGACAGGTCTTCATTCCCCTACATATTGACGTCAACTTGTATCGGACCTATTTTTACTCCGGAAGCTTCCTGCTCCGCTCTGATTTTTTTAACGGCATCTTCTGTTACGGCATCCGCTTCATTACCGAAACTAGAGCGGATGTAGGTCAATACTTCGGCAATCTCCTTATCGGTCAGAAAACTATGTTGTGGCATGACGCCATTATATACTTCATCTTGAATAACCAAGCTACCTTCCATACCGTTCAACAATATTTTTACAAGTCGCTTTTTATCTCCCGAAACCCAATCGGTTTTTGTCAATGGTGGAAAACGCCCCGATGCGCCCTTCCCATTCATTTGATGACAGGCACTGCAATATTGTTGATATACTTTTGCGCCACCCTGAAGATTTTTTGGCATCAAATTATCCTTTTCACGATCAGGGGTGCGGATGTTAGATAGTTTCTTTCTTGCTTCCATGGCCAGAAGTTCTTCCTCACCAAAGGCGGTCTTGTCACTGTTGAAGGTAATCTTCCAAATCTTTCCCTTTACCGAATCCGAGATATACATTTCCCCATCGGGCCCTGTCGCCAAACCAACAGGTCGGTGGGCTGCGTCCTTAGTATTGATGATGGGGTCAATTTCGGCGAAGCCATCTGCGAAAACTTCCCACTCCCCGGTCGCATGTCCGTTTTCGAAAGGAGCGAAGGCCACAAAATAACCCGCCTGTGGATAAGGGGCCCGGTCGGTAGATCCATGAAAAGCGATAAACGCCCCGTTCTTGTATCGATCAGGAAACTGCTCCCCATCATAGAACATAATATCGTTCGGTGCCCAATGGCCCGGAAAACCAATAACGGGACTATCAAACTGATCGCAACGACCAACCATTTCACCATCACCACCGTATTCAGGGTTCAAAAGATTTTTCCCCTTCATCTGGTCATAATAGCAATAAGGCCACCCAAAATCGGAACCTTCGGTCACCCTCAAAAACTTTTCGGAAGGAAGCATGGCACTTTCCCAAGCCCCATATTTCTCAGGAAACATACGAATCAAATGATCACGGCCATGCGCTACGACATAAAGGTTGTCGTCTATTGAATTCCAGTCCATGCCCACTATACTGCGAATACCCGTCGCATATTTGGTTCCATCTTTTTGGGTTTGATTCAACTTGTCGGCATCGAATTTCCAAATACCGCCATGACGTTCCAGCTGCGGACAAGGGTCCAATCCCGGGGCACCGGGTGTTCGTTTCGGTTCTTGACAGGCGTTTCCGGGCGCTCCAAAAGGCACATACATATTTCCCTTTCCGTCAAAAGCGATAGGCTTGGTAATATGTTCATGTTTACCGTGTTCATGATCATCGGTCAGCACCACTTCGGGAACTCCGGTCGGTATCATTTCGTTGTCCTTCAATTTGATGCGATATACTACCAAATCGGAACTATAATATAGATAACCCTTGTAAATTTTAGCCTCTGTCGCATAGCTCCATCTTTCGCGTTCCCCGTACGCCAAAAACTTTTTAATTTCGTCCGCTCTGACATCACCATCCGTATCTTTCAGTGCGGCCAGGGAACCGTCCATAGTCGAATTTCTAAGTTTTGCATAGACCACCCCGTCATCGTTCACGGCGATGTGCCGCACCGTTTCTTTAATACTATCGATTAAAACGGCCGATGTAAAACCTTCTGGCAGGAATAGATTACTCTCCCGTGTCTCGGAATTACATTGTAGAAAAACCAATGCCAAGCAAAATGCCCAAAGCGGATATTTGATGCGGAAATTAGCGGCCATAGTTGGAAATTAATTGGTCAGAAGGGATATATACCACAGAAAACCATCGTATTAAGGTAAAATACTTTTTTGGTTTAAACAAGAGATTGTTAAAAATGTGTTCGAGCACATTTCAAGTAAGCAGTATGCGTTAGCAGTAATTTAATAAGAATGGTATGTACTTTAGAAAAGTGTCACCCTGAGCATTGAATTATCTTAATATCAAGAATTGTATTGTCTGATTGCTCAGAGAAAGCTTCCTATTCAAAAATCAGCTTCCCAAAAAATTCGGGACGGTGAAAATCGGGACCCTCCGTGCCTACAGGGTTCCAGCTCAAATAATGCTTTTCGGAAGTATCGTCCCCACATTTATAGAAATTGGCCCTAGAGGTCAGGTCTCGAAAGGAAAGGGAATCGCTATGGACAAAAACTTCTGCGGGAATAATCACGGTCATTTCCCATTCATGCCCACCGCTTTTCTCATCGAACGGCCGGTTTCCCAACGAAGATTTTATTTTAATTTTCTGCTGAATGATGTCAGGTTCGATAAACTCGCGTTGATGGCGGTCTGGGCCATAGGCTAAGTGTGTTGTGCCGATACAATTGAACTCAAAATTGTAATAGCCGCCCTCTTGTTCGGGATCGATAAAAAACTCTACGCAGCTGTCGCGATGCGTGGCGGAATTCGGCTCGGTACGTTGTGCCAAAATATGTTCTTCGGATACATAGAACTTGAGCCAAAGTTGGTTGTTGCAATGCGCAATCCTAAATTTTACATCGGGGCTATAGGGAAAGGTATCCCAATTAGTCAGCGCTATCGCATTCAAATCGGTTTGCGCTTCCAATATATCGGATACGGTCTGCAAGTCTATTTTTCCCTCGTGAACGATTTCTTTTACTTTCAATACTTTGTCTTTTGAATCGGCTACCTGAGCTCCTCCCTGTACATGAAAAAGAAATACAAGTACCAAAAATATTCTCATGGTCAGTTTTTTACATCCTTTCTAAGATACGTAATTTTTAAACAGTACCGATTTAAAAAGGTGCAGCCAAGAGTTTGTTTTGAAATAGCATTCTTAAACAAGAAAATAGCGGCACAAGTATTTAAAGACTGTTTTTGTATCTTGTTGTTTAATTCCGTTTTCCGTCGCGATTTATGTCTTTTAAGTATATCCGTTTATATATTTCGGCACTATCATTATTACTTCTTTGGAGTTGTGGCCCCGATATGCCCGAAACGGTAGAAATCGCATACGAAGACCTTCCCGAAAAAATCGATTTTAACTTCCACGTTCGCCCGATTCTTTCCGATCGCTGTTTCCATTGCCATGGGCCCGATGAAAACGCACGCAAGGCAAACCTAAGATTGGACGTTGAAGAGGGTATGTTTACCAAAATCAAGGATAAAGAAGTCTTTCCCGTCGTCGCTGGAAAACCTGATCAAAGTGAACTTATAGTGCGTATTTTGAGCAATAATCCTGAAACGGTGATGCCTACCCCCGAGTCGAACCTCAAACTGACTGCCGATGAAAAGGCCATACTGATAAAATGGGTCGAACAAGGTGCGGAGTGGAAATCACATTGGGCCTTTAATGCTCCTAAAAAAACTGAACTACCTAACTTAGAATATCAAGATTGGCCAAAAAATGAAATCGATTATTTTGTGCTTGATAAACTCGAATCACTCGGTCTATCTCCCTCTCCCGAGGCCGAGAAAGAAACCTTGATCCGCAGATTATCGTTCGATCTTAACGGACTTCCGCCAACCCCTGAAGAAATCGAAGCCTTTAATAATGATACTTCAAAGAAGGCCTATGAGAATCTGGTCGACCGGTTGCTGGCTTCCCCGAGATATGGCGAACGCTGGGCGTGGGAATGGCTTGATGTCGCCCGCTATTCAGACACGAACGGATTTCAAGGCGATTTTACCCGTGATATGTGGCCGTGGCGCGACTGGATTATCGAAGCTTTTAATGCCAACATGCCCTTTGATGAATTTACCATAAAACAATTGGCGGGCGACCTTTTGCCCAATGCCACCGAAGATGATATTTTGGCGACCGCTTTCAACCGTAATCATACCTACAATACCGAAGGGGGCACGATTCCTGAAGAGACCCGGGTTACCAATGTTTTCGACCGCGTGGAAACGACCGGAACTGCGTGGCTGGGCCTGACCTTCAATTGCGCCCGGTGCCACGACCATAAATTCGATAATATTACTCAAAAGGAATACTATCAATTCTTCGATTACTTCAACCAAACCTCGGAAGAAGGGGGTAAATGGGGTGGCCAAATAAAGCCCGTACTCAACATGAGTTCCGAAGAAAAGCGAGAGGAGATGTATCGCTTGGAGGCCTATATCGAACAATTAAATAAAAAGGTCGATACCTTCGAGATTACCAAATTCCCAAGGGAAATCGGTCTCCCGCCTTCCGAATCAAAAGTGGCCAAGGAAATTAGGGGCGTCGACCCCCGTATTCTTCTGAAGCCCGCAAGTGGTAGAGGCGCAGGAGCCCTTCAGCAATTGGCGAACTACTTCAAAGGAAAGGATGCTACCTACGAAACACTCTTAAAAAAACTCATCGGAGGCCACAAAAATTTGCAAAAAGCGTCAAAAGGCGCCGTTCAAGTAATGGTTATGGACAAGCTCGACGAGCCACGACCGACCTATATTCTTGAACGTGGTGGCTATAACAAACCCATGCTCGACGAAGCGATTTGTATGGACGTGCCCGCCGTGCTCCCGCCAATACCTGAAAATGAAACGAACAATAGACTGGCTTTGGCCAAATGGCTGGTCGCCGATGATCAACCATTGACCGCAAGGGTTACCGTAAACCGCTATTGGCAGGCCTTCTTCGGAAACGGTATCGTAAAAACCATTGAGGATTTTGGAGTACAGGGTGCATTACCCACACATCCTGAGCTATTGGATTGGCTCGCCGTCGAATTTCAGGAAAGTGGCTGGGATTTAAAAGCGTTTTTTAAGAAAATCGTGATGAGCGCCACCTACCGTCAATCATCTAAAGTACCCGAGGCATTACTGGAGCAAGATCCTGAAAATCGATATTTGGCAAGGGCGAACCGCACGCGGTTTCCTTCGTGGATGTTACGTGATCAAGCCTTATACGTGAGTGGGTTGCTAGTAGATTCTCTCGGTGGAAAACCGGTAAAACCGTACCAACCCGAGGGTATCTGGTCCGAAGCGACCTTCGGGAAGACTATTTACAAACAAGACGAAGGCGACGGTCTGTACCGCCGAAGTATATATGCTTTTTGGCGTCGTATCGTGGGCCCGACCTTTCTTTTTGACAATTCGGCGCGACAGGTTTGTACAGTTAAGACCCTGAATACGAATACGCCCTTACATGCGCTTACGACCCTAAACGACATCACCTATATGGAAGCATCACGGGTATTCGCCGAAAAAATACTCACGGCGAAACTGAAGGATACCGATCGAATCGACTATGCGTTTCAATGGATAACTTCCCGAAAACCCAGACCCGATGAAGTAACGATTTTACAGAACCGTTTGGGGCAACTACGTGGGGAATTTTCGGAAGATATGGAAGAAGCAAAAAAACTGACCTCCATCGGAGCATATAGACTAAACCGAGAACTTGACCTGACGGACCATGCGGCCTATACCGTGCTCAGTTCGTTATTGTTGAATTTAGATGAAACTATAACGAGACAGTGAATTCAGTGTACAGTTCGCAGTTGCAGTGGGCGGCAAGAAAATGTCATCCTGAGCGCAGTCGAAGGGCTTACGTGTTTCTAACCCCTTCGACTGCGCTCAGGGTGACACTAATGCTCAAGGTGGCAAATGAACTTAATGGCAATTCATTACAATGAACGATAATAAATTACATCCTTTTGAGGCTTATCAGGCAGGCATTACCCGTCGTAATTTCTTCGGGAAAATGGCCCAAGGTATCGGCGGCATGGCCTTGGGCAGTATGCTGAACCCAATTTCGACTTTTGCTTCGAGCCCGGAAAAAGGACTATTACGTAATGGATTGGGTATTCCGCATTTTGCGCCAAAAGCCAAACGGGTCATCTACCTTTTTCAAAATGGGGCACCCTCCCATGTCGACCTTTTTGATTACAAACCGATGCTTAGAAAATGGCACGGTAAACAGATTCCCGATTCATTAACAGCTGGCAAACGGTTCTCGACCATGACCGGTGGACAAGCGGCAAGACCGGTAATTGGTGAAATCAGCAACTTTGCCCAACATGGGGAGAGCGGTGCCTGGGTCTCCGATTTTATGCCCGAAACGGCCAAGGTGGCCGACGACCTCTGTTTTATCAAATCGATGTATACCGAATCGGTAAACCATGCTCCGGCGATTACCTTTTTCTTGACCGGTTCTGAGCAGCCCGGCCGCCCCAGTATGGGGTCTTGGTTGACTTACGGATTAGGTAGTGTTGCCAAAGATCTACCCGATTTCGTCTGTATGACCTCGCGGGACAAAGAGGCCAGTTGCGGTCAGATTTTTTATGATTATTATTGGGGTAGTGGATTTTTGCCCACCAAGTTTCAAGGAGTAAAGTTTAGAGGAGGGGGCGACCCGGTACTTTACTTGAAAAATCCCGAAGGGATGAGCCGTCAGATGCGCCGTAAAATCTTGGACGATATGCGGGCCTTGAACGAAATGAACCTTAAGGAATACGGCGACCCAGAAATCAATACGCGTATCGCACAATACGAGATGGCCTATAAAATGCAGGTCAGCGTGCCCGACCTGACCGACTTTTCACAGGAGCCACAACATATTCTAGACATGTACGGCCCAGATGTACATCGCAAGGGCAGTTTTGCCTACAACTGCCTAATGGCAAGAAGGTTGGCAGAGCGAGACGTTCGCTTTATTCAATGCATGCATGCCGGGTGGGACCAACATACCAACCTCAACCACCAATTGAAAATTCAATGTACCGATACAGATCAGCCCAGTGCGGCCTTGATCAAAGATTTGAAACAAAGGGGTATGTTAGAAGATACCCTGGTCATTTGGGGGGGAGAATTCGGGCGTACGCCATTTCTTCAGGGCAATATTAAGGACACCTATAACTGGGGGCGAGACCACCACCCCTATGTCTTTACGATTTGGATGGCCGGGGCGGGCGTAAAACCTGGCCTTACCTATGGAGCATCGGACGAGTTCGGTTTCAACCCGGTCGAGGGTAACGTACATGTACACGATTTTCAGGCCACCGTAATGCATTTGTTGGGCATCGATCACGAGCAATTTACTTTCAAGCATCAAGGGCGGCGCTATCGCCTGACCGATGTACACGGACATGTGGTGAAGGATATTTTGAGCTAATCAAGGGAATTATATCTTTTTATGTCTTGTTGTGATTAATCCGCAGTTGTTTTACGTATACTAAATCTGCTTATATGCTTCCACTTTGTATCTTTGCCAAAAATACAATACGGTACGCGGAGGCTAAAGATTTTCTCCCCTATCGAGACACGAATTCTCCATGGAGCGAAACGAATTATATCCCATTTTTTTAAAAGTAGCCCAGTTGCAGGTCTTAATTGTCGGTGGCGGTAATGTCGCTTTGGAAAAGTTGAGTTTTTTGTTGAAATCGAGCCCCAATGCCCAAGTAACGATGGTTTCACCCATGTTTCGGGAAGAAACGCGAGCCTTGGCCGAAAAGTTCCAGATTGAAATGCATATCGATAGCTATGACCTGAAATACCTGAGCGGAAAACATATGGTCGTGGCCACTACGGACAATGTCCCGGTCAATGAGCAAGTCTATCACGATTGTCGGGAGCGGAGTATTCTGGTCAATGTGGCTGACAACCCACCTTTTTGTGATTTTTATATGGGTGGTATAGTTACCAAGGGAAATGTGAAAGTGGCGATTTCCACCAACGGAAAATCCCCGACCACCGCAAAGCGGTTGCGCCAGTTTTTTGAGGATGTTATCCCTGAGAACATCGATGACCTTGTAAAGAACCTGAACGAATACCGCAAAACGATTAAAGGCGATTTTGAAGAAAAAGTAGAGACGTTGAACGAGTTCACCAAAGGGTTGGTAAATAATAGGAACGACAGATGAAAATACGGATAAAGGGAAATTCTCTACGCTTACGCCTAACGAAAACCGAGGTGGATACCTTTTGCAGCACTGGGTATTTTACCGAGGAAACGCGATTGCCAAATGGCACCTTCACTTACACTTTGGCAATCAAGGAAGACATTGATGCGATGGACGCACTGCTCCAACAAAACGGTGTTACGCTATATATCTCAAAAGAACTGGTAACCGATTGGGCCACCGACGACAGGGTAGGGTTCCAACATGCGCTCCCATTGGAAAATGATACTACACTATCGTTATTGGTCGAAAAGGATTTTGTATGTATGGATCAACGTATCGAAGACCAATCGGATAATTATCCGAATCCGAAGCTTGAAGGGCGGTAATCTTTCCATGATATATTTTCCTGAAAAGCCAATCCAACAGATTAACGTTTTACTTTACATAGGAGTCTATCTCAAGTATATTGTATACCCTTCATCGAAGAAATCGACCCATTCGTATTTTTCACAACAAATCGGCATACGTTCACAACAATAATTTAGCCCGTTCACAAAACGGACGTAAGTTTACCTTGTAATTAAGTGATAGTATTGACCCCAAATCGTATCAGAACTTAACCGAAAATACTAAACCCAAACCTACTTGATAAAACTACCCTCTTTAACGGAGGGTTTTTTTATGGGCCAATATCACCCTGAGCGCAGTCCAAAGGCATGCGTGTTCCTAAACCTTTCGACTGCGCTCAGGGTGACAGTTGTAGTTAAAACCGATAGCCCAGACCCAAGATAATATTAGTGCCGGGCGCGGCGATACCGGAAGAATAGGAACGATAGCGTTGATTCGTGATATTTTCAACGCTGGCCGTAGCTTTTAAAGCATTTGAAATGGCATATTGTGACCGAAAATTTAAAGTGTGCCACGATGGCGAATACGGATTTCCGTTCGCATCAACTGCATAGATGTAATCCTTACTCCGTTCCGAGGCCGCCAAATCGTCAAAGGGAATCGTACCATTATAGTTCAAAAACAAATCGGTCTGTAGCCGTTGGTTTTTCCATTTCAGATGAAAATCACCAAACGTAGGCGCCACGTGCCGCCCCGGTGAATCGCTACCGTCGGCCTCTTCTTCTACACCCTCGGTCAACGTTAAGTTCGAAACAATCGAGAAGTTATCGGAAAGAAAGGCTTCGAGACCGAATTCAAATCCGTAGACAAAGGCCTTTGCCGCATTTTGTATCGCCTGCACCCGACTAAGTTCGCCCTTGAATTCGATTTCAGACTGGCCGTTGAACGTGAAATCCCTTCGCACCAGGGCATCTACCAAATAGGTGTAAAAGGCGGCTCCTTTGACGACCAGTTTATCATTAAAATTCTTAAAAATACCAAGTTCGGAATTATAGGCATATTCCGATTCCAAGTCTGGGTTGGGTACGATTACCGCTCCAGGTTCCGAGTCGAAAATTTTTCCAACATCGTCAATATTCGGGGAGCGAAATCCGGTCGAACCGTTCAAGGTAATCTGTAAATCGGCCTTCGGGAACCAACTGAACCCGAGACTTCCGGTAAGCGCCCCATTGTTCAGGTTCGCATCATCGAACGGAAAGGGATAGAAGGTCTTGTCAAAAATGGCATCAATCCATACATGGCTGTACCGCAGGCCCGAAAGTATCGTGAAATTGGGTTTAAATTTATATTCTGCTTTGACGTAACCCGCCAACGTCTGCCATGAAGAACCGTCAGGATAACGCGAAGCAGCATCGGAAACCGTGTTGGTTTCGATATTCCGCTGGCTACCATCTGACAAAACTCGATTGAAAATATATTCGGCCCCGTAATAGAGTCGTAAATCCCCGATTTTTTTATTCTCAAAATCGATATTGGTCGAAATCGCATCGACCTTTTCTTCGGTCGTAAAACGAACGGGGTCTTGAAAGTCCCTATCGTTTCTACTTTCTTCGAAACGTTGGTAGGCGGCGGTCACTTTGAGGCCATCGTAGAAAATACCCTTCCCCCTTTTTCGCAGCTGCAAATTGCCCATGAACCATTTTTGGGGACCGTAGAACCACTCCGCCGACCGTAAGCCGTTGTTTTCACTGTTCGGTCTAATCAGTCGATCGTATCTTGCATAGTCGGAAGTTTCGGAATAATGCAGCCCTAGATCATAGTTCCATGTATTATTGGGGCTGTAGGCAATTTTCTGCATCAAATTGATCTGGTCATACCCGGTCGGGTTCTGTTCCCTGGGATTGTCGTTTTGCACAAGTTCGTCCACCCCGTCTCGGGTAATCACAAATCGATTACGCAAGTAGGATTGTGGCCCGTGCTTGCCCATTCGCAAATCATTAAAGTTGTTGTAGGAAGCGCTGGTCAAAAAGGCCCATTTCTTTTTTCCTAAGTTGAAATCGAGATGTAAGGTGTTCTCCATATTCGCCGAGGAAAAACGATAACTGGCCTCGCCAGAATGTACGAGACTGTCGGTATTGGAGAACTGCGCCTTTTTCGTATAGAAATTCATCACGCCACCAATGGCATCACTACCATAGATGACCGAGCCGGGACCAAAGATTATCTCGGTATTCTTTACGGCATAGGGGTCGATGGCAATAACGTTCTGTAGATTACCGCCCCTAAAGATTGCATTGTTCATACGTACCCCATCGACCGAAAGCAATAGTCTGTTCGTAGCAAAACCACGTATCATGGGGCTACCACCGCCCAATTGACTTTTTTGTACGAAGACCTTCCCTGTGTTCTGTAAAAGGTCTGCCGATGTCTGTGGGTTGGTAAAAGCGATTTCCCGTGCGCCGATTACGGCTATTTTATTCGGAATATCCTTTTTTTGTTGTTCCCACTTGGATACGGACATAACCACTTCATCCAACTGTTCGGGCTTCTGCACCATAAGGAGTATTCCATTCTGTCGGTAAATCTGGGAAGGTGTACTTCTTCGCACCTGATAACTCAGATGTTTAAAGGTGACGCGTTCGTTATTTTCAAAAACGGAGAGGTCGGTTAGCCCGTTGAAGTCCGAAAGTGCCGTTTTCGAACGATCAAGATTATAAATTGCCACATTGGATATAGGTTCCCTGCTATCCGCATCGAGAATTTTTATCTCTTGTGCAGAAACCGATAGAAAAAAGAATAGAGCTAAGACATGTATGATCCGCTGCATGGTGCTAGCTAAAAACCTCGTTTAAAACAGCAAGAGACTTTGGCTTTCGAAATCCCTGTAAATGCATTTCATAATACAGCACCAGAGATTGCAAAAGCTCCTGTCGGTTGTTTTTGTTCATTTTGACATGATGTATCCCATCAAAATTTATGCCCAAGAAGGTTTTGAAATAGCCAAGATTTTCTCCGGTGAGGATAGGATTCAAAGATGGCGTATCGGTAAACTCACCTTCCATCAGGTCAAAACAAGAAGCTTCCATCGCATCATTATCGGGATAGAACCCCAAATACTTGGTCAACCGAATCAATACATAGATATGAAAATTGGAAATCGCATCATTGGTATCCAACCACTGTAGGGAGGCCTCTAAAAATTGAAAAAGGGCTTGGTTCGGCTCCTCTTCATAAATGCTGTTCCCCAACATTTCAGCCAAAAAAAGTGCCATGGCATTTTTGGCGATATCAATATGCAAGGTCTGATAGGCATAACTTGCCTTGACCTCGCGAATACTTTCCAAAGTGCCTTTGTTCTTGTGATTTGCCACAAGCTCCAATTGGGTCAACGGCTGAAAATAGGCCGCTTTCAGCTTTCCTTTTTTTGCCGCCAAAATGCCCTTGAGCAAATAGGATTTTAAACCATCAGATTCGGTAAACGCCTTGACGATAAGACTGGTATCTCCGTATTTAAGTGAAGTAAGTACTATGGCTTTGGTGGTTATTTGCATCTTTCATAATAGGTCAAGTACAAAGATAGAGGTTTAATTATTTATGATTTTGAATGCGAAAATTAGGTCATCATTAAACCTTTAATCCAATCCATTAAAAATGGAAGTGATGAATAGATTAGTAAGTTTCACCTACTGATATGGACTGGAATCTTAATTATTTATTTAATGTATTTTCTGATAATATGTAATATTTTTTCATTCAATTTTTACTGAATTAGAATAATAATTCTACCGATTATACATATATAAAAACAATCCACACATAAAGCTTTTTAAACAAAATCTCTACTCCATACTTTGGCTTTAACATCATTTATTAATAATTAACAACTGAAATTATGAGCACTTCAATCATTCACTATTTGCTTGACAAATTAACGATTGCAAATAAAGATGGCAGTAAAGTTGCCACTGTAAAACATTGTAATTTAATTGACGTTCCCCAAGGTACCGTAGGCACTATAAAAAAGGCACTGGCCTTTAACGGAAACTCTTCAATAACCGTTTCAGTGAACAAAAGTGAATACGACACTAAAAAATTCTACTCTAAAATTATATTTAAAACTCCAGCTGAAATTAGTGAGCGGCAAAACATAATGGAGGCAACAGCGCTCCCCTTTGCCGTGTTCTTATCACCCGGAAAGAAAACATCTGATGTAAAACTCCATGTTAGTTTACATAATAAAAAAAGTGGATGGGGAGGGGCAACGCTACTTTTCAACAAAGAATTGAAAGTAAACTCTTGGTACAAAATTGAATTCGCCTATGATTTTGATACACTAGCCGTTTTTATTAATGGAAGATTGATCAAAACCAATGCATTTCACAAAGGACTTCTAAAGCTTGGAACAGGGAGCAAGTTGTTTATTGGATCATGGGTAGATGGGCGTAGATTTCCATTTAAGGGTGCCATTGCAGAAGTTCAAGTGAATAAAGGTATACCAACAACTATTGAGCAAAAACTTGATTTGGCAAGAGGTAGTAAAGAATGGCATATTTCGAGAAAGTATGATGAAATTAAACCCGATCTGAATCTTGGTAAACCAACAAAACCCTTGGTAAACAGAACTGAACTTTCAATTCAACACTATCAGTTCGGAGCCGTCATGTATTCTATCTTAGGAACATTTGAGATGCACGGTAGCATTTACAAAAAATACAACAGTATAGCCAATGCGGTTAGGATAAGATTGGGCGCACTTCAGTCAGATGAAGTAAACGGCAATAGGGCTGGAGCTAGAAAAAGTTTATTTAGGGGAGGCGGTATTTATTGGTCAGGACAAACGGGTGCTAACGTAGTGATGGGACAAATTTATGTAGATTATGAAAACATCGGTGGTAGCGGCCACCATATCGGATTACCCACCAAAAACGAGAGTAGTATAACATCTGGAAAGATGCAGCTATTTCAACGCGGTCGTATTTATTTTAAAAATCGATCCTCTGCCGCCAAAGAAGTTCATGGATCCATTCTCGCCAGATACTTAAAACTTGGGGGGCACTCAAAAATGGGCTATCCAATCAGTGATGAACTCGATATTAAAAGTGGTTCTCGTAAGATTGGTAAATTAAGTGAATTTGAAAGGTGTTCCATTTACTGGAGTTCAGGCGTTGGGGCGTTTGAAATTTACGGTACTATAAGGGAAACATATAAAGGGGTTGGTGGACCAACCGGGTCATTGGGATTCCCAACCTCAGGGGAAGAAAATATTCCTAGAGGAAATGGGGCTAGGTACAATACCTTCCAAAAAGGTACAATCACTTGGTTCGGAAATAAGGCCAATACCCATATTTGTTATCCATTTGAAATTTTTCTCGATAGGATAAAAGTTAAAGATGCTGATGGGGATTTTTTGTTTGTTAAAGATGATAGCGATGTTTTTACTCGAATTGAAGTACTTGAAAATAATCGTGTAGTTAGCTCCGATAGATTACCGAAAACTGGCACATATTCTAACACAACAGAGGCTAACCTAAAATATACAATACCAAGAGTTCTAACACCTAATCATGTAAACGACAGGTTTAAGCTTAAGTTTGAAGCATGGGACGATGACAGTTCGTTTCGGGGCCATAATGATTATCTGGGCAAATATGAAAAAGAACTGAACATTTTAAATGCCTGGGGGTTAAGAGATAACAGAGGTGTTTACAACAGGGTTTCCGGTTCTCACGGCATGAAGTTAGATTGGAGTGTACGGCCTAAAATACGACAGGGCCGTATGAGTGACCGAGATTATTATTTTTGGAGTGTTCGCAATTGGGGTAACACAAATTCAGTACCATGGAACGTCTATGCTGATGCATTTAGAGATGTGACACGGGGTGTAAATTTTTCAGACCATCTAAGTCTTCGGTCTCTATATTACGAATTAGTTGCTAAGAATGCACCAAAGGGTGGTAATTGTTTTGGCATGAGCTTAGAAGGGATTTATGCCATGAAATGTATGAGCCGTTTCGGAAAACCTCTAAATAGATTCTCAAAAACACAAATTCAAAGAGAAATCAACATTAAACATCTATACCAATTAGGTGCAGCCCCAATTTGGTGGTTTGTTGGGCAGTTCATAAGTGGAAACACACACGACCCAAAAGATGTTTTCAATGAATCCCAAGCTTGTGCAAGACGTGGAGATAGACCAGTAATTTGTATCTCTCAAGACTATTTCTTTACAAAAAAACCACATTGTATTTTTCCTTTTAAATGGAATCAGGGGAAGACCCCTTGGGAGATTACCTGCTTCGACCCAAACGTCACAAACAAAGAAACCATTGTAAAAGTTGACCCAAACAGGAACACATACCAATACACCGGCTCTTCAAGCTACTCCGGGGGCGAATGGTCCGGCGGGCGATTCCACTACATGCCTTGGAGAGTTCTAAATACTGCGCCTCGTACTCCAAACTGGGAAATATTTGCGCTACTATTACTGGGATCAGTAATCATTTTTGGTGATGAAGCTGAGACTGAGGCCATTGTAGATGTCAATGGGAATAATATTGATGGCAATAAAGTTAAGCGGGGTGATAGTCAAGCGCAAAGAAGTAAAATGTTTGTACCCTATCCTGGTTTCGACTCTATAAAACCTTTCAATATGTTCTTTCAAAAAGGCCAAGCTCTAAATAATAATTTTAAACATAAATTGAAAGGGCGCAAAAATGGGGAATTCCAGTATGGAGTTTCTAACCTTAACCAAGAAATTATAATTAAAAGTAAAATAAAGAACAATGAAAGAGAGGAATACGATATTCAGAAGTTGGGGAGGATTGATAATAACATCTCGGTGTTGAATCCAAAAAGTAAACTCTACAATATCACATATTCTCAAAAATTAGGGATTACAGGCGAAACTTTAAGACTGCGTGTAGAAAATGTTCCCACCGAAGTGCGCAACCAACTTCAGTTCAATATAAAGCCTCAATTCGAAGGATTAGATATTATTTCAAGTGGCGGAAACGCTGACGGTCGTGTAATTACTGAAATTCTTGACAAGAATAATAAGATAAAAAATAGAAGTGAGTTTAACGTAAATATTGAAAATGGAATACGTCTAAGAGCTACAAGCCTTTTGCAGAGCAATCAACTATTAATAGGAACAATTGATAGCTTAAATGGTACTATAAGAAATCCAATACGGATTAATAGTAACTAATTTACTATTGAATTTCACTATAAAAAAGTGCGAGGAATTTAAGATAAACTTCTCGCACTTGGAAATTTCAAAAATACTAAGCAATATCCTCGTACCTCAAATAACCCCTTGCGCTAACATCGCGTCGGCCACCTTGACAAAACCGGCGATATTCGCACCTTTGACGTAGTTGCAATAACCGTCTTCTTCCTTACCGTATTCGATACAGGAATCGTGGATGTCTTCCATAATATCCTTAAGCCTTTCGTCGACCTCTTCACGCGTCCAGCTAATACGCAATGAGTTCTGCGACATTTCAAGACCTGATGTTGCGACACCTCCGGCGTTGGAAGCCTTACCGGGCGCGAACATGATCTTGGCGTCATGAAATGCGTGTACGGCATCGGCGGTACAGGGCATATTGGCACCTTCTGCTACGGCTATGCAACCATTCTCCAAAAGCGTTTTGGCATCTTCTAACTGCAGTTCATTTTGTGTGGCGCAGGGCAGGGCGATGTCGCATTTCACATTCCAAGGTTGCTCTTTTTTATGAAAAGTAGCGGATTCGTACTTCTCGGCATACTCAGAAATTCGCCCGCGCTTATTATTCTTCAAATCCATCACATACTCCAGTTTCTCTTCGTCGATACCATCTTCATCAAGTATATAACCTCCTGAATCGGATAGCGTTATCACCTTTCCACCCAATTGTATTACTTTTTCTGCGGCATACTGCGCAACGTTTCCAGAACCAGAAATGACAACCGTTTTTCCGTCAAAAGACTCATCCCTTGTTTTCAACATGCTCTGGGCAAAATATACCGTTCCATACCCGGTAGCCTCTGGCCTTATTTTAGAGCCTCCCCAAGACAACCCTTTTCCCGTAAGAACGCCTGTAAATTCATTTCTTATCTTCTTGTACATCCCGAAGAGAAAGCCGATTTCCCTTGCACCTACCCCAATATCACCCGCAGGCACATCGGTATTTGGGCCGATATGGCGACAAAGTTCGGTCATAAATGCATGACAGAAGCGCATAACCTCATCATCAGATTTTCCTTTTGGATCAAAATCAGAACCTCCTTTACCTCCACCCATGGGCAGGGTCGTCAGACTATTTTTAAACACCTGCTCGAAAGCCAGAAACTTCAGGATACTTGCATTTACGGAAGGATGAAAACGCAATCCGCCCTTATAGGGCCCAATAGCAGAATTCATTTGGATGCGATAGCCGCGGTTGACATGAATTTCACCGTCATCATCGACCCAGGCAACACGAAAGGATAACAATCTTTCGGGTTCGACCATACGTAACAAAATATTCTTACCGTTATAAATTTCGTTTTTGGCGATGTACGGTATTACGGTTTCCGCAACTTCTTGTACTGCCTGAATGAACTCAGGCTCATGACCGTTTCGGGTCTTGACCTCGTCCATGAATGATTTTATTTTTTCTTCCATATCAACTATAAAAAGATGTTTATTTTAATAAATTCAAAATATAACGGCAAAATTATATTATTTATATAATTAAAATGCTCTTTTTCTAAAAATTCACTAAAAGTCTTTTCGATAAGTAGCCGTCCTTCTTAGGGGTGCTAGCTTGGGCCTATGGCCTGTTCCAGATCGGCAATCAAGTCATCGATGTCTTCGATACCGACGCTCAATCGGATCAAAGCATCTACAACGCCACTTTTTTCACGCTCTTCCTTGGGTATGCTGGCGTGCGTCATACTTGCTGGATGGCCTGCCAAACTCTCAACCCCACCCAACGATTCGGCTAAGGTGAAGACCTTTAGTTTTTCAACGATTTTGATAGCATCTTCATAGCTACTGCCCTTGGTGATAAAAGAAACCATACCTCCAAAATCTTTCATCTGCTTTTTAGCCACGTCATGATTCGGGTGGTCTTCAAAACCGGGCCAGAATACTTTTTCTATCTTCGGATGTTCCGCCAAATATTCGGCTATCGCCCTTCCGTTTTCACAATGGCGCTGAATACGAACATGTAGGGTCTTTATACCTCGAAGTGTCAAAAAACTGTCCATCGGACCACAGACCGCACCACTGGCATTTTGAATGAAATAGAGCTTATCGGCCAATTCTTTTTCCTTTACTACCAAAGCTCCGACGACTACATCACTATGCCCGCCCAAATATTTTGTAGCGGAATGCATGACGATATCGGCACCCAAATCCAAAGGTGTTTGTAGATACGGAGTCGCAAACGTGTTGTCTACGGCCAACAGAATCGCATGTTTTTTGGCGAGCGCTGAAACCGCTTTGATATCGATGACGTTCATCATCGGGTTGGTCGGTGTCTCGACCCAAATCAACTTGGTGTTGTCGTTGATATACTCTTCTATATTATCTGCATTTTGCATGCCGATAAAATGGAATTTGATGCCATATTTTTCAAAAACCTGTTTGAACAGACGGTAGCTTCCGCCATAAAGATCATTGGTAGATACGACTTCATCACCCGGATTCAATAACTTAATAACGGCATCCATGGCCGCAAGACCACTGCCGAAGGCGAGACCATAATTTCCGTTTTCGATACTGGCCAATGCATTTTCAAGAGCCGTTCGCGTAGGGTTTGCACTGCGGGAATATTCGTACCCTTGATGCCCACCCGGAGTAGTCTGGGCATAGGTAGAAGTCTGGTAGATGGGGGGCATTACGGCTCCGTACGCCTTATCGGGTTTTTGGCCGCCATGTATTGCCTTACTATTAAATTTTAACTTTTTTTCGTCCATGCTGTATAATTAATCCCACAAATGTATCGTTATCTTTGATAGCATACAATGTGGTCTTCATTTTGTACCGCTTTTTTCAAATCCTATTTATGCGAACCCAACTCAGCTCCATCCTATTGTTTTTAGTATTGGTCGGTTGCCAGAAAGAGAAGCAACTGACGTTCGAATACCTGAATTTAGATGAGACCCGATGCTCCGAATGTCCGGAGGTGGCGATTCGTATTCCGAGTGCGCTGGAAAACTCAAAAGCGGCCAATACCATCGATACGGCACTAAAGGAAGAAATTATCGAAATTTTAAACTATGACGATGAGACCGAGGCCGCATCTATAAAAGAAGCCGTCAAATCGTTCAGCGATGGGTATTGGGAACTTAAAAAATTATATCCGGAGGAAGCTACCGCATGGGAAGCAAAAATAGAGGGCCGAATTACGTATGAAGATCCAACATTATTAACCATCGAACTGAATACGTATCTTTTTACAGGTGGAGCCCATGGTTATAGTTCACGGCGTTTTTTGAACTTCAATAAACGAAAAGCGAAGGAACTTGAAAACTGGCAGCTTTTTAAGAATCGGGAAGACTTTGAAGAATTCGCAGAACAAAAATTCAGAAATCAAGAAGCCATTCCCACTGAAGAACCAATCAATAGTACCGGATTCATGTTCGAAAGGGATTCATTTTACCTACCTGAAAATATTGGGTTTACAAAAGAGGGCGTAAAACTGCTCTACAACCCTTACGAGGTGGCTTCTTATGCAGACGGACCTATCGTCTTGACCCTAACTTTCTCCGATGTCAAGCCTTTTCTGGCAAAGACGAAATCGTAAGGCCTCTCCCTAGCCCTCTCCTGGGTAGAGGGAACATCTCTATACTCGAAACCGCCTAAATAGTGAATTTTCCCGTAGAGGCAATTAACAAAAGTACTCTAGGCCTTTCTTTCACCTAGTGCACGGGTCTTCCTTTTTTTTAAGGATAATAATCTCAAAGTAGGCTTTAGGAATAAACAGGAAATTTTCGGCGGATTTTCTTAACCTTTTTCTACTGCCTTCAACAAAGAAATGATCGCGCCCATGTGCAAACCTTCATGATACAGGTTGAACGCAATGGCATCGTCCGTATTTTTTAGGGTAACCCCGGCACTGGTGGTGTACTCGTTGTAGTTTTTGAACAGTCCTTCGGCATAATCCTCTTCCATCCAATCGACCGTAGAAATCAGAAAATTTTCTATTTGATTGATTTCGCCGTCGGTAGCGCTTCCATCGGGTACGGTTCCCTTTTTGTACTTGTCGACAAATTCTTCGGGAATACGAATCTGCAATCCGTTCATTTTATAGACCAATAATTGTTGCGTTACAACGACATGGGCAATATTCCACCAGATGTTGTTATTGTAACCTTCGGGAATTTCGAGCAACTTTTTCTTTGGGGTGTCTTCCAATATTTTATGCAATCGCATTCGGCTCTTTAGGGTAATGTCGAAAAGGTTTTTCAAACTTTGCTTTTTAAGTGGGCATGTTAAAACATATCTATATTTCTCGATATGTAAATATATTTTCTATATTTGCGCTATGAATATCGTCGAAATTAGTAAAGTATTATCAAATACGACAAGGGTCAAGATCTTAAAATGGTTAAAAAATCCAGAAAAGAACTTCCCCCCGCATCAAGATATCGACCATTTTGACGATGGGGTCTGCGTAGGTTATATACAAGATAAGGCCGGCTTGTCGCAGTCTACCATATCGACCTATCTCACATCGATGCAAAATGTTAATCTGATCATTCCGACCCGTCACGGAAAATGGACCTACTATAAGCGAAACGAAAGCGTTATCGAAAGCTATATCGAAGCGCTACAAACCGAACTCTAATTTTTTTTTTGAATCACTCATATCGACAATTAGCGAAATATAAAAATATGGAAAGTAAAGCAAATTGTATACCCGAAAACTATAGCGCTTATCCAAAAGCGAAGCGATTAAACTTTAAGAAAGTATTTGTCGGGTGGCTGAAAAACCTAAAAATCGAAGGTGCGGAAGCAATGTCAAGAATGAAATAAAAAATTTCTTAGAACACTTAATCCACGAAGCAATTTATTGGGATATTCCACAAGTTTCATTTTGAGCTCAGGATCAAAAACGAAATTTTGTATTTGCCCCTCCCGGCCCCGAGTATTCGGGGGCGAAAAGGCTCCCCAAAAGGGAGGTAAAATCAGAAATTTTGAAAAAATTAGTTCTAAACTAAAGCAAATTCCTTTTTCTAAAGATGTAAAACAACTATTCTATGAAAACAATCGGGTTAATTGGCGGTATGAGTTGGGAATCGTCAAAAGTATATTATGAATACACCAACCAACTGGTGAAAGAGCGTCTCGGAGGTTCGCATTCCGCGAAAAGTATTATGACTTCCGTAGATTTTGCGGAAATAGAAAAATTGACCTTCGAAGGCAATTGGAGCAAGATAGGCGCCATGATGGCCAACCAAGCCGTAAAACTCGAAAAGGCCGGGGCCGATATGGTGCTGCTGTGCACCAATACCATACACTTGGTAAGTGATCGGATTACAAACTCTGTTGCCATCCCGTTTATTCATATCGCCGATGCAACCGGGGAAGCAATACGAGCAAAAGGACTTAAGAAGATAGGGCTACTCGGTACCAAATTTACAATGGAAAAGGATTTTTATACCAAAATTCTAAGCGAGCGCTACGAACTGGAAATCATGACTCCCCCAGAGGAAGAAAGACAACTTGTACACGATATTATCTATAATGAATTGGTAAAGGGACAGTTTACGGAAGCAGCAAAAAAAAGGTATATCGAAGTTATAGCGAATCTTGAAAAAAGAGGTGTCGAAGGTATTATCGCCGGATGTACGGAAATTCCCCTACTGATTTCACAGAGTGATATCTCCGTTCCGTTATTTGATACCACTAAAATACATTCGGCAAAGGCAGTAAGTCTCGCCTTAACTCCATAAAAACTAGTGCTTATCCATTAAATCAAATTGCATGAAGATTCTGATTATAGGTGGTACCGGAGCAATCGGCAAGACCTTAACAAACCATTTCAAAAAAGAGAACGAAGTCTTCGTTGCCGGCAGAAGAAGTGGAGACTTCAAAGTAGACATTACCAAGAGTTCATCGATAAAACTCTTATTTGATAAAATAGGAACCATAGATGCCATAATTTGCGCGGCCGGTGATGCCAAATGGGATACTTTTGAAAACCTTTCAGAAGAAGATTACTATTATGGTTTTCACAGCAAGCTCATGGGCCAGGTAAACTTAGCCCGTATCGGTTACAAATATTTAAGCGAAAAAGGATCTATCACGTTAACGACCGGTATTTTGGCAGAACATCCTGTAGTAAAGACTGCAAGTGCAGCTATGGTCAACGGTGCAATTCATAGTTTTGTAAAAGCTGTTGCTCTCGAATTGCAACATGAAATACGTATTAATGCTGTAGCTGCTGGAGTGGTGCAAGACACTTATGAAAAGTATAAGAGCTATTTTCCCGGCCATACCCCAGTGTCTATGAAAAAGGTTTTAAGCGGATATGTGGAAAGTGTAACGGGAAATAAAAATGGTAACATTATAAAAATCTATAGCTAATTAAATTCTAGAAAATGAAAAAAGTGTATCACCTGAGCACCTGCAATACCTGCCAACGTATTCTGCAAGAAATCGGTTCAACCGAAGATATCGAGCTGCAAGACATCAAAACCGAAGCCATTACCGAAAAACAACTCGAAGAAATGCACACTTTGGCCGGAAGCTACGAAGCTCTGTTCAGTAAACGGGCACGCCTGTACCGCCAAAAAGAGCTTCACGAAAAACAGCTCTCAGAGACCGACTTCAAAAAGTTGATTCTAGAACACTATACCTTTCTAAAAAGACCCGTAATCTTGGTTGACGACCAAATATTCATCGGAAATAGTAAAAAGGTGGTCGAGGCTGCCAAAGCTGCAATTCATTCTTGACAAAAAGAACACTGGCCATACTCGCTGCTCTAGGTGCGACCATAATCTATGGTTTCACGCATACCATCGCCAAAGGCGTGATGCCAAATTATGTCGCCCCCTTTGGCTTTATAATGCTGAGGGTTATTGGAGCTACCTTTTTATTTTGGTTGGCATCGATCTTCGGCCCTAAAGAAAAAATCGAAAAAAGAGATTACTTGAGAATATTGCTTTGTGCAGTGCTGGGCATGGGTATCAATATGTTGGTTTTTTTTAAAGGTTTGGCCTTGTCGACCCCTATTAACAGTGCCGTTTTGATTACCATTACGCCCATTATCGTTCTTGTCTTTTCGGCATTGTTGCTCAAGGAAAAAATACCCCAAAGAAAAATACTCGGAATACTGATAGGTCTTGCCGGGGCGGTGACACTCCTTCTTTATGGTAGTGAACTTCGGAACGATGCACCGAATATTCCTCTAGGTAACTTCTTCATATTTTTAAATGCCGTCTTCTTTGCTCTCTATCTTATTGTCGCCAAAACATTGATAGAAAAGTACCATCCACTAACATTTATGAAGTGGCTTTTCTCTTTGGGAATATTATTTTGCTTACCCTTCGGATATCGAGAACTCACCGAAATTCAATGGGCGAGCTTACCTTTCGAAGCCGTATGGAAAATTATGTTCGTTGTCATCGGAACTACATTTTGCACCTACCTCTTCAATATTTTCGCGCTTACACAGCTAAAGGCATCAACGGTCAGCGCCTTTATCTATCTGCAACCTTTGATCGGTATATTATATGCAGTAGCTACGGGCCACGATGCGCTTACTATAGTGAAGATTTTGGCGGCTTGCTTGGTTTTGTTGGGGGTGTATTTGGCGAGTAAGAAACGGCCCCCTCTAACTCCCCCCAAGAGGGAGGACGCTTACTCGAATGGAAAACTTTAGGAGTCCGCTCCCTTTTGGGGAGGGTCGGACTACAACCTATAAATTTCCTTTCGTACCAATTGCATCAAATCCATGTGTCGTTCTTCCTGCATCATCTTTCGGTACTTTTTGCGATCCAGTTTATCGACTAAATTCCAGAGGGCCAAGTTCATTTCGGCATGCTCGGTAAAGAAACCTATCATATCAAAAATTCTTGGGGATGCATCTGCCGTGAAATATTTATCATACCCATATTCCTTCGCATAGAATAGGAATTCGACCGTATGCAGAAAATTTCGGGAACCCGAGATAAGGTCCCAATCGAAATTAAAATCGTTGTCGTTTGTGTGTAGATAATAATCCGTACCCGTTTCCTCGCAAAGCGCGATAACCTGTGCAGGGTTCTCCTTCGCCAAGAGCGCATGGCCAAAATCAATAGTAACACCGGTCGCTTTATTACCTATCTCCTTTAGAAAGAGTATCGTTTTGGCACAATTATCCAATTGGGCATGAACCCGAGTCTCGTTGATTTTGTATTCGATGAACAAGGGCATTTCAGGCATGTAATCGGCCGCTTCGGCAACCGATTCGACCATGTTTCGCCATGCCTTGGGGTAGTCGACCTGAAACAGGTTATCATAGCCGTCGGAAAGCGGACAACAGGTTACCAATGGTGCCCCCACCGCTTTTGCATAATCTTTGGCTTTCTTTATAATCTCGATGGCACCTTTACGCAAATCGGAATCGGGGCGTGATAAGGCCCCAGGCACCCACTGCGTCTCTTTTTTGATATTGGCGTTTACCGCCGCGAAATTCAGCCCACGGTCATCGAACAGTTTTTTGGTCGCAACTGCTTCTTCGGTTTCATAGGGGTAAACAATCTCGACCCCATCAACCCCGGGGATTTTTACGACCAGATCCAATCGCTGCTCCAACGAGGTAGGTTCTTGATATTCTGAAAATCGGTCTTGAGTTCGGCCCAAGAAGGCCGTGATGATGCTTTGTTTCATAAAATGTACTTTTTATTGTCATTCCCGTGAATACGGGAATCTTTTTAATTTGTTTCTTAGTTTATTTTTGAGCTATTAATCTTTAAAGGTTCTTTACGGGTTTTTAATTACGACTTGGAATTTACACCCTCCTTAAGCAATCCTCTCGATTATACCTCTCTCGTCGCTTGCAATTCAAGGGGCAAATCCATTTTCAATATCCTTCAATTTTTGTTTCTCTCACAATATCCGGGTCGGTGAATTGATCCAATAAATCTGTCACTTTGGTCGAAAACGAATACATAACCGCTCCCCTTTTACCTGCCTGAAACCAATGTTTAGTTCCGGGAGGCAGCACTAACTGGTCGCCAGGATTGATAACAACCTCGTTGCGCATCGTATAACATTCTTCTTTACCAGCAACTAGAAAACCTTCTTTCATGGTGTTCTCCCCGGGAACATAAAATGTAAGATCCCCCCAAATACCGCGAATGACTTCTTCCTTACCCGGATCATTGCCTACTGGGGGGTGCCAATGTTCCGGCTCCGTCTGATAGGGTAGCAACACCAAAATCTTAGCCGCCATACGGTCGGTATCAAAGAGCGTCAGAATCTGTACCCCTTCTTCCTTTACATTGTTCAATCCGAAATCAGCCGCTGTGATTTTTTCCTTGTCCGCATCGGTGAGATGAATGCCTGCCGATTCAATCATTTCAATCGAAGTGGTACAGACGTGCTCGAAATCTTCTTTGGTTATCATGTTTTTCTAAAATTATCAGTCAAATGTTAGTTGAAAAGTTCTCTGAAGAGACTATTTTCAAAACAGTATCTAAGGTTGAACGAACTCGACCACGTTGCCGTCAGGATCTTTCACCATAAGAATTTTGGCTCCGTTACCTAATTCTGTTAGCGGCATGACTGTGGCGACATTTTCCTTCTCGATTCTCTTAATAATGGTATCTATATTCGGTACTATCAATGTTATGTATCGGTAACCGATCACATCGACAAATCCTTCCTTACTAGCAACCGCTGGGCTTTCCATTTTTAACAACTTAATCAACGAGGATCCGTGTTTTAACTGAATCATTTGGCCCTTACCAATAAGTTTTGTAGTTATCTCCCCAACCTGTTCGAGACCCAACATGTCACGATAGAACCCCAAAGATGCATCCATATCAGAGACTACAAGACCTATATCTATGGCCATTCGCTCACCATCTTGATGTAAACCCGCTTCCAAATCGTTTTTATACAATTGTGTATCAGATACATCTGTAGTTTTTATTCCGATTAAACTCATTAATATAAATCCTAAAAACCCTGAGCTTATTATTATTCTTGTTGAAACCATATTTTGCCAAATGTTTTAATATTCAATTTTACAGGTTGACTTTTATATGTAAGGGGTGCTGCGGTTTTATGGCAGTCCACAAAAAAATAGCGCATACGTTCAATGCCGCTGCCAAATAGAAAAAGGGAATTTCAGAACCGGTCATGTCCAACATATAGGGAAACGCCAATGCGGTCAAAAATGACCCAATATTTCCGGCCATGTTCATCGTACCGCTGACAGCCCCTGAAAATTGCTTACCAACATCTACACAGGCACTCCAAGAGGGACTCAAAGTCATATCGGCACCGAAAACGGCAATAGAAATAAACACGATAGCCGGAGTTACTTCCTCCATATAGACACTGGCAACGATTCCTACTGATGCCAACATGAATCCAATAATTGCGGGTGCCTTTCTAGATAGGGCCCACTTCTTTTTCTTGTATATATAATCTACCAAAAAACCCGAAAACCAATTGCCCAATGCACCAAATACAAGTGGGGCCGAAGCGTAAAAGCCCGCTTCCAAAGCGTCCAGGTTGTATTTAGCCTTTATATGCGGAAAGAGCCATGTCAGACAGAAAAAAAAGGTGAAATTACTGGCGAAATACTGGCCCATTAACAACCACATGGTCTTTGACCTGAATAATTTTCCAAAATCGATCTTGGCCTTTTCCTCATCGCTCGAACTTCTGTTTGTATTCGATCGGATAAAATCTACTTCATTTTTTGACATGCCCTTATGGTCTTCGGGGTTGTCACGGAACCAAACATACCAAACGATGCCCCAGAGCAGCCCTACCGCACCCAAAATAACGAAAGTCAGCCGCCAGCCTACCAGATCCATGAGCCATGCGACCATTGGCAGGGCAAAAGCGGCCCCGATTCGGCCGCCCGAAAAATTAATGCCATTTACAATACCGCGTTCTTGAAGGGGAATCCAGCTGTAGATGGCCCGTGCCATTCCGGGAAAAGCACCCGCTTCGCCCGCTCCGAACAAAAAACGTACGACAAGCAAAACGACGTAATTGTATACTGCGCCGGTCAATGCGGTAAATAATGACCAAAGTGCCACAACGGCGGTCAGTATTTTTCGTGGCCCGTATTTGTCGGCAAAAAGACCGGCGGGCGTCTGGAACAAGGCATAACCCAAAGCAAAAATACTCATCGCCCAACCCATCTGTTTGTCGGTCAGAGCCAATGACTCCGCTACTGGATCTTTGGCCACAGAGAGCAGAATTCTATCGAACAAAACAATCATGGCCAATAGAAAAGTACCAAAGACCATTTTATATCGTACGGGCAAAAAGGATTTGCTCTTTATATTTTTCATGTGTTACGAACTAGTCTCTTTGATTTTTCCAGATGATCCTTCATTAGTTTTTCGGCCTTTTCCACCTCCCGTTGGCGTATAGCAGTTACAATATCAATATGCTCTTGTAGCGTTTCCTGCGGAGACCGCACCAAACCGATAAGGTCGATACAGACCAAAAGATTCCCCTTTTTGAACAAATTGTTTAAAAATGCATTACTGCAATTTTTCACAATGAAATCATGGAAGGCCATATCGGCCCTTTGATAAGCTTTCGTATCAATCTCAGCGCGCTCAAAAGGAGCAAAGAGACTAGCAAGCTTATCGATTTCGCCCTGTGGAGCCTTTTCAGTGAAGAGTCGAACGGCCATACCTTCAAGGGCGATGCGACAATCGTAAATCTCGATAATTTCCGTTGAATCGAATTCCCGAACAATTACCCCCCTTCTCGGTATCGATTCGATTAGAGACTCTGCTTCGAGCATCTGCAAGGCCGATCGTAAAGGAGTACGACTTATTCCGAGTCTGTCGGCCAACTGTTCTTGTACTATTTTTTGGCCGGGCAGCAACTTTTTGGAAACAATCATTCGCTTAACCTTTTTATAGGCTTGTTTACTCAATTCATCGTTACTGATTTTCATGGTCTAAAAATAGTAAATTTTGTATACGGTATACAAAATATATTTTACATTTGGCTTCTTTAAAATCTAGTGTTATGCGCATTTTCAACTTATTATTTTTATGGGTTTTTATAATCTTTTCATGCAAAGAGCAGAAAAAAAGTGTGAAAGGTGAAGTTTCAATTTATGAGAGCACTACCCCCACGCAGTTCAATATACAATTTGGCAATGATGTTACTTCCCAACGCCTAATAGCAGACAGTCTTATTTATGGTAGCGGTTGTAGCGTAAACTTAAAAACTATCGGTGGCAAGAGCGCGTTAGCGATTAAGACAAGCAACGAGTTTTCAGATGCATTCCTGAACTTAGAAAGGCTTTTGGAGCACCCGATCGATTTTAGCAAGGCGCGTTATGTCTCTATGAAGCTTTTTGTTCCCGAAGCAAGTTGGATCAGCGCCCTAAAATTTAATTTTAAGGATGCCGACGGTAATTTCGGCGGCTGCAATGAAATCGTTAACAATTTCTATACGAATTATGATCAATGGTTCGATGTGGTAGTCGATATGCAAAATCACATTCCCAATTTTAAAAATTGGCATGGTGATGAAAGTCCGCTGCCCCAAACGAAGTTTCTATCGCTGAATCCATATAACGCACATCAAGCCGATAGTTCGGTTATTTATATCCATTCGATTACGTTGACTGATGCGAAACCAACTGGAAATTTCACAAAAGCCTTGGCGGAAAAGCCCAAAATCACGCCCAATCGACCGCATACAATTACCTTTAACGATGAAAACCTATTGAGAAAACAAATGGCCATTCGCGCTTTTGAATCGACCTATCAGGCGATGTCTATAAACATCGCGGGAAATGAAACGATGGCTATCCGTCTAAAAGGAAAAGAGGGCAACAAACATTTGGCATTTCTTCCCATTTTGGATAAAATGACCGGAGACCCTGTCGATTTTACTGAAGTCGAGCGCATTCGTTTTTCTTATTACCTCACGGAAGACAGTGCCGATTTTGATGGCGCCTGTCTTTATTTGGCCAACGAGCACTGGCAATCTGTACTTTATGACAAAACGGTTTTTACGAATTTCAAAAAAGGGGTCTGGACAGATGCCGTCATAAATCTGGCCGATATCAATCTAGAACTTGTGCGTGGCGAAGGACCGGTCATGCCTAATGTTTATGAAATACGCTTGGGGCTAAACTACAGACCTGAAGACATTGAAATCGAAATGTGGCTCGATAATTTCGGTTGGGAGTAGTTTTTCGCACTTGTTTCGAAAATTTATCGCTTTTGGATCAAGGTTTCTTAAAAAAATCCTTTAAATAGCAGGAAATAACATACCTGATGAATCCCATTTCGGCTTTAAGAAAGAAATACGATCGATTTAGAGTAGGTCAATCCCCTCAAAGAAACCTTTTCTACGGTTTTCTTTCTTACATTGCAATCGGCACACTATTGCTTTGTCTCCCTTGGTTACAAAAGACCTCGGCCCCGTTTATCGACCACCTTTTTATCGCCACCTCGGCGGTATCGACCACCGGATTGGTTACCATCAGCGTATTCGACAGCTATAATTTTTTTGGGCAATTTATCGTCATGGCCTTGTTTCAACTGGGTGGCATCGGCTATTTGACCTTCACCACCTTTATGTTGCTTTCGACAACTCGAAAAATTACGAGATGGCATAAACGCCTGCTCAGTTCAGAGTTTACGCTCCCCGTGACCATTAAAATCAAAGATTTTTTGAAATCGGTCATCCTTTTCACTACCATCATGGAGGTTATTGGTGCAATCCTGTTTTTTATTGCCTTTAAATTAGATGGTATGCCCAATGGTGAAGCTGTGTGGAATGCAATATTTCATAGTATTAGCGCCTTCTGTACCGCGGGTTTTAGCCTTTTCAACACAGGCTTTACAGGTTATGTCGACAATACTTTTATCAATGCCATTATTTCGTTCTTGGCCATTGCCGGATCTTTAGGCTTTATTGTCGTTACCGACTTCGTTCTTATGCTGCGTAAAAAGGAGCACCAAATCAGCTTTACGACCCGGATCATTTTAATCGGTTTCGCCATTTTGTTGACCTTCGGATTCTGTTTCTTTTATTTCTTCGAGCCCACCATCTCTTCACTAAGCGGAAAAGAAAGGATCTTGGCTTCGTTTTTTCAGGCAATGACCGCCATGACGACGGTCGGTTTCAATACCGTTGATTTTGGAGCATTTTTATTGCCAATGTTACTGGTAACCATTTTTCTGATGTATATAGGTGCCTCGCCCTCGGGAACGGCAGGTGGCATGAAAATTACCACGCTTACCGCCGTTTTTGCCATTATGAAAAGTCGGTTGCGGGGTAGTGAAAAGATTACGTTTTTGGGCAGGTCGATTCCGTTCGAGCGCTTATATATCGCCACATCTTCTTTTATCTTTTATACGTCGATTATCTTCTTTGGTGCTTTTCTCTTGACCTTTACCGAAAATTTCCCCTATGAGGAAATTGTTTTCGAAACGGCCTCGGCATTGGGCACAGTTGGCTTGAGTACGGGGTTGACCGGAGACCTGAGTACGTTTGGGAAAAGCTTGGTAATCCTCTTAATGTTTGTGGGCCGTTTGGGCGTACTGACCTTTGGGCTGGCCATTTGGGAGAAAACCAACTCCCCGGACGGCGAACCGAAGGCCATCCGTGATGATATTGCGGTTTAGCGAATAGGTATGAATTTTCGGTGGTGCCTTAATTCTATTTATGCCGTCTGTGGCGGCTCGAACAAGGTCAACTGTTTCGGGTGTGGCGGTTTTGCAAACCCGAATACACTCCGTCCGCCGTGTTTATACGATTCTTCATTTTCCTTTCTGACCAAGGCATCAAAATTCGTGTTGGGAATAAACCCTTTTTCAGCTTTTTGAGCCAAATCGGTCAGCTTTTTCACCGCTATAAGTTTTTCTGAATTTCCAATTTTTGCTCGGTCAACGGCATCCCTGAGCGCACCAATGGTTTCACCATAAACTTTGGTAGGGACCGGAAACGGGGTCGCATCCTTACCGCCATGGGCAAAGGCGAAACGTGCAGGATCGGAAAAACGGGAGGGCGTTCCGTGAATGATTTCACTGACCAGCGTCAACGATTGCAAGGTTCTCGGGCCGAGGCCTTTTAGTAACAACAACTCCTCAAACTTTTCAGTCTCGTTCTCTTGGGCCAACCAGAGTATGCTGCCCAATCGCTTCATGTCGACATCCTTAGCCTTTACATGGTGATGGGTGGGCACTAGAAGGTGCGGCACCTCTTTTAAGATTTTATCGGGATGTTCTTTTGCGATTTCCAGAATACCCTGTTTCGTGGGCATGGCATTTTTGTGGACCAAGTTCAGGATTTCTCCTTGGTTTCGGCCGCAAACGGCGGTATGGGGTTCTTCTAAAAAGGATTTTAGGTTTTCGGAATGCCAATGGTACCGCCGTGCCATTCCGTTTGAATGATGCATACCCTGCTGGATTACCGACCATTTGCCCGAATCGCTTACAACAAAACTATGGATGTAGAGGTTGTAGCCATCTTGCAGGGCCGTGTTGTCTACCTTAGCGCTAAGCTTACTGCATTTTGCGAGGTGGTTTCCATCAAGACCGGTCTTATTACCGACTTCTATCAACTCTTGGGGTGTTCGTATAGAACTTTTCCCTTTCCCACCGCATACATATAGTCCCAACTGCTTTGAAACCGGATTGATCGATTGCTTCAAAACATTCAGTACCGTAGTAGTCACGCCCGAGGAATTCCAGTCCATACCGATAACGGATCCGAAACTCTGGAACCAAAAAGGGTCGGAAAGCCTTTCTAGAAAATTGGCTGCCCCATTCTGATCAATAATTGCTTCGACCAGAGGCAGGGTCAACCGCTTCATACGCTTGAAAAGCCATGGTGGAACTGCCCCGCCATGCAATAATAAGTCTGCTGTACCTGAACGTTTCATTTTTATTGGAATAAAACCAAATATATGGAATTTTTCCATATCTCCTTTAGTAAAATCATAGATTGTTCCCAGTGAACAACCTTCCTGCACTTAAGTGATAAGTGCGTAAAACATCCGTTTTACAAAATACTTCAAATGGACTCGTCTTTAAATTTAACCCCATTGCCTCAATATTTAAATGTTCGACAGAAAGGGTTTAATGATAAATTGATTACCTTATGATTTCCCTCCGCTGTTATTCGCGATTAAAATGGATAAAGACTTTAATTTATCGGAGGATCTTGGAACCAAAAGGCCGAATTTAGTCGATAGACTTACTGCTGAAATCGAGACTAATCTGAACAACGATCAGTTCGGCGTTGACAGCTTGGCCCAGGCAGTCGGCATGAGTCGGTCAAGCTTGCACCGAAAACTTCAGAAGCTGCTTGGTATTTCTACAAGCCAGTTTATTCGGGAATACCGTTTAAAAAGAGCATTGGAAATTCTAAAGCAGGAAGATGTCACCGCATCCGAAGCGTCTTATCGTGTGGGGTTCAGTAGCCCTACCTATTTCAACACCTGTTTCCACAAATTTTATGGCTTTACCCCTGGGGAGGTGAAATCAAAAGCCAAGAAAAACTTTGAAACCTCTATCTCAAGTGAAAACGCAACCCCCAAAAAAATCCTAATAAGAAAAAAAACGCTTTGGGTCGGGTTGCTTATTCTAGCTATTTCAATTTCAGGGATATATTTTTATGGCACAGGTTCAAAAGAAACCGAGCTGGCCAATCGTCTGCCTGCGGCCAATGAGAAATCGATTGCGGTGCTACCATTTAAGAACTGGACCGGAAATTCCGATATGGAATATATTTCGGACGGCATGACGGATGCCGTTATTTCGAGACTGACCAAAATCGAAGCCCTCGACAAGGTAATTCCATTTACATCTACATTACCCTTCAAAGAAACAAGAAAGACCATAATTGAAATTGCCACGGAGTTAGGTGTCCAGAATCTTTTACAGGGCAATCTTCAGATTTCCGGCGATAAGATTAAAATCAATCTTCAGCTGATCAATGCGAGTACTAACAATCACTTTTGGTCGGAAGAATATGTTAGGGATTGGAAAACAGACGAAATTTTTAAAATGCAGACCGAGGTGGTAGAAGGTATCGCCAAGCACATGAATGCTTCCATTGCTGAAAGTGAATTGGCTGATATTCAAGAAATACCAACGAGAAGTAAATTGGCCTATTCCTACTATCTTCAAGGGGAGTTTCAAAGGAATAAGGCGAATGAATTGGCATACTCAAACGCCATTTTGCTATATGAAAAAGCTATCGCAATAGATTCAAATTTTGTTGAAGCTTATGTGAGTATGGCTAATATTTGGAGTTTTGGTGGGTTGGTATGGGGTATTTACAACGAACAGGAAGCTTGGGGCAATGCGAAGCGCATATTACAAAAAGCAATTGAAATCGACCCATCGAATCAAGGGGTAGAGGAAGAATTATATACTGGCTATTTTTATTTTGATTGGAATTTTGAGGTAGTAGAGAAATATTATCAAGATATATTAGAAAATTCTTTCTATGATAAAACCCCAGCTATCAATTTTGATTATGCTATAAAAACCGGAAGGTATAAGGAATCCATCAAAGCCATTGAAGAACATATATTGATTGACCCCTCGATAGGAAACTTTTTTTATTTTAAGGCCGAAGCTTTGCTGTCTTTAGGAAAGTCCAATGAAGCATCGGCCTTAATAAATGAAATGGACCTGTTGCATAATGATAACTGGTTCTACTTACGGGAATCTACAAAACTTCATTTTTATCTTGGAGAATATGAAAAGTCAAGAATCGGGCTTAATAAACTACTGACCCAATTTCCTGATTATCCCCCGCTTCTAATGTGGCTGAACGCCGTATATGCCCAAATGGATGGTAATTCCAAGGCTACTACAAAGTACCTAAACCAGTTACGTGATAAATATGATAATGGTTCATCGGGCAGTCCGGCCTGGTTTATCGCATTGTACTATTGTACCATACAGGACTACGAAAAGGCTTTCGAATGGTTACAAAAGTCATACGACAGGCATGAGGTCGAAATGACTTGGTTAAGAGAAGAACCACTTTTAGCTCCACTAAGAAATGATCCCCGATACAAAAAGCTCTACGAAGAAGTCGGGTTTTCTAGTATCGGTTTGCCCATAAAACCAGTTTCTGAAAAACCAGCTTTTTAAATTGGTATTCAACGTGATTTAAAGGCTTTGCACCATAAGTTGAAGACCTGAACCAAATTTTAAAAATACCACAACGTCTTTGTTAGAAGGCATTCACCCATTATTCCCACCTTTACAATAATCTTTTTTGACCTTGTTGTCAAGTTCTGTTTTAAGGCGAAATACTGCGACTATTTGAAGAAATAGTGAAAGCTATTTCGCTACAATCGCCTTAATCTTGCGATTGACTTTAGTTCCCCCTATAAAATAACAACCAATTATTCACTTAAATATTCAAGTCATGGAACTAAACGAAGAAAAACTAAATGAACTTTTAGGCAAAGTAGTTACTGAAATGGGAGCGGCAGCCAACGGACCTTTGGTCATGTTAGGAGATAAATTAGGGCTGTACAAGGCTTTATATGAATCTGGCCCAATGAATTCGACCGAACTGGCCGATGAAACCAATACGGCAGAAAGGTACGTACGGGAATGGGCTTCCGCTCAGGCGGCGTCAGGCTACATATCTTACGACGCGGAGAGCAAAAGCTTTTCAATGACCCCTGAACAGGCCGCCGTTTTCGGAAATCCCGAAAGCCCGGTGTTTATGACCGGAGCTTTTTATGCAATTACATCAGTGTATACCGACGCACCAAAAATGGAGATCGCCTTTCAAACGGGTGAGGGTGTTGCATGGGGCGACCATAATACTTGTTTGTTCTGCGGCACAGAGAAATTCTTTAGTCCTTCGTATGAAAGTAATTTGGTGAACAACTGGATTCCCGCTTTAGAGGGAGTTGATACCAAACTAAAAAGCGGTGCTAAAGTAGCCGACATCGGCTGCGGTCATGCAGCATCAACCATCATCATGGCAAAGGCGTATCCAAATTCCACTTTCTACGGATACGATTATCATGACAAATCCATAGAACAGGCAAAGGAAAGAGCAAAGGAAGCCGGGGTTACCAACGTTTCCTTCGAAGTGACTACGGCCAAGACCTTTCCGGGAGAGGATTACGATTTTATCACCTTTTTTGATTGCCTGCACGATATGGGCGACCCGGTAGGAGCGTGTGCACACGTCAAAAAAGCTTTGAAAGCTGATGGCAGCTGTATGATCGTAGAGCCCTTTGCACATGATACCTTGGAAGAAAACCTCAATCCGATCGGGCGGGCGTTCTACGCTTTTTCGACAACACTCTGTACCCCCTGTTCCCTCAATCAGGAAGTAGGTCTGGCACTGGGTGCCCAAGCAGGGGAAAAACGCCTGCGTGATGTAGCCACCTCAGCAGGATTCACGCAGTTCAAAAGAGCTACCGAAACACCGTTCAATTTAATTATGGAGGCACGGGCCTAAAGAAAAATAGATGGTGCCGTGTTAACCTTAGTTACTGTAAAAAAGACGAAGTGGAAAGCCATGCCCCACAATCTTGGAGTATACGAATTTTCAATAAAACCACCGTTTTTTATAAACCATACATGCGAACAAACCAATTATACATTTAGAAGGGGATAGGCTTAAGATTTGAGATAATTTCATTTCGCCGTTTAAATCTTACCGACACCCTGCTCCCCCTTAACCAAAGAATACAAAATAGTACTTCAGATGCGAAAATCGAACACGTATTATCGATTACTGCCACTATTATTTTCATCGGCACTTTTTTCCTATGGGCAAGAAGATATTGGTGGACAGGTAGAGGATGATATTGGCACACCTATAGCTTTTGCAAACGTTTTGCTTCTCAAAACAAGTGATTCTACCCTTGTAAAAGGCAGTATTACAGAAGAAAACGGGTCCTTTCTTTTGAAGAATATCCCACAGGGAAAATACTTGGTAACGGTCAGTATGGTAGGTTTTAAAACTGCCTCGACGGGTCCATTCGATTTTGACGGTGAGTCAAAAATTACGCTCGCTCCGATTATTCTATCCGAAGGTATTGAACTGAACGAGGTCACCGTAGTTTCGAAAAAAAATCTTTATACCATGAAAAATGACCGTATGGTCATCAATGTATCGAGTAGTATTCTTTCTGAAGGATCGACGGCCCTCGAAATTCTTGAACGCTCTCCCGGTGTTATAATCGATCGGCAGAACAGTTCCATTTCGTTAATGGGCAAAAGTGGCGTTAACGTTATGATCGATGGCAAGCAAAGCTACATGCCCATCTCGGGCTTGGTACAGCTTTTACAGGGTATGAGTGCCAACAATATCGAGACCATTGAACTGATTACCACGCCCCCGGCCAATTTCAATGCCGAAGGCAATGCGGGTTTTATCAATATCGTAATGAAAGAACGTACCGATGTCGGTCTCAACGGCTCCTATTCACTTTCCGCTGGGGTCGGTAACGGTAGTATAACCTCAAACAACATCAACTTTAACTATCGGAAAAACAGAATAAACCTCTTCGGCACCTATTCTTTGCTGCGGGATGCCCAAGGGCAGCTATTTACGTTTGATCGCAGTTTTATCGATAATGAGAACAATAGTATCGACCTGTCTACCATAAGCGAACGAGACCCAATACAGCGTAACCACAATATTAGAACAGGGATCGACTATCGTGTATCAGACAAAACGGTTGTCGGTTTATTGGCATGGGGCAATGACAATAAGTGGACTATGGATGCCATGAACCAAAACAGGGATACGGAAAATGGAACGCCAATTTCCTTTGTCGAATTACTGCTCACCGAACGTAACCAGCAAAAGCACTTTGGGGCTAATATTAATCTAAAACACAACTTTAAAGACGATGGACATATCAGTTTTGATATGGATTACCTTACCTATCGTTTTGAAAACCCCACAATTTATACCAATAGTTTTTTTGACGGCAGCAACAATTTCATTCGCGAGGAACTTACTACAAGTGATAAAACCACACCTATTAATATTGTCGTCGGAAAAGCAGATTACAGCAATCAAATAAATGACAAGATAAAACTGGAATACGGTGCAAAGGGGGCGTTCAGTAATTTTGACAACGATGTGGTCGTCGGAACATTTCAAGGGAATGATTTTATAGCAGACCCCGACCTCACCGATGTGAGCACGCTAAAAGAACGCATTTTGGCGGCCTATGGCAATATGGACTATTCCATAAGCGATAAGACCAGTCTACAGCTAGGCCTACGCTACGAACATACCGATTCGGATCTTGTTTCAGAAGAACAGGGCCAGGTAGTGGACAGGACTTTTGGCGAACTCTTTCCGACAGTATACGTCTCGCATAAGGTAAACGACACTTTGGGTCTGAACTTCTCTTATTCCCGCCGTATTACAAGGCCGACTTTTAACGACTTGGCCCCGTTCGTCATTTTTGTGGATCCCACGACGTTCTTTGCAGGTAATCCGGCGGTTCAACCAGCCATTTCCAACGCAGTCAAATTTGATTTCAATTATAGGTCAGCAATTTTTTCCGCACAGTATTCCGTTGAGGACGGAACAATTTCAAGGTTCAATTCCCGATTTGACGAGGAAAACGAAAGGCTCATTTTTGGCGCCGCGAATATGGATTGGACCAAAACGCTTTCTTTGACTTTCGGGCTACCCATAACCTTTACCAACTGGTGGAAAATGCAAAATAACTTGATATACCTCAACACGCGGGTCTCCAATACTGTTGATGGATTACCCTTTGCCTTGGAACAGAACACTGTTAACATCAACAGCACACAATCGTTCACAATGGCTAAAAATCTTAGTTCAGAAATCAATGTAAACTATAACAGTCCCTCTATAATCAGTTTTATAGGCACTGCCGTATTGGAGGAATACTATTCCATTAACATCGGAATCCAAAAAAAATTCGGAGAGCGTGGTGGCACCTTGGCGTTCAAGGTCAATGACCTGCTCGACAAAGTGAAATGGACGGTCACTACCAATGTTCCCGAACAAAACCTGAATACCGAAAACACTTTTGACCTCTTCAACCGTACCTTTTTGCTGTCTTACACCAACAGTTTTGGTAACCGCAAGTTAAAATCGGCACGGGAAAGAGGTACCGGTGCAGAGGAGGAAAAGCAGAGGGTACAGTAAAAGTGGGCGTAGATGCTGATTAGATAAGTCTTGGTATTCGGCATAGCCTTTTAAATGGCGAAAACAATTAATTGACACCAACCAGAACTAGTATTACGAACTTTCCCCGACAACGATTGGTCGGAACGGGTTTTTCAGTTGACCCATTCCTTTCCTTTTGGAAATCAAAAAGTCAAGGGAAAAAGGAAGCGGAAAACAGGGTCTCAAGAAGAACGGAATAGAATTTAAGACTGTTTAACCGATAACATAAAATCCCTGGGGAAGCTACCGGTACTATAAACAATAGAATCAGATTACAACAAAATAGAAGCATTATGAAATCAGAGAAAAAAATTAATTACTACAACCTATTAATTCTTCTTGCTGTTTTTCTAAGTTGTACAGAAGATAGAAATGAAATAATAGACGACCTGCGTTTGGTGAATGCCAACGACACCCCCCAAGAATGGCTGTCTTACGGCCGTAATTATGCTGAAACGCGATATAGCCCGCTAAATCAAATCAACAAATCAAATGTTGACAGTCTCGGATTGGCCTGGAGCCTGGTTCTAGGAACCAAACGCGGTCTGGAAGCCACACCAATTGTGGCTGACGGCATCATGTACTTTACCGGAACATGGAGCAAAGTGTACGCGGTAGATGCGAGGAAAGGGGAGATACTTTGGGAATATGATCCACAAGTTCCTAAGGAATATGCAGAAAAGGTTTGCTGCGATGTTGTCAACAGAGGAGTAGCGATATACGAAGGCAACGTCTATGTGGGGACGCTCGATGGCCGATTGATTGCCATTGATGCCAAAACCGGACAAATGATCTGGGAGGTGGTAACGGTCGATCAAAACAAACCTTATTCCATAACGGGCGCCCCAAGAATTGTCAAAGGAAAAGTCATTATTGGAAATGGTGGTGCTGACTTGGGCGTAAGAGGTTATGTCACAGCTTATGATGCCATTACGGGCAAACAAGAGTGGCGATTTTATTGCGTTCCCGGCAATCCTGATGATGGGTTTGAATCTGAGGCAATGAAAGCTGCAGCTGAGACATGGACAGGGGAATGGTGGAAATTTGGAGGTGGTGGAACACCTTGGGATGCCATGGCCTTCGATCCCGAACTGGACCTTCTCTATGTGGGCACTGGAAATGGATCTCCTTGGAATAGGGATGTAAGAAGTCCCGAAGGAGGCGACAACCTGTATCTATCTTCGATCTTGGCCCTGAATCCCGATAATGGAAAGCTTATCTGGCACTATCAGACTACCCCGGGCGATTCTTGGGACTATACGGCAACTCAGCATATTATTCTCGCCGATTTGACAATTGATGGCAAGAAAAGGAAGGTCTTGATGCAAGCCCCCAAAAATGGCTTTTTTTATGTACTCGATAGAACGGATGGGTCATTGATATCCGCCGAACCTTATGTGTATACGAATTGGGCCAAGAAAATAGACAGCACAACAGGTCGCCCCATTGAATCCGAATTTGCACGATACCCCAATATGAATTCTCAAA
>ENA-ORXM01000415-ORXM01000415.1-marine-metagenome-genome-assembly--contig:-NODE-415-length-77475-cov-13.573968_pt1 | contig 77475 bp, 64 predicted proteins | sample MGYA00237867_ERZ511480 | MGnify/ENA primary metagenome ERZ511480 (study PRJEB26309, sample SAMN06266103) | marine metagenome | isolation source: Algal blade | place: United Kingdom:Sidmouth, United...
AATTGTGTTTATAAATGTTAAGTGCTCATGATATCTGAGACACGCAATAATTCTAAGTTTATTTTTGTTTTTCCTTTTATGGCATTATCTAAAGGTGTAAGTTCCATTTTACCGTTTAATAAACCTACCATGTAATTAGTCTGTCCATTGATTAGTGATTCCACAGCCTTTACGCCCATTCTACTAGCAAGAACACGATCAAAACATGATGGTGAACCTCCACGTTGCATATGCCCTAGAACGGATACCCTTACATCATAACCTTCCATGTTTTCATCAACATAATCTTTCAATTCAAAAATGTTTTTACCAATCTTATCACCTTCAGCTACAATTACGATACTTGAGGATTTTCCAGATTTTTTACTTCTTAAAAGCGATTCAACTAGTCTTTCTAAACCTAAATCTTCTTCTGGTATGAGGATTTCTTCAGCACCACCTGCAATTCCAGCATTTAGAGCGATATGACCAACATCACGACCCATGACTTCAATAAAAAACAATCGGTTATGTGAACTCGCGGTATCCCGTATTTTATCTATAGCCTCAACGACCGTATTTAAGGCCGTATCAAAGCCTAAGGTGTGAGATGTTCCAACAATATCATTGTCAATAGTGCCAGGAATACCCATTACTGGAAAACCAAATTCTTGATTAAAGATAAGCGCTCCTGTAAAAGAACCATCACCACCAACAACCACTAGTCCATCAATTTCAGCATCAACTAAACTTTGAAACGCTTTTTTTCTTCCTTCCTCAGTTCTAAACCCTTTAGATCTAGCAGATTTAAGTATCGTTCCTCCTTTATTAATAATTCCTTTTACGCTTCTGGCATCCATTTTTTTGAAATCACCTTCTATAAGGCCCTCGTAACCACGATAAACGCCTATACATTCAATATTATGATACGCACAAGTTCTAACTACAGAACGAATGGCTACGTTCATACCAGGAGAATCTCCCCCTGAAGTTAAAACTGCAATTTTTTTTATCTTTTTTGGCATTAATATTATAATTTTAATAGGGTAAAATTACTAAACAAAATGCATATATCTATGCATTTATAGCAAATTAATTTGACTAATAAAACTATAACGTTTTAGTTGGCAAAAAAAAGTTAATGGATTGGGAAACAGAGTGGAAAGCTACTCTTTATTGGAAGATGAATTAATTGAAATATACTCTGGAAATACCTTTTCCTCTACTTTTTCCTTTTTTTCCATGATTGGATTATCTTCTTTATCAGATTTTTTAAAGAGTTTTTGAAGTAATTCCCTAAACGTATCAAAATCTACATTATATGAAAGTCCTACACCTTGTGTGTAGCCTATTGGATCGCCAAAATTCCTAATACTATTTTCTCTATTAAAAACCTTGGCAGTTAGTGTTCCTTCTTCATTTAGTAGAAAATCTATTTCTACATCGCCAGCAATTACCGTTTCAGTAGCACCACCAACTGGCACACCAACTTTACCATTAATTAAAACCCGATCACTAATTTGGGTTTGTAGCGTTACCCCAAATCGATCATCGGTTTGGTAATCCGGTCTGTTCTGTCCAGCTTCGTAATTTAAACCAACATTTACCTTACTATCTCCACTGGTAAAAATACCATTGATAATGCCATTAAGTCGTTCTGCAATCGTTCCTGAAAAATTCAACTCGTTTATACCTCTAGAAAAAGATCCGGTAGATATTAAATATAAGGCTTGGTCTTGCTTGTTTTCTTCTGATTCCAACCGGTATTGAAGCTCTGATTTTATTGTTGAATTTACATTAGGAAACTCAAAACTAAAGTTAGGGTCTAACTGTTCTAGGTTTCCATTTAAACTTATATTTACTTCAACAGGAATACTTCGGTTTATAGGGTTATCAAGAAGTGGTGAAGGGTTGGTTTGTGTTTTGTAAGTAGCTAACATGTTTATAGTTGGTTTGGCTGGCTCACCCTCCCAAGCAATAGTGCCTCCTGGCTCCACAGTAAATTCTTTTTGGATTAAACCACCATAAGCAAAATTATAAACGCCTTCAAAAACCGAAAAATCGCCCCACATATCAAATTTTCCATTGGTGTTAATTTCAACCAACAAACCGCCTACACCCCTACCTCGTAAACCATGTCCTGTTTCCTTATCTATTATTAACTCAACCTCTGCATCTTCAGTAACATCCATATCAAAGCTGAGTTCAAGCCCCTTTATTTCATCAAAAACAACTTCCTCTCCATTTTTTCTAGCTGCTTTTTCTTCTTTTGTAATAAAATGAATATATGTATTATCTCCAAAGGATTCAGAATCGCTTAGCGGGATTTTAAATACCGTGCCACGCTTTGTCTCTCCTATAACGTTAATAACTAGTTGTTCTGTAGGGCCGTAAATACTGGCTCTTCCGCCTATAAAACCTGTTCCGTAATAAAGGGACTCCTCGGTTTCTTTAGTATCTAAAACCAATAATCTTGGTGTTGTTATATTTAAACCTAAACTCCAATTTGAAAAATTAATATGATTCAATGATCCATTTAACAACCCTTTCGATTTGTATTTTGAATCGATTAACCTAATGTCATTAAAAATAAAACTTTGATTTTTTAATGTAACCGATGCATTGGTGTTAAAATCATAATCCACATTAAGGTACGGAATTCCCAATCCACCATTTTTTACAATTAAATCGCCGTTTATATCTGGTTTTCTAAGATCACCAACCACTTTAACATCACCATTTGCCTCGCCTCTAATATTTGACAAAACACCATGTAGCAATGGGTTTAGTGGACTTAAATTAAAGGCATTAAAATCGAGAATTATATCGATTGTTGATTTTCCACCAGAAACAAAAATATTACCTTTTGCCCCAAACGATCTTGTAATATCGTTTTTAATAGTCGCATTTACCGTATAATTTGTTAATGATTCATTTCCAGTTATAGTAGCATCAAAAGAGCCCATAACTAAATTATTAACTTTAAAATCATCAATTACAATAGAAGAGTTTGGTAGGTAACTACCATTTTTTTGAAGCAAATCTAACTTCCCATTAATACTTCCAGCTAATGCTAAACTATCGATATTTGGCGTTATTTTAGCTAGATCTACATTTGTGAAATTTAACTTAATATCTTTTTCTGTGGAATCCCTAACAAAGCCAGAAAGCATAATTTCTTCGTTACCATGATTTACCCGAAACTTATCCAAATTGAATTTGGTCAATTTTTTGTCAAATGAAATTTTATGAAACTTATCTTGCTCTTCATTAATAAACCATTTATTATTTTTTATAGTTACGTCTGATTTTTTAAAACCAATTACAGACTCATTATCCGCATTTATTGTATGATAAAAACTTAGATTGTAAACATCATTATTACGCTTGCCCCCAGTAAACTCAGACCTCATAAATAGCGTATCATTTACCGTTACATTTATTAAATTAAATTTAGATACATCGTAATATTTTGTATTCAAACTATCAATTTCAACATAGGTATTAAATAACGGGTTGCTATTATCTACTTGCAACTCTATATTATTAGCGAAGTTTTCTAAGTATTTAATTTTTGGCGATTTGAATGTGAGTTTAAAATTCCTCTCGTTACTTTCAACTCGTCCTCTAATAAATGTATTTTTCCCCAATTCAACTTCTGGAAAAATAACCTCTACGATTTTATTGTAAACTCTAAAGTTAAAATCGATACTTTGGTCGGTATCTACCTCATGTGGTTCATAATTAGTATATATGTGCCCAATAGAATTTTCGAATAATTTTTTTAAATCCTTTAAGAAGAACCTCCCTTTCAATTCACCCTCAATAATATCTGGTGAATCGAACTTTACGAAACGGATATCTTCTTCAAAAGTAGAATACACATTAAATTCATCAAAATAATAGGTGTCGCTATCATTTTGGTAAACGGTATTTGTAAAAGCTATTTTACCAAAAGCATCATCCAAACTACTACTATTCATATTCATTTTAACCTTACTTTTAAAAATAGAGATGCTATCTTTTTTTATAAAATTAAGTGTATTTAAATTTGCATATTCTACAATCGCCTCAAAATCATACTTCCTAATAGCTTCAGAAAAATCGACTAAACCTGTAAAATTGAGTTGAAGGTTTTTGTCATTTACGTTCAGGTTTCCATCAAAAATTTTATTTTTAACATTACCCGCAACTTTTACTCGGTTGTAATTATAATTATTATAAACGAGCTCAAAAATCTCTCCTTTTACTTGAGTATCAATTTTTTCGGCAGTAAACCCTTTTCCATTCACATCAAAATCTAAAGACCCCTTTCCAACATTAGGGTCATTCAAAAAAATTCCAAAATCAAAATCTTCAAAAATTATTTTTCCTTTATAATCCGCATTATCAATATCATTAATTTTAGTAATCTCTAAATTAGAATCCACCAAGCCTAACTCGGTATCAATTGCAATATCTGCTATTACTTTTGAGGATGTTATTTGAGAGTTTCCTGTAATAGTAAAATACCCTAACCTCCCGAAAGAGGTTGGAATAGCTGCACCTAGTACATTTGGCAATAGCCCTTTTAAATCGTTATAAGTTGAAGACAGATTGCTAAAATTTCCATTCATATAAAATTTATCAGCCTTCTTATTAAATAAGTTTTTAAAGTTTATATCTCCATAAACCCTTGTTTTATAATTTGAATTTAATTTTAAACCGCTTACCATCAAGTCGTTCAAAGTGCCCGATAAATCGGCGCTAAATTTTGCTGACTGTTTTACTCCAAATTCATTATAAAATGTATTAAGCTCATCCAACAACACATTAGAGTCTTTAAAATGTGCTGTTACTAAAACTTTATCGACAAAATATTTTAAATCCTTACGTTGATAAGAAAATTTCAAATGCCCTTTCAGAACTGAACCAGGTGTTTTTATTTGTAAGTTCGCAAATGTCATGTCCGTTAAGGTATATGCAAAATCGGTCATCATATTTTTAACAGCCACTCCTCTACTATCCTTAAAAGACAATGTGTTTATTCTGGTACTAACAGCACTACCATTTATTAAAAAGTTGGTAGCATTTATATTTAAATTTTTAAAATGAAGGACTTTAGGGGTTTCTTTATTTTCATCTGAAAAAATAAAAGTGCTTTTGTAAATTGATACATCGCTAGAGGATAATAAAAAGTTACTTTTCTTGATTTTGGGATTATCATTTTCAAACCTATCAACAAATACATCAAGGTTAGTTTGGTTTTCGCCTTTATAAGTTTTTATATGAAATAATAAATTCTCAATATCAATATCACCAAAAACGAGATTTCCTTTAATTATATTCTTAAAATTTAAAATTGAAGTATTTAACTCCTTAACGCTAATTAGCGTATCTTTTTTATAATCTTCAATGTAAATATTATTAATTTCTACATCGCCATTAAATTGTAAACTTACCTTATCAATATTAATATTGGTTTTAAAATCATCATTTAATCGTTTTGTTGCATATTTACCGAGATGCGTTTGAACCGTGGGGATAGAAAGCACCAGCACCAAAATGATGAACAGCAGCAAGAGAATACCTGCTATTTTGAAAAGTATTTTTAGAAATTTTTTGATGCCCTTAAAGTTATAACTTTATTAAGAATAAACTATTTTTGTTGTTACGAATTAAAGTAACGGTTAAGATGCTTATTCGTTTTCAAAATTAACAATTATTGTGCCTAATTTTTATTAATGTACTCACAAAATATTTATATTCTAGGAATTGAGTCCTCTTGCGATGATACAGCAGCTTCCGTAATTTATAACGGACGTATTTTAAGCAATGTTGTAGCGAGCCAAAAAATCCATGAAGAATTTGGTGGTGTGGTACCAGAATTGGCCTCTAGAGCCCATCAGCAGAATATAGTGCCCGTTGTTGCTCAAGCTTTAAAAAAAGCAGGAATAAGCAAAAACCTGTTAAATGCTATTGCATTTACAAGAGGCCCTGGGTTGATGGGGAGTTTACTAGTAGGCACATCGTTTGCAAAATCTTTGGCTTTTGGGTTAAACATTCCATTAATTGATGTAAACCATATGCAAGGGCATATTTTAGCACATTTTATTGAAGAGGATGGGTACGAAAAGCCGCCATTCCCATTTTTAGCGTTGACGATTTCTGGAGGTCATACTCAAATTGTTAAAGTTGATAATTATTTTAACATGACCGTTATTGGAGAAACCATTGATGATGCTGTTGGTGAGGCTTTTGATAAAAGCGGAAAAATCCTAGGACTGGGCTATCCTGCCGGCCCAGAGATAGACCGACATGCAAAATTAGGGAATCCAAAAGCATATAAATTCACAAAACCTAAGGTTGATGGTTTAAATTTTAGTTTTTCTGGGTTTAAAACTGCAGTTCTGTATTTTATTCAACGTGAAGTAAAAGCGAATCCTAATTTTATACAAGAAAACTTAAATGACATTTGCGCATCCATTCAATATACCATTATTGGGATTCTAATTGATAAATTAAAACTAGCAACAAAAGAAACAGGTATTAATCATATCGCTATTGGTGGTGGTGTTTCAGCAAATTCTGGAATACGGCAAGCACTAAAAGATGGCGAGCAAAAATTTGGTTGGACTACTTATGTTCCAAAATTTGAATTCACTACAGATAATGCTGCTATGATTGCTATTGTTGGCTATTTGAAATATTTAGAAGGCGATTTTGCTGAACAGGATGTTGTGGCTTCAGCTAGATTGAAGATTTAATTTTTTGATATAATAACTTTTTAATTTGGGTAATGATTTTATCCTATTAATTTTTGAGGTTATTTTTTATGGTTTTTGTTTTACTTCATTAATTAGTTACTTTATTTCGCTTTCAAAGTCTGAAAACATTAAACTACTCAATAAAAACTTTTTTAATCAATCTAATAAATGTATTGAACTGTTGGAATCATTTATATAATTTATACAGTTGGCTATTATTTTAATGTTTAAATTTCATTATGAGTGAAGACGATTATTTATCTACAAAAAATAGAGCAACTGGACCATATGCTTGCGCGTATTGGGTTATGCTTTTAAGACCATTGGTTTTTGCTTTATCAACTCAATTCTTTTGGTTAAGGAAAATTCAAAAAAAAAGCTTTCTGAATTTTATTCTAACATTCATTATTTTTATTGTAATTCTATTTTCAATTGTTTTTATTGAACGCTTCATAATTATAATCACCTCTTTTCATAGAGATTATTTACCGAGTAATTGGGTGCCAGATAAAATTGACCATTTTTGGTATATAATCCCTTTATTATTGATAGCGTTTTTTACTGTTCGTGTTATCATTTATTTCTTTTTAGTTATAAACACAACATTAATCTCTAAATAAGTGTTTAAACCAAAGTTATAAACAATCCCTTCTTAAAAACTTATTTCCGCTTTATTCATATTGCTCACTATTCCTTTTAAATTTGAAATCGAATTTAAAACCTACATTATGCTTAAAAAATTACTTATCTTATTTTTAATTTGTACTTCATCATTTGTAAACGCTCAAACTTCAAAAGAAGAGGATCTTAAAATTATTAAAACACCTGAGCAAGCTGAAAGCTATTTAGAAACTAAAAAGAATAAACTCATTACCTTTAATGAAGAGAAACACAAGACTGTTTTAGCCAAAGAACTCTTTAAATTGAGTGTTGGTGGCACAAAAGTTAATGAAAGTGAATTTGAAAAAACATTCTACAAAGTTATTAATAAGAGTAAAAAGACCTATTACAGAGCGGCGTGCATTTATTTAAATGGAGAAACAAACAGTATGGGAGAAATTGAAGAAATGCGAGCAAAAATAATTTCTCAATTTAATAGCGGTTTACCTTTTGATTTATTAGCAAAACGCTACTCTAAAGACGAAAACTCAAATAAAGGTGGTGATATAGGCTGGCTTCTAAAAGAAGATGTATCTAAAGAACTTGAAAGCCAATTAATTGATAATAAACATAGCTTGAATAGTGTTTTTAATATTGATGTGCCTTCGAAAAACGCATATTACGTTGTATTAAAAACACACGAACCAAAAGAAATTTCTGAAATTGAAGTTTTAAAAATTGTTGAAGTTAAAAAATAATGCAACTCTTTTACAACCAAGACATAAACGAAAATACTACAGAATTCACTTTTGAAAAAGCCGAAAGCAAACACATTGTAAAAGTATTACGTAAAACTATTGGTGATACATTATTTATCACAAATGGTAAGGGCTGGCTATTTACTGCACAAATTTCTGTACCTAACATAAATAAATGTACTGCTAACATTGTATCAAGACAATATCAATCAAAACGAAACTATACATTGCATTTAGCTGTGGCTCCAACAAAAATAAATGATCGTTACGAATGGTTTTTAGAAAAAGCAACCGAAATTGGTATAGATAGTATAACTCCAATTATTTGTGACCATAGCGAACGAAAAGTTATAAAACCAGAACGTTTTGAGCGTATTTTACAATCAGCCATGAAACAATCATTAAGCAGTTATTTACCTAAACTTAATGATGCTATGATATTTCATGACTTTATAAAACAAGATTTTGAAGGTGAATTATATATTGCGCATTGTGAAGAAACAGAGAAGAAATCCTTAAAACAACAACTTAAACCAAATACAGGTATTACTATTTTAATTGGACCTGAAGGCGATTTTTCTGTTAAAGAAATTACTAAAGCAATAGAAAATAATTTTATTCCTGTAACTTTGGGAGAAACAAGATTACGAACAGAAACGGCTGCTATTGTAGCCTGCCATTCCGTAGTTTTTATAAATGAATAGAATGACTATGAAATTATATATATATTTATTTTTCTTTATTTTTTCTCTTTTTGGTTTTAGCCAAGACTTAGCCATTTTAAAATATAAAGGCGGAGGAGATTGGTATGGAAACCCTACTGCATTGCCAAACCTTATTAAATTTTGTAATGAGACTATAAACACTAAAATAAACACTAAACCGCAAACTGTTGAAACGGGAAGTTCAGATATTTTTCAATTCCCAATGCTACACATGACGGGACATGGAAACGTGTTTTTTAATGAAAATGACGCCGAAAACTTACGCAATTACCTAATTGCAGGCGGGTTTTTACATATTGATGATAATTATGGCATGGAACCATACATTACTAAAGAGCTAAAAAAGGTATTTCCGGATAAAGATTTAGTTGAGTTACCAACGAGTCACGCTATTTTTAATAGTGTATATAAATTCCCAAAGGGCTTACCAAAAATACATGAGCATGATGGCAAACGTCCACAAGCATTCGGTATTTTTAATGAAGATAGATTAGTGTTATTATTCACTTTTGAAAGTGATTTAGGTGATGGCTGGGAAGACCCTGAAGTGCACAATGACCCTGTTGAAATTAGAGAGAAAGCACTAAAAATGGGCGCTAATATTGTTAAATATGCTTTTGAAAATTAAAAAAAAACTTCCCAGCCCAGAAAAAGGAAACTCCAAAATGTTAGCAATAAATACAATAAAATAGAAATTTAGATTTAAAAAAAGTCTACCATGCGATTTAAAATAAGTTCACTGGTTTTATATTGAGCTTAATTTTTAACATATTGCCTATGGGCTCCAATTTTTTAACTTTCATGCAACTCACCCACTACACTACCAACTTCAAAAAAAAAACGTTCCCGATTACTTTAGTTTGCGATAATGTTACAAATACATTAAATATTGGGAGTTTATTTAGAATTGCTGATGCTTTTGGTGTTGAAAAATTAATTCTTTGTGGCGAAAACATTCAGCTGGGTAGAAAAATGACAAAAACATCCAGAGCCACTGAAAAAGTTATTGATCATGAAGTAAACTGTGCTGCTTCAATAGTCGTTGAAAATTTAAAAAACAAAAACTATCATATTATTTCATTGGAAATAACGAGCTCAAGCCAATCTATTCACACCACTCAATTTTCATCAAAAAAACCAATCGCATTAATAATTGGCGATGAGAATTTTGGTGTTTCTGAGAATATTTTAAAACTTTCTGACGTTGTGATTCATATTGATATGTTTGGCCAAAATAGTAGCATGAACGTAGCACAAGCTACCAACATTGCATTATATGAAATTACTAAGCAACTTCTATAACCGTTTTATATATTTACTTGATGAATTTAAACACTATTTCTAACGGTATATTAAAAGCTGTTGCCATAATTTTTGGTGTCGCTTTATTGGTTTACTTCTTATATGAAATACAGTCGGTTATAGGCTATATAGCAATATCTGCGGTGATTTCACTAATTGGCAGACCTATTGTTTTATTTTTAGAGCGTCGATTAAAATTTAAAAATACTATAGCTGTTATTGTAACTATTGTATTATTACTTGGGCTTTTTATTGGGTTGGTGGGTTTATTTGTGCCTTTGGTTATTGAACAAGGTAAAAATTTATCCTTATTAAATATTGAACAGTTACAGATTAATATTGAGAATCTGTATACAGAAATTATTACTTACTTTGATTTACATCAAATTGATGTCGAACAATCTTTAAAAGAATCTGAACTACTCTCTAAAGTAGATTATTCTATTATCCCTGATTTTCTTAATTCCGTAATCGGCGGCCTTGGCAGTTTTAGTGTTGGCTTATTTTCCGTATTATTTATCTCATTTTTCTTTTTAAAAGACAGCAGACTTTTTGAAAACGGCATCTTAACATTTATTCCTGATAATAAAGAATCTAACTGGAAAGGGTCTTCTACAAAAATTAAAGATTTATTATCTAGATATTTTGTTGGCCTCATTTTTCAAATACTCATTTTATTTGTAATTTATACAATTGGCTTACTTATTATAGGTGTAGAGAATGCCATAGTTATTGCTTTTTTGTGTGCTTTATTAAATCTTATACCATATATTGGCCCATTAGTGGGTGCATTTTTAATGCTAACATTAACCATGACTAGCAATCTTGGCGAATCGTTTAGCGAGGTCATTTTACCTAAAACATTTTGGGTTTTTATAGTTTTTGTAATCGGACAATTATTTGATAATTTTATTAGCCAACCAAAAATTTTCTCAACAGCGACAAAGGCACATCCTTTAGAAATTTTTTTAGTCATACTTATTACAGGAATTTTATTTGGTGTTATTGGTTTAGTCGTAGCAGTTCCTGCTTACACTGCAATAAAAGTTATTCTAAAAGCTTTTTTATCAGAAAACAAAATTGTAAAAAAACTAACTAAAAATCTTTAAGATTCATCTTGAACAAAACTATCCTAAATACTAAAATTCAAGAGTTTATAAATTCTAATTTAAATTTTAATATTGGTGATTTGTTATTGCAAGGTACGTCATTCAAAGGAATAGAAACCAAAACCATAATTGAACAAATTGAAGCTAAAAAAAAATGTAAAAAGAAACTATCAACATGGTTTTCTACTGAAAATATTTACTATCCGAATAAACTTAATATTGAGCAAACATCATCTGAAATTACAGCCAAATATAAAACAGAACTTATAAATGGTGATTCGATAATAGACCTTACTGGAGGATTTGGGGTGGATTGTTTCTATTTTTCGAAACGTTTTAAAAATATAACTCATTGCGAAATAAACCAAGAACTCTCTAAAATTGTTAAACATAATTACCAGCAATTAAATGTTACTAACATTTTACCTATTCAAAAAGATGGTATAGCATATTTAAAAAATTCAACAGAGATTTACGATTGGATTTATATCGATCCTTCAAGACGGCATGATTCCAAAGGAAAAGTGTTTTTTTTAAACGATTGCATACCAAATGTTCCAGAGCACTTAAACTTGTTTTTTCAGCATTCAAAAAACATGCTTATAAAAACATCACCTTTGCTTGATTTTTCGGTAGGTATTCATGAACTGATGCATGTAAAAACCATTCATGTTGTTGCTGTAAATAATGAAGTAAAGGAATTGCTTTGGATTTTAGAAGCTAATTTTAAAGGTCAAATTGCTATTGAAACTGTAAATATTAAAAAAAACACTTCGGATTTTTTTGGTTTTATCAGTGATGATGAAAATATAGTAAAGTATAATTATAGCCAGCCACTCACCTATTTATACGAACCAAATTCTGCCATCTTAAAAGCTGGTGCTTTTAATTCGATATCAAATAAACTTAAGGTTTTTAAACTTCATAAACACTCACATTTATATACTGCTGATGTTTTAATTGATTTCCCTGGTAGAAAATTCAAAATAGAACAACAATTACTTTATAGTAAAAAAGCTATAAAAAAATTAGGCCTTACTAAAGCTAATATCACTACCCGTAATTTTCCAGAGACTGTCCATCAAATTAGAAAAAAATTTAAAATTAATGATGGTGGGGAAATTTATCTATTCTTTACAACAAATCTAAAAAACGAAAAAATTGTAATACTAGCATTTAAAATGAGTTCGTTAAGTAATTAAGCTATAATTAATTCTAAATAAGATACTATAATCAAAAATCAATTGGTTTATTTGAACAGATGAAAAAATTAACATACATAGTAGTCATTTTAATTATTCTATTTTTTGTAATAGTTTATATTTCAGTAAATTCAAATACTAAGAAAAATAAAGTTTCCGTTTTAGTTAATATAGATAATGTGGATACGTTCAATTTCAAAAATCACGATTCTGTACTTGTTGCTGCAAGTTATTTATATCAAGCCAACGAACTTAAAACCATCATGCAAGGTGAACATTATCGAAAAGCATGGGCAACACCTATAAAAGCACCTATTGTATTTTTAGATACACTAGGTGGCGGATCAGAAATAATAGATGTTGGTGGCGGAAAACAAACCAAGTCTTTGAAATTAAAATCTAAAAATGGCTTCATCTATACGCTAAGAAGTATAAATAAGAATCCAGATCCGCTAATCCCAGATTTTCTGAAAACGTTAGGTTTAGATGATATTATTGTGGATGGGATTTCTGCTCAACATCCTTATGCCGCTATTCCCATTGCTTATTTATCGAAAGCTCTGGGTTTGCTTCATACACATCCTAAAGTTGTATTTATACCTAAACAAAGGGTTTTGGGGAAATATAACAATCAGTTTGGTAATAAAATTTTTTTACTAGAATATGAAATAAAAGGAAAACAAAACTGGACACACTATAAAAATGTAAATGACATTATTGATACAGACCACCTTATTGAATTTAAAAATATAAAAAACAACCGCTTGAAAATTGATAAAGAGCTTTTAATAAAGCAACGATTGTTTGATTTAATTATTGGAGATTGGGACAGACATGCTAAACAATGGGGATGGGCAATTACCAACACAGAAAACCAGTTAACAGCAATTCCTATCGCTACAGACCGAGACAATGCCTTTTTCGATGCGGAAGGTATTATCCCTTCCATTATATCGCAACCCTTATTAGTAAAAGAGATGAGGTCTTTTAAAAAAGAAATAGATTATATGCCGGGGCTTGTACAACCCTTTGATAGATATTTTTTAATACATACAGATGTTGATATTTTCACAAAACAGGCAAAACTCCTAAAATCACAATTAACCGATGATATTATAGAACATGCGATAAATACATGGCCTAAAAAAATAAAAGATATTGATGGAGAAACTATTAAAAATAAAATTAAATGTAGAAGGAGTGATATCTTAGATTACGCTATCATGTTTAAAAACACTATTGATGATGAAGGTTTTTTTGAAGATTGGCCCTTAAAAGGCTGCGAAGATTTAAAAATTGATGACGATTTAAAAAAATGCTTTGATTGTGTACAATAAAATATTTGATTATTATTAAATTATTAATGTGAACCATGACGCTTCAAGAACTCGTTGGTCAATATGCTATTATAGGTAGCAATCAAAATCCTGAATTAAATTTATATAAAGGAATACTTAACCTAACTCTTGACCACAACAATAGAGTTAAAGCAAAATGGTTAATTAACGGGACCCAAGAACAATTTGGGAGTGGTTTTTTTAAAGATAATATTCTTGTTATTAATTTTAATTACGAAAGCAACCATAGTGTTTTTAAAGGTGTCGTAGTTTATAAGTGCATGACTAAAGATTTGTTAGAAGGCTTTTGGTCTGAAAAGCATGGAGACCCTTTATTTTTAGGTGAAGAGCGCTGTTTTAGAATAGATAAGCTTAAAGAAGCTATAAACTGAAATTCAACGTTATGACCTTGGTTTATTTAAACCCCTATCATAAAGTACAATACTACCAGCTACAGAAACATTCAAACTTAATTTTGAATTAAATTTCACCAAGAAGTGCGATTTTTTAATAGCCTCTTTTGATAATCCATGATCTTCCGCTCCTAATAAATACACACAACGTCTTGGATGATTAAAAGTTTCCAAGGATTTTGCTTGGTCAGTAAGCTCTATGCCAACTATTCTAGCGCCTTTTGGAATATTATTAAAAAAATCCTCAAAAGTCATATAATGAAAATATGGTATTGCTTTAACAGCATCATGAGTATCGCATGCTTGCTTTGCATAACGATTACCAATTGTAAATATAAAACTAGCTCCTAAATTTTGAGCAGAACGCCAAAGCACACCTAGATTTTCAGGAGTTTTTCCATTTTGGATACCAATACCAAAAAACTCATTTCTAAAATTATCGTTCATAGAATACAAAAATATAAAGAATTTAATAACAAAAAAGCTCCAATATTTTCATATTGAAGCTTTTTGTGAGCCCTGAAGGATTCGAACCTTCGACCGCCTCCTTAGAAGGGAGGTGCTCTATCCAGCTGAGCTAAGAGCCCTAATGGAAAACATATTTTGTTTTCCGAGTGCAAATATAAAATTAACTACATATTTAACCAAAGGAAATGTTTATAATTTTAAGTATAAAATATAAAACATAGTAGTTTATTTGAAATACGTGATTTTTTAGATTCATTTAAATTATAATATGTCAAATTAAAAAATCACCTTAAAATTAATTTTAAGGTGATTTTTGTTATATATATCCTACTCTGTATTAACTAAAAATAATATATGTACTTATTACAACAATACAAATTCCAAGACCTACAGGTTTAACATAGCGCCATGGCGTTACATCTACGGCGCGTGTATATTCCTGAACGAAGTCTGCAGCTCTAGGTCTTATTCTACCGATTACTAGCATTAATATTACTGTAACTACAAAACACGCGAACTGTACGTGCAAAAAGTGTGGGAAATCCATTTCTAATCCCTTTGATAAAATAATATATGTTACATAAAAAACAAAAGAGAATACAATACCTACTTTTGCAGCTATCGCAGGAACACGTTTTGTTAAAAAGCCAACAACAATAACAGTTAAAATTGGAATGCTATATGCACCATTGACCGTTTGTAAATAACCGAACAACCCATCGGAAGCATAATATAAAAAAGGCGCTACGAACATAGAAAATATGGCCAATACTATACCGAATTTTTTACCTACAGAAACTACTTTACTTTCCTCTGCTTCATTATTTATATATTGCTTGTAAATATCTATACCAAATAATGTAACGCAACTATTAAGTGCTGAATTGAAAGAACTTAAAATAGCACCAAACATTACCGCAGCGAAAAAACCTACTAAGGGCGCTGGTAGCACTTCAGCCACTAATCTAGGATAAGCAATATCGTTATTAGCTAAAACCTCACCTCCCCATTTGTGGTATGCAATAATACCTGGTAAAACCACGATAATTGGCCCTAATATTTTAATAAACGCAGCAAGTGTTAAACCTTTTTGACCTTCAGCTAAATTTTTAGCGCCCAATGCACGTTGAATAATTTGTTGATTGGTACCCCAATAAAAAAGCTGAACCAACATCATACCAGTAAAAATTGTTGCAAATGGTATTGAAGAATCTTGACCTCCAATGGCATCTAATTTTTCTGGGAATTCGCTTGTTAATTTTGATAAACCACCTGAAACACTCCCATCTTCCGCAATAGCCATCAACCCAAAAACGGGAATTAATAGACCACCAATTAAAAGCCCAATGGCATTTATAGAATCTGATACAACAACGGCTTTAAGCCCGCCAAAAATAGCATATATAGAACCTATAATACCAATACTCCAAACGCATAACCATACCGATTGCCATTCTGTAATTCCAAGCATTTCAGGAAGATTAAACATGCCACTTATACCTAACGAACCAGAATACAGTACAATAGGTAATAAAACTATAGCATAACCAGATAAAAACAATCCGGAAGTCATTGCTTTAGTAGTCGTATCGAAACGATCTTCAAGGTATGATGGTATTGTAGAAATTCCACCTTTCAAATATTTAGGTAATAAAAATACAGCAGTTATAACCATAGCAATTGCAGCTAAAGTTTCCCATGCCATTACTAAAATGCCATCGGCATAAGCAGATCCGTTTAATCCTACAATTTGTTCAGTTGATAAGTTGGTTAAAAGCAATGATCCAGCAATAACACCGGCGGTTAGGCTTCTACCGCCCAGAAAATACCCATCTGAAGATTTTTCATCAGTTTTTCTAGTAGCATAGTAAGCAATTACGGCTACCAATACGGTAAAGCCAACGAAAGAAAGAATTCCTAGCATAGTTTTAATTTAGTTTTAGTCAGTTTTATTTAAATCAAATATATAGATTTAATTTCAAAAAGTTAATTTTATTAAAAACCAACTAGTAGGGTCTGGTTGGTTATTTATAAAATTGTATATTTGCTTTTAGATGATAGAAATTAAAAAAAAAATAGGAATCCCAAAATATAAACAGATAATCCATTCCATTGAGGAAGCAATAATTTCTGGCACTTTAAAGAAAGGTAACAAGCTTCCATCCATAAACAATATAAAGAATAAGCATAATTTATCTAGAGATACAGTATTAATGGCTTTTAATGAGTTAAAAAACAGAGGCATTATCCATTCTATTGTTGGTAAAGGCTATTTTGTAACCAGTGAAGATGTTAATATAAAACAAAAAATATTTTTACTTTTTGATGAATTAAACTCTTTTAAAGAAGATTTATATAACTCATTTCTAGATAATTTGCATGAAAATGTTCAAGTGGACATCTTTTTTCATCATTTTAACAAAACTATTTTTAAAAAATTAATACACGATAATATTGGGGGTTATAGCTATTACGTAATCATGCCTGCTAATTTAAAAAATACTAATGAAGCTATTAAAAATTTACCAAATGATAAAGTATATATTTTAGATCAAATTCATGATGACTTATCACAATACTCTGCTATATATCAAAATTTTGAAAAAGCTATTTTTGACAATCTTAGTAGCGTGCTAAAACTGGTAAAAAAATATAAAAAGTTGATTTTAGTTTTTTCAGAAGAAAAACAACCCAAAGGTATGTTGAAAGGTTTTACTATGTTTTGTGAAAAAAATAATTTATCTTTCAATATCATAAATACCTTAAAAGATAAAACCCTAGAAACAGGAGAGCTTTATATTGTTCCTGATGATAAAAGTCTTCTTAAAATAATTAAAAGACTTAAAATTCAAGATTTTAAACTTGCTGAAGATATTGGTGTTATCTCATATAACGAAACTTTACTTAAGGAAATCGTTGAAGGTGGCATAACTACAATTTCCACCAATTTTAAAATGATGGGGAATCGATTAGCAGAAATGATTACTAATAAAGAACAACTCAAAATAGAGAATCCTAACAATATTATTATTAGAAATTCTATATAAAAACTAATACGCGTGTATAACATAAAACATAATAAAAACTTAAATATTTTAGAAATTGAAAATGCCAAAAAAAACGTTTTTGCTAAAGTACACCTTAAGTATGGTGCTAGTTTACAAGAGTTAACCTTAAATGGTCATGCAATTATCCAAAATTTAGCGCCTTTAACTTATGGTGCAAGTTATGCGTCATCTATATTGTTTCCTTTTGCTAATAGAATTAAAGACGGTATTTATAATTACGAAGGAAAAGTATATACACTTGAAACCAATCAAAAAGAGGAAAATAATGCGCTGCATGGTTTAGTTTATAATAAAACGTTTAAAATACTTGAACATAAAACTAATGATGAGTCAGCTGTAATTACGCTAGAATATAATGAGCATAAAAAAAAACCAGGATTTCCTTACACTTACAGTATAATACTCACTTATACTTTCAAACAAAACAACATGAGTTTAAAAGTTTCTATAAAAAATACAGATTCAAAAACATTTCCATTTACGCTTGGGTGGCATCCTTATTTTGTAAGCGAAAATTTACATGAAAGCACATTGCAATTTGATACAACAGAAAAATTAATCATTGGAAATCGGAATATAACAACGGGGACTGAAACCATCAAACCTATTGAAAAATTTCAAATTAAAAACAAACAATTAGATGATTGCTGGATTTTAAATTCTAATGCAATCAAGTTTAAAACACCAAAATATGATTTAGTTATAAATTCGTCAGTGGAAAATAACTTTTTACAAGTTTACACTCCTCCAAATAAAAACACTTTAGCTATCGAACCAACCACAGGAGTTTCAGATAGTTTTAATAACAACATAGGCTTACAATATTTAAAACCAAACCAATCCTATACAATTACATGGGGATTAAACATAAATTAACAACTAAAACGAAACTAAATGAGTGCACCGCTAATTAAAGATGTAAAAAATACATTCATTAAAAACTTCAAAAAAGACCCTTTACTTATTTTCTCACCTGGAAGAATAAATATTATTGGTGAACATACAGATTATAATGATGGCTATGTATTTCCGGCTGCTGTTAACAAAGGCATCGCCGCTGCTATTCAAAAAAGTGATTCTGGTAGCTGTACCGCGATAGCTTTGGATTTAGATAGCACTGTAAAATTCGAGCTTGATAAACTTAAACCTTCTAAAGAAGGAAGTTGGGAAAATTATGTATTTGGTGTTGTTGCCGAAATACAAAATAGAAGCAAAATCGTTGGCGATTTTAATATCATTTTTAAAGGGAATATTCCTGGTGGTGCAGGTATGTCATCATCAGCAGCTCTAGAAAACAGTGTCGTTTTTGGTTTAAATGAATTATTTAGATTAGGGCTTTCAAAAAAAGAAATGATTTTGATATCGCAAAAGGCAGAGCATAATTATGTAGGTGTCAAATGTGGTATTATGGATCAATATGCCAGTATGTTTGGTATTAAAAACCATGCGCTACATTTGGACTGTAGAACGGTTGAATCTAAACCTTACGAAATTAATTTTGAGGACCACCAGCTTATGCTAATTAATACAAACGTAAAGCATAGTTTGTCTGACAGTGCCTATAACGATAGGCGTTCCGCTTGTGAAAGCATATCAAAATTATTAGGAATAAAAGCGTTGAGAGATGCTACTGAAGCTGATTTGGAAACTATAGTTGATAAAGTGACACCAGCAAATTACCAAAAAGCACTTTATGTTATTCAAGAAAATGAAAGAACCATTAAAGCTGGTAAAGCTATAGAAAATAACGATTTAGAAAAATTGGGTTCTTTAATTTATCAATCGCATGAAGGTTTGTCAAATCAATATAAAGTAAGTTGTGACGAATTAGATTTCCTAGTAAAACAGGCCAAGAAAAACAAACATGTGCTTGGCGCTAGAATGATGGGTGGTGGTTTTGGTGGATGTACTATTAATTTAATAGCTAAAAGTGAAGCTAAAGTGTTTGGGGAAACTACATCAAAAGCTTATAAAGAGAAGTTTAATAAAGATTGCTCAGTATATTTTATTGAACTTTCAGATGGAACTCACGTCGTAAAATAATAATCAACAACTTTATAATAATATATAAAATGAAAAATACAGACTTACAAGATTATTCACATAAGCGTTTCAATATATTAACAGGCGAATGGGTTTTAGTATCGCCACATCGTGCTAAAAGACCGTGGCAAGGACAAAATGAAGCTGTTAACAATGAAAAACGACCAACTTATGATGAATCATGCTATTTGTGTGCTGGCAATACAAGAATTAATGGCGAAGTAAACCCAAAATATACTGATGTTTTCGTATTTACTAACGATTTTGCAGCATTACAAAGCGATTCGCCTACTTTTAATGTTAATGACGGGTTATTGATTGCAGAAAGTGAAACCGGTATATGTAAAGTGATTTGCTTTAGTCCAGACCACTCAAAAAGTTTGGCAGATATGTCTCCTAACGAAACGAAACAAGTTGTTTTTGCATGGCAAAGAGAGTTTAAGGAATTAGCCGATAATCCAAAAATAAACTACGTTCAAATTTTTGAGAACAAAGGTGCTGTAATGGGTTGTAGTAATCCGCATCCGCATGGGCAAATATGGAGTCAATCTACTCTACCGAACGAAGTTGATAAAAAAAATACCCAACAATTAAATTACTATAATAAAAACAGGAGTAGTTTATTGGGCGATTATTTAGCTCAAGAATTAGAAAAACAAGAACGTATCATTTTTGAAAATGATGGGTTTGTAGTTATCGTACCTTTTTGGGCAATATGGCCGTTTGAAGCTATGATAATTCCTAAAAAACATCAAGCTAACATATTAGATATGAATGATGACGAAGCCTTACAATATGCCGAGGCAATTTCGGTAATTACAAAAGCTTACGATAAGTTATTCAATACATCTTTTCCTTATTCTGCTGGAATTCACCAAGCACCAACAGATGGAAAGGAAAATAAACACTGGCATTGGCACATGAGTTTTTACCCACCTTTATTAAGAAGTGCGTCGGTTAAAAAATTTATGGTTGGTTATGAAATGTTTGGTTCGCCACAACGTGATATTACTGCGGAAACTGCTGTGAAAATGATAAAGGATTTATTATAGAAAAATTAGATTTGAGACTTTTTATAAATTTGATTTAAACTGCATTTTCAGAACCTATTTTTCAATATCTAAAAAGTCTCTTATATTTCAAATGAAAACATACGAAACTACTTTAAGAGTCACTAAGAAACATATAGATGATTTAAATCATGTAAACAATGTACATTATGTACAATGGGTGCAAGATATTGCAAAAGCGCATTGGCAATCTAAAGCCTCTTTAGAAATGCAAACGAATTACAGTTGGTTTCTGCTTTCCCACTTTATAGAATATAAAAGTGCTACTTTTCTTAACGACACCATCCATTTAAAAACTTATATTGCTGAGGCAAAAGGGGTCACATACACACGTGTTGTAGAAATGCACAACGCAAGCACCAACAAACTACTTGCTAAATCTGAAACAAAATGGTGTTTTATAAATTCAAAAACCGAACGGCCATCAAGAATCCCAAAAGAAATTGTAGATTTATTTGATTAATATAAGTCTTTTTCCATTAAAATTTAAATAGTACATCATACTAAATCATAAATTCAAAAGTTATATTTTTAGCCATTTAAACAATCAATTTTAATGATACGCTATATATATTTCATAATTACTTTATGTTTTTTAATGCTTTGGAGTTCTTGCAGAAAGGATTTTGAATTTTCGCCAAGTACGGGAAGCCTTAAATTCTCGAAAGACACGGTTTATTTAGATACTGTTTTTACGAACATTAGTTCAAGCACATATAATTTAAAAGTATATAATAGAAGTGATGATGATATTTCAATCCCTTCTGTTCGTTTAGCATTAGGAGAAACATCTAATTACAGATTAAGTGTCGATGGTATTGCTGGAAAAAGTTTTAATAATATTGAAGTTTTAGCAAAAGACAGCTTATATATTTTTGTCGAATCAACTATAGATATTAATAACTTCCCAAATCCAAATGGGAATTATTTATATACGGATCAAATTGAATTTGATATTGGTTCAAACTCTCAAGAAGTAGAATTAGTAACTTTGGTTCAGGATGCTGTATTTATTTATCCAAATAGAGATAACACGACTAGGGTAATTGAAACCCTGACATTTGAGGTTGACGGCGAAATCGTTGAAACAGATATACAAGGACGTGAATTATTAGCAACAGAACTCGAATTTACAAATGAAAAACCCTATGTTATCTATGGTTTTGCGACAGTTCCTACCGGCGAAACCTTAACGATTGAAGCAGGTTCACGCTTATATTTTCATGAAAACTCAGGACTTATTGTTTCTAGTGGTGCATCAATAAACGTAAACGGTACTTATAGTAACGACCAAGAAACTCTTGAAAACGAAGTGATTTTTGAAGGTGATCGTTTAGAACCCATATTTGCTGATGTACCAGGCCAATGGGGCACTATCTGGTTATTAGATGGAAGTATTAACAATACTATAAATTATGCAACTATAAAAAATTCAACTATCGGTGTTTTATGCGATGGAAATCCTAATGCCACTAATAATAAGTTAAGAATAACAAACTCCCAAATCTATAATTCAAGTAGCTTTGGTCTTTTGGGAAGAAATACGTCAATCGCTGCAGAAAATGTGGTAATTAATAATTCTGGACTATCATCGTTTGCTGGTACTTTAGGCGGGAAATATAATTTTTCACACTCCACTATTGTAAATTATTGGGGTAATGGTTTTAGAAAATTTCCTGCAGTTTTACTAAACAATTTTGTTTTAGATGAAGACGACAACGCTACTATTGCTGATTTAACCGAAGCAAATTTTAATAATTGTATTATTTACGGAAATGATAATCCTGAAATTCTTTTTGATGAAATTGAAGATAATAGTGTTATTTTTAATTTTAAATTCACCAATTGCTTAATTCGTTTTGATGATACCAACAATAAATTTACAGGTGCTAATTATGATTTTAATGATACTTCAAAATATGAAGGTAATATTTTCAATCAAGACCCTAATTTTAAAGATACAGATTTAAACAAACTTATTATTGGCGATGACTCCGCAGCCAACGGACAAGGTTTAGCTTCTTTTGCTACACAAGTGCCTTTTGATATTCTAAATGTAAATAGGACCGGTTCTTCTGATATTGGTGCTTATCAACATATTACTTTTTCTGAGGATGATTAACGCATCCTATAAATCTAAATGAACTACTAATTCTTTAAAACCTCATAAAAACTACTGGAGTAAAATCCAGCAGTTTTAAATTTTCATGTTGAACTTAGAATTTATTAAAAGAACCAATCAAGAATACCGACTTGATATTTAAAGATATACAGATGTACAAAATAGTTGAGTTTAATTCCAATCGTATCTATGCAAATTGAGCGGATATTAAAATTTATTAAATAAAAAAATAAAACGCATTTGGAACAAAAGATTTTTATAGAAAATTTATGGCATCATAACATTAACGTACATAACTTAATCCAAAAAAAAATAATTAATAAAACCTCGCAATTAGTATAGTGAGTTAAAAAAATGAATATTATAAGGTTCTATAAAAATTTTGAAATTTACTTTTTAATAATCTGAGTGGTATAGAAATCATTATCAGCAAATACATTTAATATGTATAAACCAGCACTAAAATCAGATATATCCATTTTAAAATCAACTGAATTTTGAATTCTCTTACTTGCTAATAATTTTCCTGTAACATCAAAAATTGCAGTATCGACCTTTTTATAATTTTTTGATAATTTTAAAGTAACACTATTTGATGTAGGGTTTGGAGAAACAATTAATTTATTTTCACCAAAATCCTCTATATTTAAAGTAGAATCACACTCAATTGTTTTTATTTTGGTATCGGTTTCATTGCAAATAGTAACAGTTAATGATACATTATAAAAACCATATCCGCTGTAGGTATGCACCGGGTTGGTAATTGTAGATGTGTTACCGTCTCCAAAATCCCAAAGCAAGGTATCAAAATTTTCACATTCGTTTACAAAAGATACTTCTTTTTCGTTAATGGTTTCAGAGAAATCAGCCAATGCAGGGTTAATAGTATAATCCCAATTTGCTATTTGGTTAAAAACAATGGTTTTAGCCGCTAATTTAATATTATTTGCTTCACTAGTCGAAAGTGTTGAATTCCAAGTAATCAATGTAGGGTCTTTTTCATAAACCATAGTATAAAACGTACATGCAGCTGCGTAAGATCCAGCTAGAGAAGGATGCGATTCATCAGGGTCATACAAATCAATTGATGGAAAATTTGTTCTTATATACCTCCAAACAGCTCCAACAGGACTGATTTTGGTATTGTATTCATCTGCCATAAAAATATAAGTATCCTTAACAACATCGTCCATTCCCTCATAAGTACATAGCCATGGATAAATCGGGCAATCTGGAGCATATCCATTTTCCCTTCCCCATGTCATAAAAAACATGGGCTGCGAACACAAGTTGTTTTCTTTAACGGTATCTACAAGAGATTCAACAAAAGGAAAAGTATTTAATTCCATATCCGCTTGAGGCTTTGAGGTTTCCCTGCTATGACCTTGCAATACAACAAAATCCCAATTACTTGAATTAATTTTATTTAATACATTAGGATTTGATTCATGATTTTTAAAGTCCTGTCCACCAGGCGCTTCCACATCATAAATAAATGTATCTCCGGTATTCACAGCCATATCGTTAACTAAACTTGGTAAGTTATTGTAATATGTATAACTATTACCAACAAATAAAACTTCTTTTGTAGATTGACTTTGGGAAAACAAAGAAAAAGTTAAAGATAAAATGAGGGTTATCTTAAATAATTTCATAATAATTTTTTTTTATAAATATAATGTTAACCATGATATATTTTTGCTTTATAATTAAAAAAATGGATTCAATTGATTAATTTTAAAAAAAATATCTTTTTTTTATATAACTTTTCTACAAAATTTAAATTCTGTAGAAAATCCCTTTCAAACTAATGAAAGGGATTATAAACATGTAGAGAATGTTTCAGTTTACAGAAAAGTAACCAACCAAATTTTAACCCTAACTTAAAGTTAATCCTGAATACTTACTTGACTCTCTACAATATCTTTAATTGGTATAACTAATTTACCTTCTTTTGTTTTTAATGTTATTGATATACTGTTTATAGATACAATCTCACCATGTATACCATTGAACTCAATAATTTTTCCTATTTCATATAACTTTCTTGTATAAAATGTATTCAATATTTTCTCTATTACATTTCGAGCACCTAAGCCAAAAGCTAATGCAAAAGCTAGCAAAAATGCTGCAAGTATCATTTTTACATTATCTGTAATAATTTCAGTGTTAACTTCTGCTTGATTTAAAGCTGTTATGCTTATTAAAACCATTAATAACAAAAACACCAATTGACTTAATAATTTGCCTCCGGATAATTCCATGGATTCAAATATTTTCTGCAATGCTTTTTTAACAAAATTTGCAAATAATAAACCTAAAATCACAATTGCAAGTGCCGTGAATAATTTTGGTAAATACGCTAAAAAGCTATTTAAACCTTCTGACAACATTGTTAACTCTAACATGTTGGCAATAATGGAAATAAAGATAATATACAGAAGCCATTTTACGACCTTAACAATAAAATTTACTAAATTTATATTTAAAGTTTTACCTTCAGATAATTCAATTTGATTTATTTTATCTCCTAATCTATTTATATTAGCTTTTAAAAGTACTTTCCTAATTACAGTAGTAACAATTTTTACAACTATAAAGAAAATAATAACTAAAGCAATTACACCTAGTATTTTGGGGGCAGAATTAGCTATATCAAGCCATACGATTTGAAAAGACTCTTTTAAGCGATCTAAAAAATTCATAATTATTGGGTTAGGGTTGGTTTTTTATATTTCTTTTGGTTATTACTGTTTCAATAACATGGCTAAAATTATATGAAAACAAAGCTGCTAAATCCATTATGAGTTTTGCCATGGCAATATCATTCATAACCTTGGACTTAAGTTCCACTGGGACCTCTTTGAGCGGCTGATTTATATTTTTGAACGGGTTATTATCCATTATTTAACATTCACATTATATTCTGTTACTAACTTATCTTTAGCGCGTTTAATTCTCATTTTAACAGCACTTTCTCCAATTTCCAAAGCACTTGCGATTTCTTTTATAGTAAGAAAATCTTGGTACTTTAATAACAAAATCATTTTCTCTTCGGGTGATATAAGCTCTAAAGCCACTTTTAGTTTCTCAACTTTCATACTTAGAAAACTACTATCGTCCTCTTCATAATCGTCAGACAGGTTTTCTATATCTTTATAATCGACCGATTGTTTTTCAAACTTTTTAGCGGTATTTCTAGTTACATAATTTACGCAGTGATTGTAAGTAAATGCATAAACCCATGTTGAAAATTTCGATTTACCCTTAAAACTTGCTAACTTAACAAAGAGCTTCAAAAACACATCCTGTGTTAAATCTTTAGCTTCATCACCATCTTTTGCAAAACCATAACATTTATTATAAATTAAACTAGAAAATCTATCATAAAGAACCTCAAAAAGCGCTGTGTTATTTGTTTTAACAATAGCTTCAACGAGATCTTCATCAGAAAGTTTATTAATGTTGTCTAGGGTTTTCAAATTTAGCTTTCGCTATTTAGTTTGTTATATTAGTTAAGACACTTACTTATTAAAAGAGTCACATTTAATTTTAAAAAAAATAATGTACTTAAATTTTGAGGCACAATTATTAAACTAAAATAAAGAAAGGTCAAAGGTATTAAGTTTTGTTAAGATGTTTTTTTAAAAATATGTTTTTCTATTTCATATTATTAAATTAGCAAAAAATAAATTATGAAATTAGTATATTTAATCTTTTTAATATTAATATTTATAATTCCTTCAAAAAGCCATGCAGCGAATGATTTTTGGGGAGCAACAGGACATCGTGTTGTTGGAAAAATAGCAGATAATTATTTAAAAGGAAACACTAAAAGAGAAGTTAAACGCTTATTGAAAAGACAATCTCTTGCTTTTGTATCTACATTTGCTGATGAAATAAAATCTGATAAACGTTATAATGAATTTTACACGTGGCATTATATTAATATGTCTTTGAATGAACGCTATGAAGATTCTGAAAAAAACAGTAAAGGCGATTTAGTTTCAGGAATAGAGTATTGCAAAAAAATTATTACTGATAAAAATTCCAAAGACGAAGACAAAGGGTTTTATTTAAAACTTTTAATTCATTTAATTGGCGATTTGCACCAACCCATGCATATTGGACTGCAGAAAGATAAAGGAGGAAACGATTTTAAAGTCCAATGGTTTTACGAAGATTCAAATTTACATAGGATTTGGGATTCTGAAATGATTGAAAACTTTAATATGAGTTATAGTGAATTGGCTAAAAATGCTGATGAATTAACAAAAAAACAAGTAAAAGCTATTCAAAAAGGTTCTATTATTGATTGGGTAAATGAAACGCATCAATTAACGAAAAAAGTATATGCATCTGCTGAACCTGAAGAAAATTTAAGATACCGCTATTCTTATAATTATTTTACAACGGTTAGAAGCCAGTTGCAAATTGCCGGAATCCGATTGGCTCAGGTTTTGAATGAATTGTTTTAAAAAAGTTAAAAAAATGCTATTTTGGATTTTCCAAGACAGCATTTTTCCATGAAGTTTCTTCCAGATAATTATCGGGATTATGAAAATTAAATATGCAGAGCTCTATCTTCAGTAGCAGCTAAAGCCGCTTCCTTAATCGCTTCAGTATATGTAGGATGTGCATGAGACATTCTAGCGACATCCTCAGCAGAAGCGCGAAATTCCATAGCTACAACAGCCTCGGCAATCAAATCTGCTGCACGCGCTCCAATCATATGAACACCTAAAATTTCATCCGTAGATTTATCAGCAAGAATTTTTACAAAACCATCAATATCCATACTCGCCCTACTTCTACCTAAAGCACGCATAGGGAAGGATCCAGATTTATAAGCTACACCGGCTTCTTTAAGTTCTTCTTCTGTTTTACCAACTGCAGCAACTTCTGGCCATGTATAAACCACGCCAGGGATTAAGTTATAATCTATATGAGGTTTTTGTCCAGCAATAGTTTCTGCAACAAAAACACCTTCTTCCTCAGCTTTATGAGCTAGCATAGCACCCTTTACAACATCACCAATCGCATAAATATTAGATGCGGATGTTTGTAAATGACCGTTAACTTCTACTCTGCCTCTATCATCTAATTTTACGCCAGCAGCATCAGCATTTAAACCCTCAGTATACGGCTTACGACCAACAGACACTAAACAGTAATCGCCTTTAAATTCTACTTCTTCGCCTTTTTTATTATCTGCTTTCACAATAACTTCATCGCCTTTTCGCGATACAGATTTCACTTTGTGAGAGACTTGCATGGAGAACTTCGCTTTCTTAAAAACCTTATTTAATTCTTTAGATAAACCTGCATCCATAGTTGGGATAATTCTATCCATATATTCAACCACAGTGACTTCTGCTCCTAAACGTCTGTAAACTTGACCTAATTCCAAACCAATAACACCACCACCAATAACAATCATATGTTTCGGAATTTCTTTAAGCTTTAAAGCTTCAGTAGATGTGATAATACGTTCTTTATCAAGAGTTATGAATGGTAAGTTCGATGGTTTGCTTCCTGTAGCAATAATGATGTTTTTCGCTTCAATCTCAGTAGTTTCTTTACCATTAATTGTAATATGGTTAGCATCTTTAAAGCTCCCTAATCCTTCATAAACATCAATATTATTTTTCTTCATTAAAAAATCAATACCACCAGTTGTTTGATCTACAACGGCTTGCTTACGCCCAATCATTTTCTCTAGATTCACTTTAATTTCGCCAGGGATTTCAATTCCGTGTTCTTCAAAATGCTTTACAGCATCATCATAGTGGTGGGATGAATCTAAAAGGGCTTTACTAGGAATACAGCCAACATTTAAACAGGTGCCACCTAATGTTGAATATTTTTCTATAATGGCAGTTTTCATGCCTAATTGCGCGCAACGGATTGCTGCTACATATCCTCCAGGACCAGAACCGATAATGGCTACATCGTATGAATTCATATATTAATTTTGAAGATTTATAAATCGAAAATCAAAAATACAAATGTTTTATGGGATTTTTGCCCTATTTTAAATAGAAATGTATGAAATAGAATATTTCTACAGAAGCGAAATACAAATGATGTTTCCAGAGGTATTACGTAATGGATTATAGTAAAAGTCCTATAGATTTAGCATCTTTGCGCCAAAGCGTGGACTTGGTATCTTTGTCTCCACTCAAGACAAACTGCAAACCCGACCTAGGTCTTGAACTAAACTCAAAATATAGGTAAGGCCAAAATTCTAATTATTTGAATTTTCCTTTTTATTTATAGCGTTTAAAACCCACTGTAATTCAGTATCGATATTTGATTTACGGTCTTTTACATTCGGTAAAACCTCGACATCTGGTTTAATTCCAAAACCATCTGGGATTTGCTTTTGTGGGGCTTCTATTTGCATTAATCCCATGCGTATTTTCAGTCTGGTGTTTTGCAACTTGTAGGTTTTGTAAAACCCTGCAACACAACCATTGTAAGCACCACCAGTTTCTTCGCCAACAAAAGTAGCGCGATTTGCACTTTTTAAATGAGTGGAAATTAATGAGGATGCCGAAAAAGAATTTCCGTTTGTAAGAACATAAATTTCACCTTTATAATTCATGACTTTTGGTTTTCTGGACTTATTATATTTCATTTTATAATATAGTTTGCCATCCTTTTTTATAGTTTTTAAATATTCTGAAATCATGGTAATAGGCTCTGTGACTAACAAAACACCAATGATTTTTAATAGCGCTGGGTTGCCGTTACTTAATAAAGATGTTGTAAGTGGAAAACGACTATTAATCTCGATAGGGTTTATAAAAACATAATTTTTATTTGTTAAATAACTATATAAATGGTCTACTTCTGCTATTCTGCCTCCAAGATTATCTCGCAAATCGAGTATTAAATATTTCGTTTTTGCAGCTTCTAATATTGAGAAACTCTCTTTATAAAACTTTTTATAACTTTTATTACTAAAACTCCGTATTTTCATTAAAGCTACTGTACGATCTGTTCCTATAAAGTTGAAATTACGGGTGTAGTTTTTTGTTTTTGGAATGAATCCATATCTTCTACCATCTTTACGTTTTTTCTTTTTTGCTAACTGATTTGCTTTTTTTTGTGCTTTAGTTAGCTTTTTAGGTTTTATTTTTTCTGCGAAAGCGGTATCTCCTAGCTTATTGTTTTTGTCTTTCTTTTCATCTTTGTCAATACGTTTGAATACTTTTGAAAATAGGGAATCCTTTGATCTGAAGGTTATTTTTAAGCTATCTAAAAACCCTTTGTCTTTATAATAAAATGCTGCAAAACGCTTGGATACCAATCTATTATGAAGGGTGTTGTTATAACCATCAGAAGCAAAACGTTTTTTATAGGTTTCTATTAGTCTTAAGGCGGGCTCATTATTTATACTTACAATTTCATGACCTACCAAGGTTGAATCTTTGCCTCGATAATCCTTTACCCAAAGTTTACCTTCTAAATATTCAAAATCTAAGTCGTAAAATTCAAACTTCTCCTTATTTAGTTGTTTACGTTCTTTTCTTGTAAACCTTTTTTTTACTGAACTTACAGAAACATGACCTTGTTTTATTTGCGCCACGACAGGTGCTAATTTTTTATAAAATGCTCTGGAATTTATAGGCTGATTTATAGATGTCTTTAAACTATCAAATTTAAAATCTAATTTTTCTTTAGAAATATATTGATTTAACTTAGGGTGATAACGCTTTAATTGTGCGTATAATTTATCAACATCGTTATGCAAGTGTTTAACAGGATGTAATTTGTTAATTTGTTCATTATATTTTTCGGCACTTTTGCAGGATGCCAACACAAGAGATAAAACAAATACTAAAAGTAGGTTTTTCATATATGTGAAAATATAAGTAATTATGAAATCTTAAAACGAATTGATTTTTTTTTAACTTTTTGAATATTGTACATGTTTTAAAAAAACAAAAATTACATTATTTATGATATTATTTAATTCAGAGATATTGCAAAACAAAAAATGGAGTAAATGCATTACTACATTTACCCCAATTAAACTTATTATCTTTATAATTACTTTAAATCAAAACGATCTAAATTCATCACTTTAGTCCAAGCTGAAACAAAATCGTTTACAAATTTTTCTTGACTATTGTTACTGCCATAAACTTCGGCAACCGCACGAAGTTCTGTGTTCGAACCAAAAATTAAATCTGCACGAGTCCCTTTAAATTTAATATCACCCGTTCTACGGTCACGGCCCTCAAAAATTTTATCATCTTTAGAGGTTGCTTTCCATGTATATGTAAAATCAAGAATATTTGTAAAAAAATCGTTCGTTAAACTACCAACACTATCTGTAAAAACACCATAATCAGATCCTTTATAATTGGCCCCTAAAACACGTAAACCACCAACTAAAACTGTCATTTCTGGAATAGAAAGTGTTAATAAGTTAGCGCGATCTATAAGTAGGTCTTCATCTGCAACATTTAATTTTGAACTCATATAATTTGTAAATCCATCCGCCAACGGTTCTAAATACCCGAAGGATTCTAAATCGGTTTGTTCTTGTGACGCGTCTCCTCGTCCTTGATTAAAAGGCACAGAAATTGTATGTCCAGCATTTTTTGCTGCTTTTTCAACGCCAGCGGTTCCCGCTAAAACAATTAAATCTGCCATAGAAATTGTACCGTTAAATTTATTTTGAATACCCTCAAGCGTTTTTAATATTTTATTTAATTCTACTGGGTTATTTGATTCCCAACTGCGCTGCGGCTCTAAGCGTAAACGACCACCATTAGCCCCTCCTCGCTTATCGGAACCTCTAAAAGTTGATGCGGAGGCCCAAGCTGTAGCCACTAATTGCGATACTGTTAAACCTGAGTCTAAAATCATTTTTTTCAATGCTGAAATATCTGAATCACTTAATTTGTAATCAACAGTTGGAATAGGATCTTGCCATAATAATTCTTCTTTAGGAACTTCAGGACCTAAATAGCGGTTAATTGGTCCCATATCACGATGTGTTAATTTATACCATGCACGAGCAAAAGCATCTTCAAAAGCCTTATGGTCTTTATGAAAACGTTTTGAGATTTCTAAAAAAGCAGCATCTTTTTTCAAAGCCATATCGGCAGTGGTCATCATTAAAGCCTGTTTGCCATTAGCGTCACCAGCTTTAGGAGCCAGTCTCGCATTGGATGCTTCAGTTGGTGTCCATTGGTGTGCACCAGCAGGACTTTTTGTCAATTCCCATTCGTAGTTTAGCAATACATCAAAATAATCAGCATCCCATTTTGTCGGGTTTGGTGTCCATGCACCTTCAATGCCACTTGTAATCGTATCGTCCAAAACACCGCTTCCAAATGTATTTTTCCAACCCGTACTCATTTCTTCAATAGTTGCTCCATGCGGTTCTGCACTAACATATTTATCAGGATCTGCAGCTCCGTGCGCTTTACCAAATGTATGCCCACCAGCAACTAAAGCCACGGTTTCTTCATCGTTCATAGCCATACGACCAAAAGTAATCTTAATATCGTGCGCAGATTTTAAAGGATCTGGAATGCCATTTGGACCTTCTGGGTTTACATAAATCAAGCCCATATGTGCAGCCCCTAGATGACCTTCTAAATCGCCATCGCTAGTATCATATCGCTCATCATTATCTAGCCAGCCTGTTTCGCTACCCCAATAAATATCCTGTTCCGGCTCCCAAACATCTTCACGGCCACCAGCAAAACCAAACGTAGGAAAGCCCATAGATTCCAATGCACAATTCCCTGCAAGAATCATTAAATCTGCCCATGAAATTTTATTACCATATTTCTTTTTTATTGGCCATAATAACAAACGAGCTTTATCTAAATTTCCATTATCAGGCCAACTATTTAAGGGCGCAAAACGTTGGTTTCCAGAAGCTGCTCCGCCTCTACCATCTCCAACTCTATACGTACCAGCACTATGCCACGCCATACGAATCATAAACCCGCCATAATGACCATAATCTGCTGGCCACCAATCTTGAGAATCAGTCATTAAATTAATAATATCTTTTTTCAAAGCTTCGTAATCGAGACTATTAAATGCTTTTGCGTAATCAAAATCCTCTCCTAAAGGATTAGATTTTGGTGCATTTTGTCTTAATATATTCAGTTTTAGCTCATTTGGCCACCAATCTCTATTACTTGTTCCGCGACCAGCTGTAAATTTTTGATCTCCACTCAAAAAAGGGCATTGACTAGCATCAGACTCATTAATGTCCCATGCTTCACCGTGTTGACTATTATTATCCATTATAATTGTTTTTCGTTTTAAAGATTAGTATTGAAAATATAATTTACTAAAATTAACAATTTAAAGGACTTAAAAAACAAAAGCCATATTTTTTATAATGATATTCAAATTGATAAAACTTATCAGATATAAAAATTCAATAGTCTTTAAGTATAATTAACTTGATTTTAATTAAAGCTAAAATAGCCTAAATAATTTTTAACAAAATTGATAATTAATGAGATTAAGCTTTTAAATATACCTATTTTAGATGCTTAAATTAAAACATATAAAAATGGCAACAGTTACATTAAAAGGAAACGCAATAAACACATCAGGAAACCTGCCAAAAGTTGGAACAAAAGCACCAGATTTTTTTTTAACAACAACCGATTTAGCAGTACATAGCTTAAAAAATTATGCTGGTTCTAAGGTCCTGTTAAATATTTTCCCTAGTATAGATACAGGTGTTTGCGCACAATCAGTTAGAACTTTTAATAAAGAGGCTAGCGAATTAGATAATACAAAAGTACTTTGTATATCACGTGATTTACCCTTTGCTCAAACTCGATTTTGTGCTGCTGAAGGTTTAAAAAATGTAGTGAGTTTATCAGATTTTAAAGATGGGAGTTTTGGAAAAGCTTATGGTTTGAATTTTGTTGATGGACCTTTTGAAAGTTTAAATTCGCGCTGTGTTATTGTTTTGGACGTTAATGGCGTAGTTATATATACAGAACAAGTATCCGAAATTGTTGATGAACCAAATTATAAGGCTGCATTAGAAGCGTTGCAAAATGCCTAAAAAAGAATCCTTTTTAGTAAATCGCTTAAAAAGTGTTGGTTATGCTTTTAAAGGCGCACTACTACTTTTAAAGACTGAAGCTAGTGTGAAAATTCAATTTGTTATTGCTTTGGTAGTAACAGCAGCAGGTTTTTATTATAATATATCGGCAATTGAATGGATAGTTCAATTATTGGCCATTGGTTTAGTAATGAGCTTGGAAGGTGCAAATACAGCTATTGAAGAAATAGCTAACTTTATTCATCCTGAACGCCATGAAAAAATTGGTTTGATAAAAGATATTGCTGCAGGGGCTGTTTTTATAGCTTCTGTTTTTGCGAGTATTATCGGTTTTATAATTTACATTCCAAAAATTTTTTAAAATTAGTTTTATGTACTATTAGAGCTAGGATAAACGTTAGTAATTTGTATTTTTGTTGCATTGCAAAATCACTCTATAAAAATCTTTTTAATAGCTCGAACATAGAAACAAAAACCCATTGATGGCTAAAAGCAGACCCAAAGCTAAAAAAGCACCAAGAAAAAAATTAAAAGCACCTAGTTTTAAATTATCTAGCCAACAAAAATTGGTATTTGGTAGTTTACTAACCATACTTGGCCTATGGTTATTCGTAGCGTTTGTATCTTTCTGTTTTACTGGAAAAGCAGACCAAAGCGTAATCAGTACATTTCCTTCTAGAACTTCGGAAACACAAAATTGGGTAAGTCAATTTGGTGCATGGCTAGGCGATTTTTTTATACAGCGCGGTTTTGGTTTGGCATCTTTTATATTTTCTGGACTAATACTTTTGTCCGGTATTTATATCTTAATGAATATTAGTAAAACAAAACTAAGAAAACACTGGTTCTGGGGCATACTTATTATTATTTGGATATCTATCCTTTTTGGTTTTTTCGGTAATGAAAATGATATCCTTGGTGGTACTATTGGTTTTGAAGTTAACAATTTTCTTCAAGACTATATTGGTAAAATAGGCGTTTCGCTTTTATTATTATTTGGATTAATTACATATTTAGCGATTCGATTTAAGGTAACTTTTGAAAGTTTTACAGGTGTTTTTAAATCTGCCAAAAAAGATATTAAAAACGAATTTTCTGGAATGAAAGAAGATATTGTTGTTCCTTTTGACAATAGTTTATCTGATGAAGCTACAGCATTTAAATCAGCTCATGACATTGCAGTAGAAAATGAAAAATCCGAGGCTAAAGCCATTGTAAAACCTAAAATAGAAACTGCCCCTTTGGAAGTTGAAGTTACTGAGCCAGAAATTGAAGAAGAACCTGAACTTGAAATAAAAGTTGAAGATCTTACGGAAGAAAAATCTGAAACTGACAACCTTGCCAATAAACTGGTTGAGGATTTCGGACAGTTTGACCCCACTCTGGAATTGGCGAAATATCAATTTCCGCCGCTCGATTTACTTAAAAAGTATGATACTGAAGGTATAACCATAAACCAAGAGGAACTAGAAGACAATAAAAATAGAATTGTTGATACTTTAAGCAATTACAAAATTGGTATTGCAAGTATAAAAGCAACTATTGGACCAACAGTAACACTTTACGAAATTGTTCCTGAAGCTGGTATTCGAATTTCCAAAATAAAAAACCTTGAAGATGATATTGCATTATCGCTTTCCGCTTTAGGGATTAGAATTATAGCTCCAATTCCAGGAAAAGGGACTATTGGTATTGAGGTTCCTAATAAAAACTCGACAATTGTTTCCATGCGATCTGTTATTGCATCAAAGAAATTTCAATCGTCTGAAATGGCACTGCCAATAGCCATAGGAAAAACCATTAGTAATGAAACCTTTGTTGTCGATTTGGCAAAAATGCCCCATTTACTTATGGCAGGTGCTACTGGCCAAGGTAAATCGGTTGGTTTAAATGCCGTTTTAACATCACTTCTTTACAAAAAACATCCAGCTGAAGTTAAATTTGTTTTGGTTGACCCAAAGAAAGTGGAACTTACTCTTTTTAATAAAATTGAACGTCATTATTTAGCTAAACTTCCAGATGAAGCCGAAGCCATAATTACAGATAATGCGAAGGTTATTAATACCCTAAATTCATTGTGTATTGAAATGGACAATCGTTACGAGATGCTAAAAAATGCACTTTGTAGAAATATTGCCGAATATAATGTGAAATTTAAAGCTAGAAAATTAAATCCTAACGACGGTCACCAATTTTTACCTTATATCGTTTTAGTAGTCGATGAATTTGCAGATTTAATTATGACTGCCGGTAAAGAAGTAGAAACACCAGTTGCGCGTTTAGCACAGTTAGCGCGAGCCATTGGTATCCATTTAATTATCGCAACGCAGCGTCCTTCTGTTAATGTAATTACAGGTATTATAAAGGCAAATTTCCCAGCACGAATAGCGTTTAGAGTGTCTAGTAAAATAGATTCCCGTACTATTTTGGATGCTGGTGGTGCCGATCAGCTTATTGGCCGGGGAGATATGCTTTATACTCAAGGCAACGATATGATAAGGATTCAATGTGCTTTCGTAGATACACCCGAGGTTGAAAAAATAGTTGATTTTATTGGTGCTCAAAAAGCATATCCTGATGCTTATTTACTTCCGGAGTACGTTGGTGAAGAAAGTGGCACAGGTCTTGATATAGACATATCGGATAGAGATAAACTTTTTAAAGACGCAGCGATTGTTATTGTAACAGCCCAGCAAGGTTCGGCTTCGCTATTACAACGTAAGTTAAAATTGGGCTATAATAGAGCTGGAAGAATCATAGACCAGTTAGAAGCTGCCGGAATAGTTGGGCATTTTGAAGGTAGTAAGGCTAGACAAGTTTTGGTGCCAGATCTAATAGCCTTAGATAAACATTTAGAAAACGAATTATAATTAAAATAAATTTTCGCTAAAGCGCAAATAAAAAAAAATTCAATGAAAAAATTTTTAACAATAGTATTAATTACATTTTCAATCACTGCTTTTGCTCAAAACAAAGCCAAAACTTTATTAAACGAAGTTTCAGAAAAAGTTAAGAGCTATGAAAACATTTCATTAGACTTTAAATATGTATTGGAAAACCTTTCAGAAAATATAAAACAAGAAACTAAAGGCGATGTTATTATGGAAGGTGATAAATATCGATTAAATATTCTTGGCATAACCAGACTTTATGACGGAAAATCCATGTATAGTATTAGTACCGAAGATGAAGAAGTTACTATAACATCGAACATTGATGATGAAAATAATTCTATTACGCCAAGTAAAATGTTATCTTTTTATCAAAATGAGGAGGCATACATATATATTTTAGATATCGAACAAAATATAAAGGGGAGAAAAATCCAATATGTGAAGCTTACGCCGATTGATTCAAATTCAGAAATAAAAAATTTATTACTGGGTATCGATTCACAAACGAAGCATATCTACAATTTAATACAATTGGGTAAAAATGGCACAAAAACAACACTTACGGTAAATTCTTTTAAAACAAATGAACCTTTATCAAAAAGCTTATTTACCTTTGATGCCAATAAATACAAAGATTATTACATCAATAAATTAGATTAGCTAAATATTTGATAACCATACTAACAAATTTTACAACTATCTTTTCAAAAGATATTAATTTAAGAACGAAGTGCTTAAACGCGTTCTTAACTCTATAATTAATTTGTTTTCAAATGATTATAAAAATTTAAACGTGTGAAAATACTAGACCGTTACATACTTACTACATACCTTAAAACTTTTCTCAGCGTGTTTGTTATACTCATGCTGATTTTTGTTTTACAAACCATTTGGCTTTATATTAAAGAGCTTGCAGGAAAAGACCTAGATATTATCGTTATTTTTAAGTTTTTGGCCTATTTTATGCCAAAACTTATTCCTTTAGTTTTACCCCTTACAATTCTTTTATCGTCTATAATGGTTTTTGGTAGTTTTGCTGAAAATTACGAGTTTGCTGCTATGAAATCTACAGGTATTTCATTACAGCGTGCTATGTCTGGCCTTAGCGTGTTTATTATAGCTTTAGGTATCGTGACCTTTTTCTTTTCTAATAACGTAATTCCTTGGGCAGAACTTAATTCTTATAACCTAAGACGGAATATCGCTAAAGTAAAGCCTAGTATGGCCATTGTTGAAGGTCAATTCAACACTATAGAAGGCACTAATTACAATATAAAGGTTGGCAATAAAAGTGGAGACAGAGGGCAGTTTTTAGAGGATGTAACCATTCATGTAAAAGGGAACGATGGCAGAACTAATGCAACTGTTATAAAGTCCAAAACAGGCGAATTAGCCAGTGATGAAGACTCGAATGTATTAAAGTTGATATTAAATGATGGGCATTATTACAATGATGTTTCACCTAGAGATAGAAAAGCAAAAAACAGAAAACCATTTACAAAAAGCGCTTTTGAAAAGAAAATTATCAATATCGATTTATCGCAAATGGACAAAGTCGATTTTGATGAACAATCGCAAACCGATAAATATAATATGCTGGATATTAACGGCTTAAATTTTACTATCGATTCATTGGTTATTAAGTATAATAATGAGCATGGAACCTTTTCTGATAATTTAAAATTAAGGTCTGGTGTTGGTAAAAATCTTGTGCCGGAAAAAACAGTTAAAGACTCCAGTTATGTCGGTCCTATTTTAGAGCTTTTTGACACAAAAAAAAAATTAGAATTAGTTGACATTGCATCAAAATCGACAATTAGCTCAAAACAACTTATCGTATCAAAAGATGCTAGCATGAAACGCTCTAGGATATGGTTAAATAGACACGTTATTTCACTCCACGAAAAATTTGCTTTAGGCTTTGCTTGTATTATATTGTTTTTTGTTGGTGCTCCTTTAGGCGCTTTAATTCGTAAAGGCGGGATAGGCCTACCTATGGTCATTGCCATTCTTTTATTTTTAACGTATCATTTTATTGGTATTTTCGCAATAAATAGTGCAAAAAGTGGTGACTTCAACCCTATAATCGCCCCTTGGTTTTCTACACTACTAATGCTCCCCCTTGGTATTTTTTTAACAAAAAGGGCTACAGCAGACAGAGGTTTATTTGAATTCGACAATGTTTTAGAACCGCTAAAAAAAGCTTTCAAAATAAAAGAAAAGAAAAACGTCACTTATAAATTTCTACTGGATTTAAATAATCAAGAATTGGTAGATACCATTAAAAACTATGATTCACTTGGACACCAAGAAGATGTAAAGTTCCATGCTACTCAACTTTTGAAATCAAGAGGGCTTTCTAATAAAGATTTAAGAGATAGCGGTATAGAAATTAACTTAAGTTATGATACCACAGAGGCTATAAAATTAAATTATAATCAGCATTCAAAATTTGCCATAGTACTTTATATTATTGGAGTCATTTTATTGGTGTTATTCTTTATTTTTAAAAATAATAAATTACCTTCATTAGCATCTCCAGCAGTACAATTAAGTATTGTTTCTTTAGCACTATATATCATATACTTTATTAAATCAATTATTAATTCTTTTCAATTTTATAATCATCTTAATAAAAAACAAAAAAAGCCTAATTTATTCCTTCTAATACTAGGGCTTCCTTTATACTTCCTAACGTATTTGTTTTTGAATGAAAAAATGAAAGAAGACCTTAAGATAAATTGTTTACAATCTTTAAAATAAGCCATACCTTTGTATTATGATAGCACATACTATGACACAAAATATAAAGCAAGACCTTAAACTTAACACAATTCACGAAGCTATTGACGACATAAGGAATGGCAAAGTTATTATTGTTGTTGATGATGAAAATCGTGAAAATGAAGGCGATTTTTTAGCTGCTGCCGATAAAGTAACTCCAGAAATGATAAACTTTATGGCTACTCATGGTAGAGGTCTTATTTGTGCACCACTTACAGAAAACAGATGCAAGGAGCTTGAATTAGGCATGATGGTTCGTAATAATACAGATCCGATGGAAACGGCCTTTACAGTATCTGTAGATTTAAGGGGTCATGGTGTAACAACTGGAATTTCAGCAAGTGATAGAGCAAAAACAGTACAAGCATTAATTAATGATAATACTAAGCCTTTTGATTTAGCTAGACCAGGACATATTTTTCCCTTAGTTGCAAAAGAAGGTGGTGTTTTACGACGCACTGGGCATACTGAAGCAGCCATTGATTTTGCGAGATTAGCTGGCTTAAACCCTGCTGGAGTGATTGTAGAAATTATGAATGAAGATGGTTCTATGGCACGTTTGCCCCAGCTGTTTAAAGTTGCAAAAAAACTAAATTTAAAAATTGTTTCTATTGAAGATTTAGTGGCTTACAGAATGCAACATGACTCTTTAATTGAGAAAAAAGAAGATTTTCAAATTGAAACTCGGTTTGGAAGTTTTAGATTAAGAGCATACGAGCAAACCACAAATAACCAAATACACATTGCCCTAACTAAAGGCCAATGGAAAGATAATGAAAACGTGCTTACAAGAATAAATTCTACACTATTCAATAATGATATTCTAGGCACTTTAACAAATAATGCAGACAAACAATTAGATGACATGTTCAAGGTTGTAAATGATGCCGGAAAAGGTGCTTTACTATTTATTAACCAAGAAGCACAATCTATGAATATTTTAAGCCGCTTATCTTTTCTGAAAGAGCAGCAAGCCAGTAATAAAATAATTAAAGCTCCAAAAATTAATATGGACAATAGGGATTTTGGTATTGGCGCACAAATTTTGCACGACTTAAATATTCATAAAATGCTTATAATCTCGAACACAGAACAAACCAAACGTGTAGGCTTAATTGGTTATGGTTTGGAGATTGTTGATTATGTGAGGTACTAAAGGCTCTCTTTTATAACTTTAACCATTTTAGCAGCACGCTCTTCAACCTGCTCTTCCGTCCAAGATAATTTGATTAAGCAAGAGATATTTCTACCTATAAAATGATCTGATTTTGAATAATCCTTAGTTTTAAGGTATTCTAAACCTTTTTTAACTTCTTCAGAAATTGGAAATAGTGATTTTAAATCTTTTAGATGATTCCACGCTCTAACATAATGCCAGTTATTATTATAATAATTCCAGCAAACATCTATACCATGTTCTTTAAATGCTTGTGAAACTTTATGGGCTATTTTTAAATCTGGTAAAAAGAAATTTAAAAAGGCACAACTTTCTTCTCCGCCATCCGGCACGGTTCTAAAAGTAACTTCAGGGATTTGAGACAATGCATTTCTAATAATATTGGAATTTCGTTTTTGAATTTTCAAAAATTCTGGCAAGCGTTTTACTTGTGCTAACCCTACGGCTGCATGTAATTCTGATATACGAAAGTTATACCCTAAAAACGGATGCGTTTCCGCTCCCCTATCATTACCAATATGATCGTGACCATGATCTGTGTAATGATCGGCATTTGTATAATATGTCTTATTATTTGTTATCACTGCACCACCTTCACCACAGGTAATTGTTTTTACAAAATCGAATGAGAAACAACCTAAATCGCCAATGCTTCCTAGTGGTTTCCCTTTATATGTTCCTCCAATAGCTTGGCAGGCATCTTCAATAAGCAAAATATTATGTTTGCTTGAAATGTATTGCAAGGCATCCATATTTGCCATACTTCCACACATTTGCACCACCATAATGGCTTTTGTTTTTGGTGTAATGGCGTTTTCTACAGCTTCTGGGTTTAGACCCAATGTATCATCTATATCTACCAATATAGGTATGGCTCCAAGTATCATAATAGCCTCAAAACTTGCTACGAAAGTAAAGGTCGGCATAATTACCTCATCGCCCGCTCCTACGCCTGATGATGCTAATGCTACTGATACTGCTGCTGTTCCGCTTGATACTAATTGTACGTGCTTGGATTTAAAGGTATTTTGAAGCTCTGCTTCTAATTCTTTAGCTTTCCAATGGCCGTTTCGCATGCCATCGAATCCGTAACGCATTAGCACACCATTATCTAACACGTCGTTTACTTCTTTTCGTTCTAAATCTCCAAATAATTCGAATCCTGGCATATTTTAATTGTCTTTTATGTTGAACCGGACGCTGGTTTTGCGTTAGGGATCGAGGCATTTGTTGAAGCGCTTTTTTTGTTGTTACACCTATGTAACACAAAAAAGCGACTGCCGAAAGCCCGACCTCTTTTTGGTAACGCCCTAATTATTTATATTTCTATTACGGTTTCCTTTATAGGTTGTCGTACTTTTTTAAAATCGGAAAACATATCATCTTCGGCGCGGTAACCTACTGGCAAAAGAAGTACCGATTTTAAGCCTTTACTTTTTAAATTTAGTAGCTCATTGTACTTTTCTGGTAAAAAACCTTCCATGGGGCAGGCGTCTATTTGTTCTATAGCACAAACCGTCATGAGATTGCCTAATGCGATGTATGCTTGATTGGTAGACCATTGTTGGCGTTCGCTTACAGACATTTTATCCATCATAGTTAAAAGGCCCTCGCGAAAAGGCTTTAAGGTGGTTTCGGGTGTGTTTCTGACATTTTTTATATTGTCGTAATAGCCGTTTACATCATTATTTACGATGTTTTCTTGAATACAAATTACTAGTAAATGCGATGCCTCTTCTACTTGTTTTTGTTTGTATGAATGTGCTACCAAGGAGGCTCTTAACGCTTTATCCTTAATTACGAGTAGCTTTATAGTTTGTAGCCCAAAGGATGTTGCTGTTAGGTTAAATGCTTGTTTTAAAACATTTAGTTTTTCTTTGGATAGTGTTTTGGTACTATTAAACTTTTTAGTGGCATAGCGCCATTTTAGCTGTTTTATTGTATTTGACATTAACACTTATTTTTCTGCAAAAATAGGGTTTGAAAAGTTCTTTTTCACTAAAATAGGGAAGAAAAATAGACTCAATGTACGTTGTTAAAAAATTATACTAAAAAGTTAGTGATTTATTTGAAAGAATTAAAAAAAGGTTGTTATATTTGCACCCGCATTCAGGCAAATAGCTTGATAAGGCACTCAAGGAGAATTGGCAGAGTGGTCGAATGCGGCAGTCTTGAAAACTGTTGAGGGTCACACCTCCGGGGGTTCGAATCCCTCATTCTCCGCAAAGATTTATTCAAAATCAACGAAAGTCCTGTAAACTCAATGTTTATGGGACTTTTTATTTTACCCAAAACATTAAAATATGTATTAAAAACCATTCTGTTGATGATTTATTCGGTGACCTTTTTCAAATCTTTTTTAAGCCCCTACTTATTAATAAACATCTGTAAATCAGTCGACTAAATAAAGCAGAAGCCTTAAGTATTTTGTAAATTACTGTATAATTAAAGGCCAACAGAATGAACAAAACATTTGGATCATCATTCTACTTAAAAAAGAATAAAGAAGTTAAGAAAAGTTTGGAAATTTGGATTTAATTAAATCATCCATTTAAACTGTTCTAAGTGAATTTTTTAGTTTTTATTAAACTTTCCTTGGTTTTACATTCTTTGATAATAGCTTCAACTTTGTCATTTGTTAATTTATCGGAACTACATAGCTGTTAAAACTGTGTAGAATAAAAATCAAAAGTATTATATATTGATTTTCAGAAGTATTTTATTAATTATCAGGTAAGTCAATTGAGGAAATTATTTAATGCGATATAACTTAAGAAAAATAATCGCACTCTTTTCGTAAAATACCAAAAATCGAATCGGTAAAATAGCATGTTATGTGGAAATTTGCTCTTTTAAATCTTTAAAAAAAGCCTTTGTAAATGATTGGACTAAATTAATTTTCTTTTTTATTGTTTTGCTCCATCATCTTCCCCCCAAGATGTTAATGTACAGAATAATTTTTAATCCTTCTTACTTTCTCTTCTTTATTTATGCTTGGCCCGTAGAGGTGATTTTGTTAAAAAGTTAACAACTTAATCTGGGTCGATATTGCTTTTACAAATTATATATAAGAAAATAAAAGGAGCGATTATTCGTAGTGACTTTGGAGGGTTTGTAAGCCATTAAATTCCAGTAGGTGATAAAAGTCATCATTTACGTTGTTAATTAAATATAATTTTGAAATATAATATAACCACAAATTGTAATAAAACGTTACAGAATAGTCCATTTATTTAATTTAAAAGATATGTGCACACTCACTTCAAAATATAATGTAGCAGGACCCAGATATACAAGTTATCCTACGGTTCCTTATTGGGATAATGATAGGTTTTCATTACAAGATTGGAAAACATCATTAGTTAGAAGTTTTTCTGAAAGTAATGCTACCGAAGGTATAAGCCTTTATATACACTTGCCATTTTGCGAAAGTATGTGTACATTTTGTGGTTGTAATAAGCGTATTACTAAAAATCATGATGTTGAATTACCATATATGAAATCGGTTTTAAAGGAGTTTATTTTATATAATGACTTATTCAATGAAAAACCAATAATCAAGCAAGTACATTTAGGCGGCGGAACGCCTACTTTTTTCTCGCCAGAACATCTAGACACACTTCTTAATGGCATTTTTACTATTGGTGAAAAAGCAGAAAATTGTGAGCTAAGTTTTGAGGGACACCCTAATAATACAACAAAAAGACATTTAGTAACACTAGCAAATAAAGGATTTACGCGTGTTTGTTATGGTGTACAAGATTATAATGATAAAGTACAAAAAGCTATTAACAGAGTGCAACCTTATGAAAATGTTCTAATAGCTACGACTATGGCTAGAGGAGCAGGGTATACTTCTGTAGGACATGATATTATTTATGGATTACCCTTCCAAACACAAGATGATGTTATTAATACTATAAATAAAACCATCACGCTCAGACCAGACCGTATCGCTTTTTATAGTTACGCAAACGTCCCGTGGATAAAAGGAAACGGCCAACGTGGATTTGCTGATACAGATTTACCTACTGCATCCCAAAAAAGTATGCAATATAAGTTAGGTAAAGAACGCCTCATTCAAGCAGGTTATATAGAGATAGGAATGGATCATTATACATTACCTTCAGATAGTCTTTACAAAGCACAAAAAAATGGAACGATACATAGAAACTTTATGGGTTTTAATGATAATAAAACGCAAGTAACGATTGGCTTAGGAGTTTCTTCTATTAGTGATAGTTGGTATAGTTTTGCTCAAAATGTTAAGAATGTTGAAGATTATCAGAAATTGGTGGAAGATGGAATAATACCTGTCACTAAAGGACATATTTTAAACAATGAAGATTTAATTATCAGGCAACATATTCTTAATTTAATGTGTCAGTTTAAAACCTCTTGGGAAGACAAACGCCTTTATTGTGAAGAACTACCAGATATTCTCATTAAATTACTAGAACTAGAGAAGGATGATTTAGTAAAAGTATATTGTAATTCGTTAGTAGTAACCAAAAAAGGACGTGCTTATATTCGTAATATATGTCTTCCATTCGATAAGCACTTAAATCTTAAAAAGCCAAAAACTCAATTATTTTCAATGACGGTATAGTACTTCTTGAAATAATAAAAGTCATTATGTCCACCTAAGATGATGACTATTTTTATAGTATTAAATAAATATATAATGTTTATGTCTACTTGTTCTTTTTTTAATTCAAAACAATTTAACTTTTTAAAAAGCCTTAAACCAGACGAAAAAGTTTCATTTCTTGAAAATTTTTCAAAGCAAAAGTTTAAAAAAGGAGATATTATTTTTTTTGAAAACGAAGAGCTACAGCAAATATTCTGTATTACAGAAGGTTTTTGTAAATTATCAAAAGAAAACAAGAAAGATGAAGAGCTAATTACAAACCTTTTAGGATGTGGAGAAGTTATGGGAAGACGTTCTGTTTTAACACAAAAAGGTGCGTTACTTACAGCTACAGCTATTACAGATGTAACGCTATGTTGTATTCCTAAAAAACTTGTGCTAGATACTATAAATAGTAATAATAATTTTTGCCAAGATATTTTAAATGGTTTTATTGTGGATAGTGAAGATGATATCAAGAAAATAGAATTCTATAAAAATAACTGTAAAATAAAACAGAGACTAGCCGGGCTTCTTATTTATACTTTAGAAAAATTTGGAGTTGACACCAACGGCTGGCTTAAAGTATCATTAAAGCGTCAGGATATTGCAAATATTTTAGGAACAACTACAGAGTATATAATTTCAATTCTTTCTTCATTCAAAGAAAAAAAATATGTTTCTTTTAAAAAAGGAAAAATGAAGCTTATATCAACAATAGCCTTGAAAGAACTAATGACTTTTTAATACTCCATAAACCAATTACTACTTAAAACCTATAATTTTATAGGTAGCATATCATTTTACCTTTATATTTTTAAAACTCTTAATAGATTAAAAAACAAAAATGACATCAGAGGAATTGAATGAGCGTTGTGAAAATTGTATTGTACGTAAAACTAACGTATTACAGGCAATGAGTAAGAATGAACTCAAACAGGTATCCAATGCTAAAATTTCTAAGTCTTTAAAGAAAGGGGATATATTATTTAAAGAAGGGGAATGTTTAAACGGTGTATTCTGTATACGCAGTGGTGCAACAAAATTATCTAAACTTAGCACAAGTGGTAATAATCAGATTATCAAGATCGCAGGTAAAGGAAAGCTAATAGGTAAACGTGTTATCATAGCACATGAGAAAATGCATATGCAAGCTACAGCATTAAGCGATATGCAAGTCTGTTTTATACCCAAAAATAAGATAATAGAACCATTTAAAAAAAATAATAAGTTCAATCTAGAAGTATTTAAAAGCTTTACTTCAGAGCTTAAAGAGGCTGATAACGTGATAATGAATCGTTCACAAAAATCTGCCCAGCAGCGACTAGCGCACATACTACTGGATTTAAAAAACACCTACGGATTAGATGATTCCGGATTTTTAAAGCTCAAAATCACTAGAGAAGACTTAGCTAGCCTTATAGGTACTGTAAAAGAATCTTGTGTTAGGAATATGACTGTTTTAAAAAAGAAAAACTATATAAAACTAGATGGACAGAGCATAGCTATTTTAGACGAAAAAGCCCTAAAAAAAATAATTAAAGGAAAGCGGTACAGAAATTAATTGCTTTCAAGACACTATAATAAAAATCTAATTCGTATATTAAAAATACATAAAAAATATTCGTAATTCTTCTTTTAGTTTTCAGTAGAGTCCTTATTTCTCTTATCACCTTTAACCATACGCATTACAATAGCAGTTAACGCAATACATACAAGTGCAAAAACACCTATAATAATAGTTCCCATTCCCCAATTAACGAGTGGTAAAACATGTGAATTCATATTTATTTATAATATTTAAAAATTAATGACAATTGTGTTTTGCATCTACCGTTTCTACGGTAACCATCTTAGACGGAGAAATGTATTTAATACCAAACCCCATACCTCTTAAAATAAAGAGCAGACCAATTATAACAACAAATACAGGGATTAGTTTTAAGATGCGTTGTTTTGCTTTTCCTTTTAAAAAATTACCGAAATAAATAGCGGTAGTCATCAAGGGTACTGTTCCTAATCCAAAAAACACCATATACATTGCCCCATGCACAGAACCACAGGTTGCCAATGCCCCAAAAACCGCCATATAAACGAGCCCACAAGGAAGCAACCCGTTCAAGAAACCTATAGTAAAAAAAGTGACAGGTGTTTGTTTTTTTATCTCCGTACCCATAGCGCTTTTTACTTTTGAAACTGCTTTATAAATCGGTTTAGAAAAATTATATCGATTAAAAATATTTGAGGGAATTAAAACCATAACAATCATTCCTATACCAATTATTAAAGATAACTGTTGTTGAATACCAAATAGGTTAAGGCTATTGCCTACAAGACCAAACACAAAACCTATAGCACCATAAGTTAGTAATCGTCCTGTATGGTAACTTATTAATTGGAGTACTCTTTTAGAAGCAATCTTACGATCTAATGGCAATAAAAAGGCAATAGGTCCGCACATTCCCACGCAGTGAAAACTCCCTAATAAACCAAATATGAATGCTGTCCATAACATTTAATACACTATTTCTTTTTTATAGATAAAGGGCTTCCCTTCATACGTCCATTCTATGGTAATGTTCCAGCGACCGCCTATCAAATTCTTGTCAGGTATGAGCAAATTAGGAGTAGAAAGACCGAGTGGTAATTCAAAATCCAGTTTTTGATTTGACGGTCGATATAGGAACACTTTGCCAATAATTTTCTTAGGCTCTAAAGATTCTGGAAATATAATTTCCCAACCAAGATCAGTATTTCTACTTATTATTTTCTCTGTAAGATTGTTTGTGTTTATCTCAGCATCTATCTCTTCTTGATAGACCATTTCTTTTGCATAATACTCTTCAGTCACAAGGTCGTGACTGTATTTTGTATCAGTACTCATTACAATTACAAAGTATAATATAAATGCCATAAACCCAGCCATGGCAACTACAAGTCCTATTCCCCAATTCAATTTCATAATATCGTATCTTTTAGTTAAGCTTCCATCACTTCTCTTGTATTTAGCTTCTTTAGTATTTATCCTCTATTTTTTATTGTTCTTCCAAATAATTTGCTTTAAAACTTTCCTTTTTTCTTAATAGGCCTTTTTTAAAATCTTCAAAGCATTTTTTTTAGTACTCATTTATATTTTTGTTTATGCTTTAGCAAAAAGTAGGTACTACCTGTAACTCCTTGGCCCCAAAAAGGCTGTAACGGTAGTTTCTATCAACTTATCGTCATCATAAATACCTATTGTTAGTCTGTCTTTAGCTCCTATTAATACACTTGCTTTTATTTCTATAAATAATGTCCCTTCAGCAAGTCCTTTTTCAGGAACAATAAGTGTTCCCGTAGAAACCACATTAATAGTTCCTTTGTGTGACAACAATTCAAAATGTAGATTATCGATGGCATCTACAGTTTTATTAATCAATTTATAAGTGTAAACGTTGCTTATCACATTATCTGCTTTTCGCTCATAGAGTTGTCCTGGTAATCTTAAAATACTTGCTTCAATATCATTACGTAAAAAGAGCATCCCTATCAATACAGTCGTGAGTATTCCCAAAACCGCAGTATAACCTTTAAGGCGTGGTGTAAACTCAACTTTTGCTTTCTTCTCTATATTATCCTCACTAGTATACCGTATCAATCCTTTAGGAAGATCTACCGCTTCCATAATATGGTCGCAAGCATCTATACATGCAGTGCAATTAATACACTCTAACTGTGTGCCATTACGTATATCTATTCCTGTTGGACAAACGTGTACGCAAGCAGAACAATCTATACAATCGCCTTTACCAGTAGTTGGTCTGTCTTCATTTTTTTTAAACTTTGCACGACCTTTTTCTTTTTCACCACGCTTATAATCATAAGCAACAACTATGGATTTATTATCAAGCAATGCGCCTTGCAACCTTCCATAAGGGCAAACAATAATACACACTTGTTCTCTAAACCAAGCAAAAACAAAATAGAATACACCTGTAAAAATTAATAACGAAACCAAAGTGCTTATGTGCTTTGATGGACCATCTGTGATGTATCGAATAAGCTGGTCACTACCTATTAAATAGGCTAAAAAGACGTTTGCAATTAAAAACGAAATGATAAAAAATACAGTCCACTTTAAAACACGTTTCTTAATTTTTTCAGAATTCCAAGTCATTTTTTTCAAACGGATTTGTTTCCCTCTATCACCATCTATCCAATATTCTATCCTACGGAAGACCATTTCCATAAAAATGGTTTGTGGGCAAACCCAACCACAAAAAAGCCTACCAAAAGCAACTGTAAACAAAATCACAAATACGACCCCAATAATCATTATGACTACAAATAAATAAAAATCTTGTGGCCAAAACGGAAAGCCAAAAATATTAAATCGCCTTTCTAACACATTAAACATCAAGAATTGATTGCCTCTTATTTTTATAAAAGGTGCTAAAAACAAGACTGCAAGTAATATATAGCTTACATATTTACGGTATTCATACCACTTACCATCAGGTTTTTTTGGAAAAACCCATGCACGTTTTCCTTCATCGTTAAGTGTACCTATAGTATCTCTAAAGTTATCTTGACCTTGTGCCGCCATTTCCCTAAGCTTCTTGAGGTCTACCTAACAATAGTAAGAATACCGCATCAAAAACACCAACTATAGTATGTTTAACATCTTTTGGAATATCAAAAGAGTCAAAACGCTCTAAACGAAAACTATGTGTTGCTGTATTGACATCTATCTCACCTTGTACAACCATTAGTTTTGCTTTTGCGCGTGCTACGTCCTCTGGCAAGGTTACACCATGACGTAAGCCTATAGCTAGTAGCTTTTTTCCAGACTTATGATAAATTTGTTTGATAAGTGGCTCATTACTAAAAGTAATGGCTTCTGCCATGTCGTTTAATTCTATCATAACTTTTTTAATTATTACTTACAAGTGTTACCGTTGCAGAGTCAATTACCACTTCTTTTACATCTGATTTAAGTGCTTCGGGAATATCTGGATTTATCCATATTTCACCTTCAGGATCTTTAGGTTCTGCCGGTTTAGTGCCTTGAAAACTTAAAACATAGCTAGCTACCTGTGCCATTTCTGCTGGTTTTAAATCACTTTTCCAAGCAATCATACCTTTTCCATCTCGACCACCCTCAGATATGGTATTAAAAACGTTTTTAATACCACCACCTAAAATCCAATGTTTATCTGTAAGGTTTGGTCCTATTCCACCGCCTCCATCAGATTTATGACAGGCTACACAGTTCGTATTAAAGATTTTCTTTCCTGCATTTAAATCGCTAGCATCTGTAAGAAGTATTACTGTATTAACGTCAACAAGATCTTTTGCTGTTTTTTTCCAGGCTTCGATTTGTATTTTTGCTTGTGCAATAGCTATTTCGTATTCTTCATCTTGACTGTAATCATTAAACACTTCAAATCTAACCATATAAATAACAGCGAATAGTATAGTAGCATAAAAGCTATATACCCACCACGGTGGCAACTTATTGTCTAATTCTTTAATTCCATCGTAGTTATGATCAAGAATAATTTCGTGCTCTTCTTCTACAGCTTTACTACCTAATAATTCAGCGTACTTTTCACTAAACCAATTAAATCGATTCTCTTTTTTTATCGCTTCTTTTGCTAATTGGCTTTTTTGTTTTTCTTCCGAAAATGTTTTAAACAATATGGCTTGTAAAGCTGCAATGCAAACCTCTCCTGCAACATGAAATAATATGAGAAAAATATAAAGTCCCCATAACCAAGGTTGTGTTTCAAAAGGAGAAACACCGTCAATTTCCCCTATCCAATTCAAGAATAAAAATCCAAGAATTGCAAAAACTATTATACGTATAATTGATACTGTACTTTTCATAGTAGTGTTTCGTTAGTGTTAATGGTATCGTCTGATAGTGGAATATTACTCACTTCTTCTATGTGTGCCTTTTTTGCAGTGAACACCCACCAGAATAGCACAACAAAAAAAATGAAAAATATTAATAGTGAAATCATTGGGTATATTGCTACACCGTCTATGTTTTCCAAATTTCCTTTTACGAATTTTAACATAGCTTATTTATTTATATTTAATGCAGATGCATCTGCGTTTTTAACTTTTATATCTGTACCAAGACGTTGAATATATGCAATTAAAGCAACTACTTCACGGTTGCGCATTTCAACAAAATCCTCTCCATTTTCCTGGGCATATTTTTTATCTGCTTCATACGCTTTTGCAAAGTCTGGATCACTGTATAAATTCTTTTCAATTTCAGCGCCTTGTTCTGTCATCCACTCTTGCACTCGCGCTATTTCTTCTGAAGTATATGGCACACCAAGTCCTACCATGACTTCCATTTTCTTCTTTGTATCGCTCTTATCCAATACATTTTTAGTTAACCATTTATAAGATGGCATAATAGAACCTGAAGATGTACTTTGTGGGTCGTAGAAGTGATTTAAGTGCCAATTGTCGCTATACTTTCCTCCTACGCGCAAAAGATCAGGGCCTGTACGTTTACTTCCCCAAAGAAATGGATGGTCATACACAAATTCTCCAGCTTTTGCATATTCACCATAGCGTTCTACTTCACTACGAAATGGACGAACCATTTGAGAATGGCAGCCTACACAACCTTCTCTAATATAAATGTCACGCCCTTCCAATTCCAATGGTGTATATGGTTTTACACTAGATATTACCGGTATGTAATCATCGACCATTAATGATGGGATAATCTGTACCATCCCTCCTATTAGAATAGCGATAGTAGCAAAAATGGTAAGTTTTACCGGTCTTCTTTCTAACCAGGTATGGTATGCTTCTTTACTTGTACGTTTTTTTGTAACCCTTTCAAGTGGTGCAGCCTCAGCAAGTTCATCCGTGACTTTAGATCCAGCTCTTGCAGTCATAATAATATTATAAACTCCCATTAAAGCACCTATAATAAACATACTTCCACCAATTGCACGCATCCAATACATAGGTATAATCTCACTAACCGTTTCTAGAAAATTGCCATAAGTAAGTGTTCCATCTGGATTAAACTGTTTCCACATGGATGCTTGAACAAAACCAGCTACATACATAGGTAATGCATATAGAATAATACCTAATGTTCCTACCCAGAAGTGTGCGTTTGCTAATTTTATAGACCACAATTTGGTTTTGAATAGCTTAGGCACCATCCAGTAAACCATACCAAATGTTAAAAAACCATTCCAAGCGAGTGCGCCTACGTGTACGTGAGCAATTACCCAATCACTAAAGTGAGCAATGGCATTTACATTTTTAAGTGATAGCATAGGGCCTTCAAAAGTTGCCATGCCATAACCAGTGATAGCTACAACCATAAATTTTAAAACAGGGTCTGTACGTACTTTATCCCAAGCACCTCTTAAAGTAAGTAGTCCGTTAATCATACCACCCCAAGATGGAGCGATAAGCATTATTGAAAATGCAACACCAAGGTTCTGTGCCCAATCCGGTAATGATGAGTACAACAAGTGGTGTGGCCCTGCCCAGATATAAATAAATATAAGTGACCAAAAGTGCACGATAGATAACTTATACGAATACACAGGTCTATTTGCAGCTTTAGGCACAAAATAATACATCAATCCTAAAAATGGTGTTGTTAAGAAAAATGCTACTGCATTGTGCCCATACCACCATTGTACTAAAGCATCTTGTACTCCTGCATAAGCTGAGTAACTTTTTAATGCGTTAACAGGCACTTCCATACTGTTTACAATATGTAATACAGCAACGGTTACAAATGTCCCTAAGTAGAACCAAATTGCAACGTACAAGTGACGCTGCCTCCTCTTAAGTATAGTACCAATGAGGTTTGCGCCAAAAGCTACCCAAATTAACGCTATCGCAATATCAAAGGGCCACTCTAGCTCTGCATATTCTTTTGAAGTCGTATAACCTAAGGGCAATGTAATGGCAGCACCTACTATAATGGCTTGCCATCCCCAAAAATTTAATTCACTCAACCAGTCTTTCCACATTCTTGCCTTTAACAATCGTTGCGTAGAATAATAGACTCCTGCAAAAATGGCATTACCTACAAATGCAAAAATCACGGCATTGGTATGTAGTGGACGAAGGCGCCCAAAACTTAACCAAGAAATACCATCTGTAAGGTTAGGAAATAGAAACATGAAGGCTAATAATAGCCCAATACTCATCCCTATAATGCCCCAGAACATTGTAGCGACGATAAACTTGCGCACGATTTTGTTATCGTAATAAAACTTTTGTAATTCCATAGTTACTTTAGTTAATCTTTCAATAGGATTGATTTTTTTGGTTTTAATTTTTCAGTAGGAGTTTCCTTGATAAGTTCATTATCAAAAAGCATTCTTACAGATGGTGTGTACGTATCATCATACTGTCCTTTTTTTACCGATATTATAAAGGCAACAAAAAAGATGAGTGCGACAACTACGCTAATTGCAAGTAGCATGTAAATAATATTCATAAGTATATTTAATTATGTTGTAAAACTACTGCTGATGATGTCTAGAAATGATGACTTTTGTCACCAACAGTAGTTTTTATTTATTTTTTTATACCATTACGTACAATCCTAGAATACCATTGGACTTTTTAAGGTTTGATATTGATATATCTTGTCTGTTATTGGATTGAATTAAACGCTCTAATACAATTAATTTTGACTTTACTTCTTGGTATTCTTTTTTAATATGTTTTTGTAATAAATCACATTGTAAACAATTCGTTTTTTGATAGCGTTTTGTTAAATGTCCTAGTTTTTGAGCTAGTAAAGCAGCTTCTCGTTCCATAAATTTTAAAAATTACTTTTAGTTAGTTTTTTACTTAAGAAATAGGTGTAAATAGAAGTAAATACGACAATACTTATAGAGCTTAATGGCATTAAAATAGCTGCAACAACAGGCGCAAGATTACCAGTAATAGCAAAACCTAAACCTATTGTATTGTAAAATAATGAAAATATAAAGGCGTAGCGAATAACATTTTTTCCCTTCCGCGAAAGCGAAATAAATGTGGTTAAATCTCTAAATCGTGTGGCATCTAAAATACCATCGCAAGCTGGCGAAAACACATTTATATTTTCTGAAATCACTAAACCTACATTGCTCTGTGCAAGCGCACCAGAATCGTTTAGACCATCACCCACCATTAATACTTTTCTCCCTTTTTTTTGTAGTGCATTTATATAGTTGAGTTTGTCTTCTGGTTTTTGATTAAAGATTAGTGCTGTACCTTTTGGTAATATAGATTTTAGATGTGCTTTTTCGCCTTCATTATCACCAGAGAGTATTGCCAGTTTACAATCTTTTGCTAATGATTTAAATACTTGCCCCATTCCTTCGCGATACTCGTTATAGAATAAGTAACATCCTTTATAAATATTATTTGCACTTATATGAACTGTTGTTTGATTTGGATGTGCTTCGGTTTTTGTTTCTTTCTCATCCACAACAAAAGCGTAACTACCAATTTTAATTGTATTATGGTTTAAAGTACCAATGAGACCTTGCCCAACCTCTTCTTTAAATGAGTCTGGCATATCAATATTTTGGTCCTGGAGCATTGTACACAAAGCCCTACTTAGAGGATGATTTGAGGCTCTCAATGTTGAGGTAAGCACTCCTTGCTCTTCATATGTAAGCGTGATACCCTCATATGTAATGATATTTTTATGATTGGTCGTAAGCGTCCCTGTCTTATCAAAAACAACAGTATTAACTTCGGCAAGTTGCTCAATAACCATACTGTTTTTTATGTAGCAATTATGCCTTCCAAAAATGCGTAATAAATTCCCTAATGTAAACGGGGCTGCTAAGGCAATAGCACAAGGACACGCTACTATAAGTACTGCTGTAAACACATTTAGTGCTAAGGGCGGATTGTAGAATAGCCAGAATACAGTTGAAATTACCGCAATACTTAAGATACTAATTGTAAAGCGTTTACTGATTTTGTCTGTAATGCTCTGGAAAACACTTTGTTTATTCTTTTTGAAAATTTCGTTAGACCAAAGCTGTGTTAAATAACTTTGCTCAACAGATTTTAAAACTTCCAGTTCAATAACGCCAGCTTGTTGTCTTCCGCCTGCGAAAAGCTTATCTCCAGATACTTTAGTTACAGGTTCTGCTTCGCCAGTAACAAAGCTATAATCGACCAAAGCATTTCCTTTAATTAAAATGGCATCAACAGGAATTAATTCTCCGTTTCTAATAATAATGCGGTCACCAATTTTTAATTCATATACTTGTGCTTGTTCTTCATAAGTATTATTGTTTTTAACTATTTCCGAAGATTTCCTATTTAATAATCTAGTCACAGCAATAGGAAAATACGATTTGTAATCACGTTCAAAAGATAAATACGCATAGGTTTTTTGCTGAAAAAATTTACCTAACAACAAAAAGAATACTAAACCCGCCATACTATCTAAAAACCCTGTGCCCCTATCCATGGTTATTTCAATAGTAGAACGTAAGAATAATACTAAAATACCAATTGCAATCGGCACTTCAATGTTTAATATTTTAGATTGAAAACTTTTATAAGCAGACACGATGTAATCCCATCCAGAATAAAATACTACTGGTATTGCAAAGACGAGCATTAACCAACGAAAAACGTGTTTAAAGCGCTCTAGCCAAAACTCACTTACTTCAAAATACTCTGGAAAAGAGAGAAACATAATATTGCCGAAAGCAAAGCCAGCTACACCTAGTTTGTAAATAAGACTTCGATCTATAGTTAACTTTTTCTTGTTGGCATCATCAAGTGAGATATAAGGTTCATATCCAATTTTACAAAGTAATAGCACTAATTGATGCAGTGTAAAAAACTCTGATGAAAACGTAATTCTAACTGATTTTTTAGGAAAGTTTACCTGAGACGTTTTAACCGAAGTATTCAATTTATTGAGATTTTCTAAAACCCAAATACACGAACTACAATGAATACTAGGAATAGTGAACGACACCACTTGTGTATCTTGTTCATCAAACTCCAAAAGCTTACTAGCAATGGTTTTATTCTCTAAAAAATCAAACTTACCTTCAAATCGAGATGGTGTTGTACCAGGAGATTGCTCTATCTCGTAATAATAAGATAAATCATTTTCATTAAGAATATCAAAAACGGTTTTGCATCCGTAACAACAAAAATATTTGTCTTGGTGTGTAACAATTGTCATATTACAATTATCACCACAGTGGAAACATACTTCCATAAATTATTAAAATTTGCTCATTATACCTAACACAAATTTGAACATACTATAGTTTTAAAACGATGACTTTTGTCACCGTCCTTAAATTTGTAATTTATTGAATTAGTTTTATTTAGTAATTTTTATTAAATTGTAAATAAAATAACAATTATGAAAATTAATGCCATGTTTTTATTAGGATTTACAACGTTAATACTAATAATCGTTACTATATTTGCATCTTTAAATTTATCTTTTACTTGGGTATTTTACTCAATCGTTTTTGGACAATCCCTATTAGTATTTACTGTATACAAAGTACTAAAAGACGATTACCAAACAGATAAAACATTTAAAGATTTTTACGAAGACCGACCAGATATTGGGGAAAATTACAGGTAGATTCTTATATTTAATTGTAACGTATAAATCAAATTTTTTGCGTTAAATATTTAAGATTTACACATAACATTATATATATTAAAAAAACAAAATTTTATTTATTTGTAGTATATAATCTAATTTTAAATGAAAGACCACCACGAAGGGAGATGTGAAAATTGTATTGTAAGACAACTAAACTCATTAAAAGCCCTTAATAAAGAAGAATTAAAACGTATTTCTGACAGTAAAGTAACCAAATCTATAAAAAAAGGAGATGCTATTTTTACTGAAGGCGAAAAGCTTAATGGAGTTTTTTGTGTGCGTAATGGCGTATCAAAACTCTCTAAAGCTAGTGACAACGGTAAAGAACAAATTGTCAAAATTGCTACTAAGGGTGAAATACTCGGACAACGCTCTGTTATTACCGAAGAGCAAACTAATTTAAGCGCTACAGCACTTAATGATATGGAAGTATGCTACATTCCTAAAATGCATTTAACACAAAGTATTAATAATAACCCACACTTTACAAGAGCTATTCTTTTACATATGGCAAACGATCTTAAGTTTGCAGATAACGTGATTGTAAATATGGCACAAAAATCTGTAAAGCAACGCATAGCCGAAACCTTAATGTACCTTAATAAAAATTTTGGTGTTGACGACAAAGGTTATATTGCAATGACCCTTACCAGAGAAGACATAGCAAGTGTAGTTGGTACTGCAAAAGAATCTTGTATACGAACCTTATCGACCTTTAAAAAAGCAGGTTGGATTACTACAAATGGTCAACTTTTAAAAATAGAAGATGAAAAAGCTCTCTATAGAATAGCAGAGGGCTTTTAAAAAATCTCATAAATTTACACAAAAAAAGTAAAATGTTTTTGCTATTGCTGGTTTGCAACACGATTGCTGAGCATATAAGACTTGACATTTTATTTGTACCTGATAATTTTAATAGTATCTAGTTCATTACAGCGGTTGCATGATGAAACTTTAAGTATTTTAGATATTATAATGTACATTGAAAAAATAGTTGTTGTACTGCTATTATTTTTTAAAACTTAAATTGGTGTTATTTCGACTAATTACACGTTTTAGTTTTGCTGTTATAAAATGATGAATTGATGTAGTGCTAAATTTTAACAGTTAAGACTGGAAATTTTGAATGGTTTACAACATCTTCACCTATACTTCCAGCAAAAAAATGTGCTAAGCCGCGACGCCCGTGAGTAGGCAAACTTATAAGGTCTGCTTTTACTCTTTTCGCATAATTAAAAATCCCTTTTTCAACTGTATAGTCTGAATAAATAGTAATATCCTGTGGCTTTATTATAACGTCTTGAAGATGTATTATAAAATCTACAATCTGTTGCTCGATTTGTTTTGTGCTTAAATATTGCTCGCCAGGTAAATTGATATACACGAGATTTGCTTTAATACCCAAAGTATCGAATAACGATATCGTTTTTTTAAATGCTGCTATACTTTCTCTCTTAAAATCGCAAGCAAAAACAGCTTTTTTTGCATTAAAAGTTGCTTCCGACTTTATTACTAAAACCGGTGTTTTAGCTGTACGTACAACTTTTTCAGTGTTTGAACCTACAAACATTGCACTTAACCCACTACTCCCATGAGAACCCATAACTATGATTGCTGCGTTATACTCTTGAGCTACTTCATCTAACTCAGAAAAAATGGTATAGTTTTTTACGATTTGATGAATGGTAATACCTGCCAAATACTTTTTATCAAGAAACTTTTCAAATCGTTTCTGTATTAATTTTACTAGAAACATTCTTTCAACACTTGTTGATTCTTCCTTTGTTAACATACCATCACTTAAACCCATCATATGCACTGCCACGATTTCTGAATCTAGTTTTTTTGCAATGGTCGCTGCTGCTTTAAGTGCTTGTTCTGAATATTCTGAAAAGTCTACGGGTACAATTATTTTTATCATAAGATAGTTTTAAAATATAAACATTTAATAAAATTAATTAAAGAGTTATACTTCAAAAATAAGTGTATACCTTTTTATATATGATGACTTTTATCATCCTTTATAGTGCTTAACCTTATAATTTTTAAAATCTCAAATAAACCACTATGGACTTAAAGTCCATAGGTTCGGGCTCGTGACTTAAAGTCACCCCAGAGTTATTGCTCGATTATGAAATTCGTTTCATTACCATCGTCTGGTCTTCGATGATGTTCCAAATACTCATTAACCATATTATCTGTAATATTTCCTGTGCTCCAACACCCATATCCTATACCCCAAAAATGTCTACCCCAATATTTCTGTTGCAACTCAGGGAATTCTTGTTGTAATTTTCTTGAACTTCGGCCTTTCAATTTCTTTACTAAACTACTTATGCTTAGCGAGGGACGATACTCTAAATGCATGTGGACATGGTCTTTTGAAATGACACCTTTTAGTATTTGAACATCTTCAGAATCACATATTTGTATCAATAGTGTACGGCAACGAATCTGAATATCTCCCTTCAAAACATGGTAACGATATTTTGTACTCCAAACTAGATGAACACTCAATCTTGATACACTATGTCCATTTGACCTTTGTTCTGGCATAAATCAAAGGTAAGATTTTTAGAAGCTAAAGCGAAATGCACTAAAGTACATAGTTTTAACTATTTTTGAGACCAATAAAATTTAAGATGATGAAAAAATAGTGAAAATTTAAAACCTAAAATGTGAGAATCGCAATATTACAGTTAGTAAATGATTATACAAAAAACAATAAGATATTTCCAATATTGTTATACATTTAAATATAGGTAATATTTATATTGATTATATTAAGCAAGATGCATTAGATAGTATGTCTATGGCCCTTGCCATATTAGGATTCCGATTACTAAAAATCTAGATATTGTTGTTGAAAAATTAAAACTATTGTGAGTTTTTTAACTTAAAAAGAATATAAATTAATTTGTTAAAGAATAGGTAGTCTCCTCGCTTCTTTTAATTAACATTTTGTATTAAACTACCAAAAACTTATCCAAGAATAAACTTCCTAAACAGAAGTATTCTCTTTTCTAAACCTCAATTCTCCCAACTCTATACCTATAGCTGTTTTAGCAAGTATAGTGAATACAAATGCGCCTAATGCCCAAATACCCATGGTTACTCCAACCTCTATACCAGTAGGTAGGTATTCAACTATTTTCCCATATGGCCCAGGAATAAAACCAGGAACAATAAGACCAAAACCTTTCTCTATCCATATGGCTACAAATAACATAAAACAACAGAAATATAGTACTTTAAGGTTATTCCTTAATTTCCCGAACGTGAGCATAATAGTTGCAATGACATTCATCGGAATAGCAGTCCATATCCAAGGTAACAAAGCATCTTTACCATGTAATCCAAAAAATAAGTAATACGCACTCTCACTGTGGTGGGTAGGCGCATAGAATTCTTTAAACAATTCAGATACGAGCATTATCAAATTTATTTGAGCAGCAACCGTAACAATCATTGCAATTTTTTTAATGGTTTTATCTGGTATTTGAAAGGCTGTAAAAGACCTAATAACTGCTAAAACTAGAATAATTAAAGCGGGTCCTGCGGCAAAAGCAGATGCAAGGAATCGAGGTCCTAACAATGCATTGTTCCAAAAAGGGCGGGCTTGTAACCCTTGATACAAAAATGCTGTTACCAAGTGAATGCCTACAGCCCAAAATACAGAGAGCACAGCTCCAGGTACATATACTTTTTTATTTGCCTCTTTACCTTGATAGTGCCTAAATAGAATATAAAAAGGAATTGATATGTTAATGAATAGGTAGCCATTTAATACAATAACATCCCAAGTAAGCATTGAATTAGGGAAATTGAAAACACCAATACCGGGAATCATATGCCAAAGTACAGAAGGACCTCCCATATCTGCTACAACAAATGCCAAACACATTATTAATGCGGCTACAGCTAATCCTTCACCTATTAAAACAGCCTGTTTAAAGTCAACGTCCTTTAAAACATATGTAGGCATTACTAACATAACGGCAGCTGCAGCTACTCCAACTAAAAAAGTAAAGTTTGAAATGTAAAGTCCCCAACTTACACGGTCAGACATTCCGGTAACACTGAGACCTTCATTTAATTGAATCGAATAACAATACATACCGATAAGCATAACTAGGGTTAAAAACCCCATCCAAATATGATACTTTTTTGACCCTTTGGTAATCGCATCTAAACTATCGATTACCAAACTTTTTAATACTTTAAATACTCCCATTATATATTGATTAAAATAAACTGTACGAGATACTGTTAAAACATTCGATTTATATATATATGTTATAATTATTTTTAGACTACTAATCCATAAAGTACCAGAACTTTGGATCTGTTCCCAAGTCTTCTTTAAGTCTGAATACTTTTTTGTTTTCCAACACCCATCGTATGGTACTTTTTGGATCTAATAGGTTTCCAAAAATTCTAGCTCCAGTAGGGCAAGCTTCTACACAAGCAGGATTCTTTCCTTTACGAGAACGTTGTACACAGAAAGTGCATTTTTCCATCACACCCTTCTTACGCATTCTATTTCCTAAGTAGTGTTGATTTTTATTTACTTCTGCTTCAGGGACTTCAGGCTTACTCCAGTTAAATCGTCTTCCATCGTAAGGACATGCAGCCATACAATAACGGCAACCTACACACCAATCATAATCTATAACCACAAGACCGTCATCCTCTTTCCAGGTGGCTTGGACAGGACATACCTCTACACATGGCGGATTATCACAATGAAAACATTGAGTTCCCATATAGAAATGGTCCTCTTTAGGAACTTCGTGATAATAATTATCGTCTGCCTTATCAAACTTAAACCCTTCCCCATCCTTCATTTCGTGGATACGAATATATTGCATTTCTGAATTTCTATCTTGATTGTTCTCTTCAACACAAGCACTGACACAATTCATATACCCCTGACATTTTGAAATATTGAAAGCATACCCAAAAAGCACATCCTCCTCTGCATTTTCTGCGGTCATACTAATATTCTTCCCGGTACGCAACTCGTACGAGCGCATTAACCTATCTACAGTGCCTTGTTTTTCTTCATCAGTCATTAATTTATAATTTCCTTTGAATTGCTCTTCCCAGTCAATCTGAGCTTTTTCTTTACCGTCAGCATCCTGAACAACGCTAGTACAAGAACTAATTGCTCCAGCTCCTATAAGAAGACTAGCCGTTAGTTTTTTAAAAGCTGTCCTTCTATCCATTTTGACATCAAAAACTTGCTCAAAACCGTCTCTAGTTCTTTCTTCTCCTATCGAAGCATTTATAGCTGCTTCATAAAAATCTTCTGGACTTAGTTCTTCTTCTTTTTCAATTTCTTTATGACTACTGCAACCACCTTGAGTTTTTCCACAACCACAAGAGCCCGATGATTCTGTTTTTTTATTTAGACCTAGGTCTAGAGTATACCATTTTTTATTATCGCTCATACCTTTATTATTAATGATCTAAATCTTCTATACGCTCTAATTCAGTTTGCGTGTTAAACTGTACTGGCCATCGTGTCTCAAAACTTGGGTTGTGTGGATTATGACAATTCACACAAGTCATTGAAGCGCGAGGTGGCGCCCATCCTGCTACTTTTTTACCGTGTGCACCTCCTTTCCAGTCTTCAAACTGACTAGAGTGACATTGAGCACAAACTTTATAACTTAAATTAAAATCTACATTTTGGTCTGTTAAAGTCTTCAAATTGTTCATATTATCTGGACTATGGCAGGTAGCACAATTCATTGTTTCACTATTTGCGTGATTCAATTTAATATCCCAGTGAGCACGTTTCCCGTCAAAAGAACTCATCTGCTCTAATGGTTTGCTATGACACTCTATACAAGCAAAAGATTTTATTTGACCTTTTCGTTCTGGAATTAGAAATGTAAATTCTCCTTCTTTTACCGTAATTAAATCGGTATCTGCAAGTAGTTCTTCAGATGATAAATTTCCGTGATAAGGTTTTTGTTTTGCTTCTATTTTATCAGTTATTGAATGATATTTTTCTTTCCCCTTACAGGAACATAAGGCAACTAGTAAAAGTAACAAAAAGTAATATTTTAGATTTTTATTTTCCATTTAGCTTATCAAATTGTCTAGCAAAAGACCTCTCGTCTATTTGTTCTATATTGGTATTGGTTTTCGGTAAGTGGCACTGTCTACAATTAACTCTTTCTGGATGAGACACTCTAATTTCTTTAGGTGAACTCGGACCGGCGTGACAAGAAATGCAATTCTCTCTCATTTGCAATTGATGAGGTATCATAGGCGGACTTCCAGGCATTGCATTGTTAGCACCTTTTCCTACTTTAGGTGGTTTTACATTCGCAAAAGCGAACGGCTTAAAAATAGTATTATTTTTTTTTGTCACGTGACACTGGCGACAATTTACCATTTCTGGATGAGGTGTAACAGGTGCATAGGCATTAAATTTTTCTACAAACCCTCCACTTTGGTGACACTGTATACAGGTTTTTCCGCCATAGCTTCGCTCTTTTACTACAGGGTGAGGGATACTTGGTGGAGCACCAGGATAGGCTCTATTATTATAATAATTTTCAAGTCTACGCTGGTGGGCTTCATCTACAGGCATATTTGAATAATCCAGACCAGTATTATCAAATCGTTTAAAAACACCACTTTCTGAAGGAATATAGTTCCCTGTAGGTGTCTCAACAACAGGCGTATATGCTGATTCCATCCCTTGTTGATAACTATAATTCCAAACAACGATAAAGGCTATAAAGATGACAACAAAAAATGATATTATTCCAAGTCTTTTTCTCATAGCCTATACTTTTTGAACCTTTACGGCACATTTTTTATAATCTGGCTCTTTGGAAATCGGACAAAACGCATCAAGTGTAACATCATTAATTAACATATTTTCATCGAAAAACGGCACGAATACTTGACCCTTTGTAGGTAAACCTCGCTCATTAATAGATGCGGGTAGGATGCACGAACCTCGTCGAGAAGTTACTTTTATGTTCTGTCCATTTCTGATCCCTAATGATTTGGCATCATCCGGATGAAACTCAACATATGCATTAGGCATTGCTTGGTGCAATACGGGTATTCTTCGTGTCATTGAACCCGTATGCCAGTGTTCCACCACGCGCCCTGTATTTAGCCAGAAAGGATATTCTTGATCTGGCTTTTCAGGGGCCTCTTCAAAAGGGCGTTGCCATATCACAGCTTTTCCATCTGGTTTTCCATAAAAATGGAACGCTTCACCATTGGAACAAGCTGGGTCATATTGGGCATTAAAGCGCCATTGTGTAGATTTTCCATTAACATAAGGCCAAATAGCTCCAGATTCCTTCTTGAGTACTTCAAGTGGTGCCATTCCATGTTTTGCACCTTCATGAAATTGTCTGTATTCGTTATATATTTCTTCAACGTGATTTTCTTTGCTGTAAGGAAATAAATCACCATAACCCATTCGTTTAGCGACTTCTATAAACATCCAAGCATCTGCTGTTGCCTCACCAGGAGCATCTACCATTTTATTCCAGTGCTGGGTTCTGCGTTCCGAGTTACCATACAGCCCGCTCTTTTCGATATGCCATGCAGCTGGAAGAATTACATCTGCGACATCTGAAGTAGGTGTTGGAAACACATCAGAAACGACCACAAAGCAAGATTCTTTTTCCATTGCAGGGCGGTACCGACTTGTTTTCGGTAGCGAAACCAAAGGGTTTGTGGCTTGTGTCCATATAAATTTAATATCCCCTCGATCTACGGCTCTGAACATTTCTGTAGCATGGTATGTAGGTTTTGAAGGAATACGTTCATAAGGTACTTTCCAAATTTTAGCAGCTAACCTTCTATGTTTTTCATTCATTACGACCCCTTTAGGAAGTTTATGAGTAAATGTCCCTACTTCTCTAGCCGTGCCACAAGCAGAAGGTTGTCCTGTTAAAGAAAAAGGACCATTTCCTGGTTGTGAAATTTTACCAGTAAGTAAGTGAATGTTATAAACTAAATTATTCATCCATGTTCCACGAGTATGTTGGTTCATTCCCATGCACCAATAAGACACTACTTTCTTATTAGGATCGCCATAAATGGAAGCTAGATATTTTATATCTTTTACTGATACTTTAGAGTATTTGGAAACTTTTTCGGGACTATAGTCTTTTAAAAATTCCTTATAAGATTCAAAATCAATCTTTTGTGGTTTGTCCTTGAATTTATATTTATCTTCTAAGCCATAACCTATATTAGTTAGCCCTTTATTAAAATTGCAATGTTTCTCAACAAAAGACTTATTTACCCATCCGTTTTTTATAATTTCATAACAAATGGCATTTGCCACAGCTAAATCTGTTTGAGGTTCAAACAAGATAGACCTGTCTGATGCTGTGCTTGAGCGGGTGGTTCTGGTAGCAAAATCTACAATTTTTGCACCACGCCTTGATTTTTGTTCTAACATTCTTGAGAATAGCACAGGATGCATTTCTGCCATATTATTACCCCAAGTCACAAAATAATCTGCGTGATCTATATCCTCATAGCACCCCATAGGTTCATCTGCGCCAAAGGTGGTTAAAAAACCACCAACAGCGCTTGCCATACAAAGACGCGCATTACAATCTAAATTATTCGTGCCTATTGCTCCTTTCATGAATTTTGAAGCCACGTAGCCCTCAGGGATAGTTGATTGTCCAGAGGTATACATTGCTACAGAATCTTTGCCGTGATCTGCAATAGTCCCTTTCATCTTATTTGCAACAATGTCCAAAGCTTCGTCAAGAGGTGTTTTTACATAACGCCCATTTTTTTTAACCAAAGCATGTGTAAGCCTGTCTTTGGATTGGATACACATAATCTGATGGTATCCCTTTACACATAATAGCCCTTTGTTAACCGAACAATTTGGATCACCTTTAACAGCAATTGCTTTTCCCTTTTCAGTTCCTACAAGAATTCCGCATCCTACGCCGCAAAACCTACAAGGCCCTTTTTTCCAATCTAAATTTGCGTTTTCAGGAATTCCTTTTTCTTGCTCGCTTGCAAATAAGATACCTGGGAACATAGATGCCGCTGCCGTCATTGCAGAAAGCATTGCCATTTTTTTAATAAAGCTTCTTCTATTTGTTACGGATTTATACATAGACATATTAATTTTGAGGTGTATTAAAACCAGATACTAAAGACAGTAATTTAAGGCTATTGATGGCTTCAATTTTCTCTTTTAAAACCCCTTCTTCTTCTTCGTTAGGCGTATCAGTTACTAATGCGAAGACATCTTGGTTTTCTGCTGGAACAACTTCACATTGTTTTAAGTTCATTAAAGCTTTCATCAACTCTTCCTTTTTTCCTTCAATAGCGTGGGCTAAGTAACTTTTTATTGGCATTTTATATTTATTTTTTCTTTAAATTAACAAGTCCATAATTTATATTCTTATTAATAATAAAATAAAATTACGATAACATTACTCAAGAGAAGATGACAAATGTCACCGAGAAAAATTAAATATAGAATATCTCTAGGAGCATATGTTGTATTATCGGTAAATTTTTTATTCAGAATGAGTTAATCTTGCTTTTTCAATTTGGTGTTGAGAAGATTAGGGTTAATAACTAATTGTACCCAACCCCAGTTATTAGTATTATCATTAGGTCTTCCGCCTTTTATTAAACTCATACTTTCTGAAGCGAACATATGGGAATAGCCTACGTTCAACTTTACAAAAGGCCTTAGCTTTTGAGTAAACACTAAATCTAGTTCTGTACCCAAATATTTATCAGCATCACCAGTTAAGTCTGCATTTGAACTGAAGTAGTGCCCTTTTATAAGAAGGTTTGATTTTTTACCAGTTGTAATTACTACTTTGGTAAAAATATCGTTAAGGCCTACGTTATTTACGTGATTACCTACATAGAAGTAATCCATAAATCCATTAAACTTATGGTTTGTCCCGTACAAAGGAAAGAACGATTTGTTTTTAGAGCCCCCATTTTGATCTGTACCGCTTAGAAATTCAAGGCCTAAGCCATATAATATTTTGTCTGATTTATAAGTTCCCTCTAATGATAATTGATAAGCAGTTAAATCTGTTATGGCATTTGCTTTACCAAATTGATAATAGGCACTACCTGAAAAATTTATGTTTTTTATGGGAAATTTAAAATAAGAACCTGCAGTATGTCTATAAGAAACGCCATCAGAAACACCATTAGCAGCTCCAGTAAAATTCTGGAATCCTGTATTTAAGAAAAGGAAACTTGCAGAACTCTTTTCCCAAGATTTTTTTAGGTAAGCGTACTGCATCGATTTATAGGTAAAAAAGCCTTGGATTGTAAAATCATTCCCTTCATTCCGTTCTCGCTGTTGACTAAACGCTCCTCCTATATCTAACATAAAATCGCCCTTCTTGTATTTAACGATTGCAGCATCGTGAAAACGTCCTTGCATCGCCCAGTCTAAACCACCAAAAATACGCTGGTCATCATAAGAAATGACTTGTCGCCCAATTTTCGCAGACCAGTTTTCATTGAGTTCTAGCTGGCCCCATGCTTGGAATAACGAAAAAGAATCATTTCCGTCAATAGCAAGTATCTGGCGTGTATCACCCCATATACTCACATCTTGCATAGCTACAAATAATTGAATTTTTTCCATCTTATAGCTTATATTAAGACGTGTGCGTTGATTTACAAAAGCAGCTGGTTCAGTGTTGTCAGGAAAGAGGTTATTAAAACCGTGCCGATATTCAAATCGAGCTCTTAAATCTGCATCTATTTCAAGCGTTTGAGCTGTAATATTAACTGATGTTATAAAGAATAGAATAAGAAGTAATACTGGATTTTTTTGATAAGCCATAGTAGTTGATTTTATATGTATAGGCACAAAAATCAGTTATTTAAATTCCAAAAAGGATGACTAATATCACCTAGCAGTGATTTTTCTAAATGTTTTAATAAAAAAATATTATAGATTATTACATCCTAGGATTCCAACCCAGGGCAACGGTAACTTGTTTATTCTCTTTAATTATAGACCTTAATATATAAGGCCTATCGATACCGACATTTTGGAGGGTCTTTTTTATTGGTTCTCCATCTATTAAAATTTCTCCTTTAAAATTATTTTTAGGTTGATGCCCCACCATACCTATTATCTTTAAAAAAATAATAACATTAGCATTTTTTCTGGTTTATTTGTTGAGAAATCGATATCAAGTTTATCCCAGAGATACACTTTATTTTTAGTTTGTTTGATAGGTAAAATGCGAGAAGCTTCACCTAATATATTTTTAAGGATAGAATAATTTGTTGGAAATCTAATTGGAGTGTTATTAATATATATATATATCTTTAAGATTACATTTTACTTCAACGCTATCTCTTTTTTTCTTTTACTCGGATCTCTCCAGTCAAATTATACCATAGATTGGAAGATATTCTTTTTTAAGAATTTAAGGTGTTTTAATTTTAAATTATATTCCTAAATAAAATAAGACGATTTAATTGAAACATACTCAAAATTAGCATAAAAAACATCTATTACAATTTTAAGTTGTAATAGATGTAATAAAAATCAAGAGGTTTTTAATATAGTTTTTTATCCAATAGTAAAGCACCTAGGAACAGAATGTAATTTTTTAAAAAATTATGTTAATAAAAATCTTTTTCAAATGCATTGAGCATAGCAAATGTTACTTGATATGTATTACAGCCATCTTTAGGTGGTGTATAATGATCTGTTTATAGCGATTGTTATAAAGCTTTTACCCGCATTATCATGTTCGTATCCATCATAAAAATTTGGTTTTGCACCATTCCAAAATAAACCGGTTCTAGAGGTTTCTTATTTTCTTGATGCTGAACCATTTTCTTAATACGTGGAATAATATGAGCGCTTCTTTTTTTTAATATGCTCTGCGAGTTCGTTTGCCACAGCTACAAATAATTTGTTTATCTCAAGAAATTATGGATAACGCTCGCCGTGTACTTTGTATCATTTGGCAAGGTACTGCTTTAATACAGGCAACTCGCTTTCTATCTACTTATGGTGTGTTTTTGAAATAAATTGAATTTACTACTTTTAAACAGAAAATCTGCGGATTTTTTTTCTGATTTTTTCGAAATGTTTTTTAAGACCCTCAAAATCCTCATTATTTATTAATACATTATCAAATAAAGAACTTCCCATACCAACACCAACGGCTCCAGCCTGAAAGAAAGATTCAATATTTTCTGAAGAGACGCCTCCTGTAGGTAATAATTTTATTTGGTTTAAAGGTGCTAACACATCTTTTAAATATTGTGTACCTAATTGCGTAGCAGGAAACACCTTTACGGCCGATGCGCCTAAACTCCATGCTTTATATATTTCTGTGGGTGTATAGGCACCAGGAAATATAGGGACGTTTTGAGAAACGGCACTTCTTATAACCGATTCATCTATTATTGGCGTAACAATAAACTGAGCCCCAGCAGTTATGGCTATATTTAAATCTTGCATTGAACATACGGTTCCTGCTCCAACATTTAATTCTGGAAAATCAAGCCTTAAAGCAGCAATAATTTCTGCAGCTCCTGGCGTATTCATCGTTATTTCTATCGTATATAACTCGGAATCTAAACAAGTTTTAGCAATTTTTAAAACCTTTAATAAAGGCACGTTTCTTAATATTCCAACAATAGGGGCTTTATTGTATAAAGCCCAGTTAAAAGGTGTATTATTTATCATAAAGTTCAAGTATTTTTTTTTGCCCTATCAATAAGGCTTTTTCAACAATATCTTCATTAAACACTACATAATTATCAGAGCCTAATAAATAATTCAAAGCAATTTGATATAAATTTATTAGCGGATATGGAGCTGCTAAAAAAACTCTTTTATTCTCCTTTTTGAGATATGCTAATTCATCTCCAATTAATAAACCACTCAAAAAGAAATAATTATCATTTTTAGTGGATTTTCCAAACAAATCATTGGCTCTTACAGTAAATAAACTAGACGATAATTTTCCTTGACTACCTAGTTTTACACCTTCTAGAAAAGGACATTCAGAAATATCGTTTTTAACATCTTCTATTATGGAATTGGATAAAATACTTTTTTGTGATAAAATTTCGAATAATTCGCCAGTCATAAAACTTTTTAAACCAATAAAAATTCCATTTTTAAATCCTAAGTGTTTACTATGAGTTCCAGGTAATAGCAGAATCCCTTCTGTATCTTCAGAAAGGTGTTTTTGAAGACCAATGGCTTGTGTTTCTTCCCCTCTCATCATTCCACAGTCATTTTTAATACCAGAAATAAGAAGGAGCTCTACCCTATTATTCAGCTTTAAATACTTCATATTTAAAGAATCACCTTTAGCACTAAAAGGCATTTTAGCATAATCTAATTCGTATAGACCTATACTTGATGAGACCATACCGGATGATATTATTATATAATTTTGATATTTGATTGGTAATAATTGAATTTGACGTATTAAATAATTAGAAAAAAAATCCAATTGATTGTATTCATTTTGAATTTTAAAATTATTAAATATTTTTTTAATCCCTTGATCTGTTTTAATTTCTTCAATGATTTTTAAAGTTTTAAAGTGAACTACTCTAAGCCGGAAATTACTCGTTCCCCAATCACAACTAATAAAAAATTCTAAAATACTCATCAATATTTTTTATAAATTTAAAAGTAAATCCTTAGTGTATTAAAAACTTAGTTTAGTTTTTTAAACAAATATTTAAAACTAAGGTAATACAATTCAAACAATACTATTATTTTCTAGTTTTATTTATTATGTATATCCTCTTTATTATATTTTTTTTTAAAATAAGAGGCTAAATTTCAAAAACATACGGTTTATATTAAATATACAAAATCAATATTTATCAAATATTAATATATAGTTATCTATTTAAAAACAATATAAAAATTCAGCTAAAAAAGCATGAATTGACTTAAATTTCAGATTATAAGAATAACAACCACAAATCCACTACATATAAACTAGTAATATTGACTTTAATCGGAGATAAATTGAAATATTAATAAATAATAATTAGATTAGGGGTTCTCCTTACAAAATAAATAGCAATTTATATTTAAAATAATAATTACGCTCTACCAAATAATGGTATGTTGTAATATTTTTAGTTGCTACTCATGTTATCAAAAAAAAACATATTAATTGCACCAATAATAAAAATATTATTGAGTATTTTTTATGCTCAAAATTTCTTTACAAAAACACGAATAAACCATTTTTATTTAACTTACCTATACTCTATTTATACTAATATTTTCAAAAATCAAACCTATTTTAATTCCCTAAAACGTAGTATTATGTTAAGCGGAATATACAAACCAAAAACATTTTAAAATAGAATGATTTTTAAACTTCAATTTCATAAAACCTCTAACAACTAAAACCAAAAAAAAATGAAGAAAAAGTACTTTTTACTAAAACTTATACTTTTAGTATTTTCGTCTGCTTTATTTGCGCAAAACCCCGTACCAACAGTAGAATATCAAGCCCTTGTTGATTTTTATAATGTAACTGGAGGAGATGGTTGGCGAACAAAATGGGATATAAGTAGTAACAATTTACATACCACTACTTGGTTTGGAGTTGTTATTGAAGATGAACATATTGTTGAAATTAGTTTGCCTAATAACAGAGTTAGAGGAGCGATTCCAGCCTCTTTTGGCAATTTAAAGTTTCTAAAAAAATTAAACTTAGGATCATTTACAACCTCAAGTTCTTTTAGTCATGATTTAAGTTCTACAAACCTCGATAATCTATCGGGGTTAGAAAGTTTAGAGGATTTGAATTTAAGGTACTGTAATATTTCAGGAACGCTTCCCGCTTCTTGGAGTCAACTCACAAATCTAAAATCATTAGTAGTAAGTAATAATACACTTTCAGGATCTATTTTTAGCGAAATAGGAAACTTAACAGCACTGGAATCTTTAGATTTTTCTCAGAATGAATTGACAACCATTCCAACAACAATAGGAAATTTAATAAACTTGGTAACATTTAACCTATCATACAATCAACTCACCATATTACCTAAAGAACTGGAAGATTTAATCAGTTTAGCGACATTGTATGTTAATTCGAATCAAATTATTGATACCGAGGCTTTTTTAAATAATAGTACGAATTTAATACTATCTACACAAACTATAACATTGGATGAATTTGTGTTTAATGGAGACGATGTGGTACTAAATAATTTACCCAACATTACACGCTATGACAGATCTAATAATGATTTTTCTGCATTAAACAATTTTTATTTAAGAATAGATGGGAGCAATATTGTTACAAACCTTAGAATGGAGGCTGATGGAAGTCTTATAATTCCAAAAACGTATTTAAGCACTTTAACACCTGAAAAACAAGTATCAATCTATCAACAAACAGGAGCATCAAGAGCTACTACTATTAACTTTACAACCACCACGGTAGATTTACCAGCAATTCCAGATAGTGAATATCAAGCATTAGTAGATTTTCACAATGCCACACAAGGCGCTAATTCATGGAGAACGCAATGGGATGTTAGCGTTAACAACCTAAACTCGGGAGCTTGGTTTGGTATGGCTATAGAAGATGGTCATATAGTTGAAATCAATCTACCAAACAACAGAGTTAGAGGCGCTATACCAGCTTCGTTCAGCAATTTAAAGTTTCTTAGAAAACTTAATTTGGGCTCGACTACAACCTCAAGTTTCTATGCCCATGATTTGAGTGCTACGGATTTGGCAAATCTTTCAGGATTAGAAAGTTTAGAGGATTTGAATTTGAGATATTGTAATATATCTGGAGCATTACCAACTTCATGGAATCAACTAACAAATTTAAAATCTTTGGTGATAAGTAATAATGCGCTTTCAGGAACTATTTTTAACCAAATTGGTGATTTGACCGCGTTAGAAACTATAGATTTTTCTCAAAATCAATTAACAGGAATTCCTACAACCATAGGCAGTTTAATAAACCTAAAAACATTTAATTTATCATATAATTTACTTACCGTATTACCGCAAGAATTGGAAGGACTAACGAGCTTAACACTTTTATATGTCAATTCTAATCAAATTATGGATACCGAAGCTTTTTTAAGTTCCAGCACGAATTTAATACTATCTACACAAACGTTAACATTGGATGAGTTTGTATATAGCGGTGAAGATGTGGTTTTAACCAATTTACCAAACATTACTCGCTACGATAGATCTAAGAATGATTTTTCAGCCTTAAATAATTTTTATTTAAGAATAGACGGTAGCAATATTGCAACAAACCTTAAAATGGAGGTTGATGGAAGTCTTATAATTCCAAAAACGTATTTAAGCTCACTAACTCCTGAAAAACAAGTATCAATCTATCAACAAACTGGAGCTACAAATAACACTTATATTAACTTTACTACCACCACGGTGGAATTGCCGGCGATTCCAGAAAGTGAATATCAAGCATTAGTAGATTTTCACAATGCTACACAAGGTGATAGTTCATGGATAACCCAATGGGATGTTAGCGTTAACAACCTAAATTTGGGAGCTTGGTTTGGTATGGCAATAGAAGACGGCCATATCGTTGAAATCAATCTACCAAACAACAGAATTAGAGGCGCCATACCAGCTTCATTTAGCAATTTAAAGTTCCTTAGAAAACTTAATTTGGGCTCGACTACAACCTCAAGTTTCTATGCCCATGATTTGAGTGCTACGGATTTGGCAAATCTTTCAGGATTAGAAAGTTTAGAGGATTTGAATTTGAGATATTGTAATATATCTGGAGCATTACCAACTTCATGGAATCAACTAACGAATTTAAAATCTTTGGTAATAAGTAATAATGCGCTTTCAGGAACTATTTTTAGCCAAATTGGTGATTTGACTACGTTGGAAACTATAGATTTTTCTCAAAATCAATTAACAGGAATTCCAACAACCATAGGCAGTTTAACAAACCTAAAAACATTCAACTTATCATATAATTTACTTACCATATTACCGCAAGAATTGGAAAACCTAACTAGTCTAACTACAATGTATGCTAATTCTAACCAGATTATTAATACCGAAGCTTTTTTAAATACCAGTATTTATTTACAGCTAACATCACAAATTTTAACATTGGATGAGTTTGTATATAGCGGTGATGATGTGGTAATAACCAATTTACCCAATATAACACGTTATGACCGATCTAAGAATGATTTTTCTGCATTAAACCGTTTCTATCTACAAATAGACGGAAGCACTATTGTTACAAATATTGAATTGGAGACTGATGGAAGTCTTATAATTCCTAAAGAACACTTAAGCAATTTAACCCCCGAAAAACAAGTAAGATTTTATCAGCAAACAGGAGCATCAAATGGCACATATATAGCTTTTACAACAACCACGCTAGATTTGGAAGAGATTCCAGAAGAAGAATATCAAGCACTAGTAGATTTTCACAATGCCACGCAAGGCGAAAGTTCATGGATAACCCAATGGGATGTTAGTGTTAACAACCTGAACTTAGGAGCTTGGTTTGGTTTAGCAATTGAAAATGGACATATCGTTGAAATTAATTTACCAAATAACAGAATTAGAGGTGCCATACCAGCTTCGTTTAACAATTTAAAGTTTCTTAGAAAACTTGATTTGAGCGCTACGACAACGTCAAGTGGTTTTAGTCACGATTTAAGTTCTACAGATTTGGCTAATCTATCAGGTTTGGAACGTTTAGAGGATTTGAATTTAAGGTATTGTAATATATCAGGAGCACTACCAACTTCTTGGTCTCAATTAACTAACTTAAAATCAATTGATTTAAGTTACAATGCATTAGAAAATTCAGAGGCTAACTTTTCTAATTTACAATTAACAACACTTAATCTTAGATACCAAACTATTAATTTTGAAACTATCGAAATAGCACCTAACGAGATTAATATTGATTTACCAACAACTTCAATTTTAGCTTTAAATAATCAAATTGTAGATACTAATGCCAGTAACGAATTCCAACTATTTGTAAATAATGTATATCAAAAAACGAGTTTTTCTAACGATGGAAAATTGGTGTTTACTAATATCAATTTGCTAAATTTAGAAGTAACCGATGAAATTAGAATCTATCAAACCACGGGAGCAGCACAATATTCAAACATCAACTACAATACGTTAAGTTTTGGTTTACCTCTTGTTGATGAAGAGTTTGAAATTTTGAAACAAATATATAATGCAACAAATGGCGAATCTTGGACAAATAAATGGGATATTAGTGTAAACAACGTAAATACCGTAAGTTGGTTTGGGGTTAGTATTAAAGAAGGTCATGTCGTTTCAATAAATTTATTCAATAATAATTTATCTGGTGTTATTCCAGAAGCCATTACAGGTTTAAGTGACTTAGAAATATTAGCTTTAAATAATAATGACATTGGTGGTAGTATACCTTCAAACATCAGTTTATTGACCAATTTAGAAAGTTTAGATTTAAATTCTAACGAATTATCTGGCATTATTCCTGCAAACATTTCGGATTTACAAAACCTGAAAAAATTTGCTATTGGTAATAATAACTATACAGGTACCATCCCATCAGTTTTATCAGATTTTGTAGCCTTAGAGTATTTGGATATTTCTAGTAATGGTTTTGATCATGTTGAAAAGAAACTGTATTACGACTTTACAAACACCTATATCGATTTACGAAATCAAGTCATTGATTTCAATACAGTACTAAATTTAGAGGGCAGCGAATTAACTGTTGACCTTGGAAATGTTGCGAAATACGATTTAGAAAATAATAATTTTGATGCCAAAAACACTTTTGTTTTATTAGTTAATGATGTTACGCATACATCAACAATTACTAATGATACAGGTGAAATAATATTTGATGATGTAAGAATTGGCGAAATTCCTTCAGATGCTAAAATCTCAATCCGCCAAACCACAGGAACTTATAGAAATACAGAGTTTAATTATAGCGGTATAGAAGATAAGTCCAATATTCCTGTTGAAGAACAAGAATATCTTGCCTTGGTGGATTTATATAATAGCTTGGATGGTAGCGCATGGACTAATCAGTGGGATGTTACCAATAACAACTTGCACACAAATAAATGGTATGGCGTTAGTACTTACGATGGGCATATTGTAGCCATAGACCTAAGTGGAAATAATCTATCTAACAGCGTTCCAAGTGTTTTTAGTGATTTGCCTTTTTTAAATGCGTTGAATTTATCATCAAATAAATTAACAGGAATTGCTGAAGCGCTTCCAAAATCTATAGATTTTGTGTATGACAGACAAGCTATTGAAGCTGGAGATATTAACCTAAATAACGAGACAATTGTAAACGATTTTAGCATAAACAAGTACGAACATTCTAAAAGTGAGTTTAATAATCAAACCTATAGTTTAAGAATTGGAAATTTTTCAAGAACCATAAATCTTTCAGAATCTGGTATTCGATTAATAGATTTAATTAAAACTTGGAAAGTGCCAAATAATCAAAAGGTAGAATTAAGGCAAGTTTCTGGGAATGCTAAAAACAGTATTATAAATTATTATTTACAATATGAATCTGGAGATTCTAATCTTGATAGTCAGTTGAATGTATTGGATATTCAAACCTCAATTAATCATATTACAAGTAGCTATGTTCCATATTTCAATTATAATGCTGCCGATGTTGATAGTAATAACAACATCAATATCCTAGATGTTATTGGTCAAGTTAATATTATTCAAAATCAAGATACAGATATAGATGGGAAGTATAATTTAAAAAATAAAACAATAACAGACAAAGTCTCTTCAACAATTAGTATACAAGATGGATTTTTATATTTAAATACTAATGGTAATGATGTAACAAGCTTTGAAATCCAAATTAAAGACTCGACAAAAGAAGCTATAGAGGAATTAATTTCTCCTCTTGGATTTGCCGTAAATGTTGCCGATAAAAATAATAGAGTCAGTATTGTTGCCTATTCTTTTGCCTCTGTTTTAAACGGGAAAATAGCATTGGCAAAAATTGGGAATAAAAACTCTTCGGTACAATCGGTAGTGTTATCAGATATAGATGCAAATGAAATTCCTTCAGAAATTTTACAAAATGCACTAGATGTTGATGATTTTGAAACTTTAGAAACTTTACATGTATACAATTTCCCGAATCCTTTTAAAGATAAAACTACAATTGATTTTCATTTAGATAATAATGTTGCAAAAACAACCTTATCAGTTTATGATGTAAGTGGCAGAAAAATAGAAAATATAGTCATGAAATCGCTTAAACGTGGAAAGAATCAATATGTGTTTAAACGAAAAA
>ENA-ORXM01000416-ORXM01000416.1-marine-metagenome-genome-assembly--contig:-NODE-416-length-77362-cov-53.580772_pt1 | contig 77362 bp, 67 predicted proteins | sample MGYA00237867_ERZ511480 | MGnify/ENA primary metagenome ERZ511480 (study PRJEB26309, sample SAMN06266103) | marine metagenome | isolation source: Algal blade | place: United Kingdom:Sidmouth, United...
CCCCATAGCTCAGAACCGGGCTCGTCAACAAAGCATTCAAACCAGTCTATCGACTAATTCGAATGCTTAATTGTTAGTGGTAGTTTATCTCTTAATTCGAGTCGGAGTCTTTATTTTGTTGTTAGCCATGTTTCACTTTGCTTGCAAAGTTGACCATGCGTTGGCGCGTAACGTCCTCTTCGAGAGATATGGAAGTGGAAACAACCCTGACCTGAGTTACAAACTGCGCTAGGCTTAGTTTTCAACTACGCTTTTGTATGGGAGACACGAGAACGAAAGTTAAACTCAATATAATTATTAGAGTTAAAATTAAAATCATAATTGCTGTATGTATTTTAGTGTTAGCAAATGGAATTTATAAGCCCAGAAGAAAGAAGAAAAAGAATGATGTACATTCTTATTGTGTGGAATATTTTTGTTGCTTTGTTTGTATTCTTATTTGTAATTAGCGCTGATATTTGGACTCATCAATTTTTCAAATTGGGAGTTACCATTGAAGAAGACACGGTATTAACAATTGCCGAGTTTATTTATTTAGGCAGCGCACTTATTTTCTACTTAAAATTTCTAAGCTATTATTTGAATAATTCTAATCTTCCATTTTCAAAGAATTACATTATTGGGTTTCATGTTTATTATCTAGCTAAAGTCATCTTTGTATTATTGATTTATTTATTGAGCAACTTTGAACTAGGAGGTGTTTAATAATAATAGAAGTTAAAAACGAAAACAAGGCTATGATATTTAATTAATATTTTGATACAAATTGAATGGAGTTATTTATTTACGAATGTTTTTCTTATTACCACTAACGGCTACTTGTATGAATAGTAGCCGAAAGCAACCGATAAACTTTGAATTATAAACAACATTAATTAATACACAATAGCCACTAAAAAGACACCTTAACAGGCTATTATTTATACAAATTGTTAGGGTGCGTTATTTGATATGGGAATGTTTGATAGTATAAAGATAGACATAAAATGCCCTACTTGTGGCAATGAATCTGAAAAAGAAGCACAAACTAAAGAGTTAGAATGCAACCTTGAAGTATGGCGAAAAGGGGATTTTGTGACGGATAAATATAATTATATAGGTTGTTTAACTGATTGTAAATGTGGAGAGTCATTTTATGTAGATGTAAAACTAGATAAAGGTGTAGTAACTGGCGAATATGAACTAACTTCTAATGCACCCTAACATCCGTATAAAAGTAATGACGTTTATATTCACTATCCACACCAGCAGTTATTCAGGATGTTTCCCCAAATTTATTGCTTTTTAGAATAACATCCAAAGGACTTTGTACCTCCGAGGAGCTTATGCGCATTACATGCGTATAAATTTCGGTCGTTTTACTGCTATTGTGCCCCAGCATAGCTTGTATAATTCGCACACTCACCCCTTGCTGTAACAAATGAGTAGCAAACGAATGACGCAAGGTATGTGGCGTGGCCCAAGGGTTTGCATTCGCATTCTTCACCGCTTTTCTAAATACCTTCTGCACACTAGTAGCGCTATATTGTCCGCCCTCTTGCCCTTCAAAAAGCCAATACGAAGGTTTGTATATCTTGTAATACTGGCGCAACAGCACTAGCAATTCTTGTGAAAGCACCGTATGCCTGTCCTTTTTACCCTTGGCACCTTTTATAAAAATGTATCCGTCATCACTACGGATGTCATCTATACGCAACCTTATAAGCTCGCCCAGGCGTAAGCCACCACTGTACAAAGTGCACAATATGGCTTGGTGTTTTATATTCTTGGGGCTAGCTACTATTGCCGCCACTTCTGTCATGCTCAGCACATTGGGCAGCTCTTTTGATTTTTGTGGACGCTGTATGTCATATATCTCACGTGGCTTGCCCAGCACATATTCATAATATGCTTTTATGGCATTGATTGTCGTGTTCTGCAAACTTTCCGAAATCCGATATTTACTTACCAAATGATACATATAAGCTTCAATTTGTGCCCTGCTCAACTGGCTAATATCATGCGCTTCAAAGTAGGAGAAAAATGATTTTAGGTTAGACGCGTATGTATTTATTGTACTTTGGCTCAGGGCGCGTAGCGTTAGTTTTTGTATCAACTGTTCTATCGCCTCTCGGCTCTGTGCGTTAAGCGGTTTACTAGGTTTTGTAGGCGTTGACACTAGTTCCTGCACACAGTATTGCTTATAAAACAGCTTATCAAATTTTGTTTTGATTTCCTTGGTATTTAAAATGCTCCACAATTTCTGATTAGGGTGGTAGTATCCGCCCAGCTCTTGCTTTACCAATTTTCGCGCAGCATGGTTTTGATACGGAATCTCCAGCTTTATACGCTTAGCAGTAGGCGGTGCTTTTATAATAGTAATAAGTTTCAAAATATAAGATTTTGCTGCGTCAGTTCTTGAGTAAAACTAAAAAAATGATGTGATATTTCAAAAAATATAAGTCGCAAACTAAAAAAATAACAGTGTGAAACCGTTTCACACGGATAAAGATCAAAATACTATATTTGCTACAAAGCCATGGATAAAAAATGCAAAATCTGTAGAAAAAAAATGGCGGGTCGGCCAGACAAACTGTACTGCTCGCCCAGCTGCAAAAACTTCTATCATACCAAGCTGCGCTCAGTTACACGCAATGCCGCTTCGCAAATAGATGCCATACTCCATCGCAATCGATCTATCCTTTTAGAAATTCTAGGAAAAAACGGCACACAAAAAAAAGTATCTAGAATCATACTAGAAAACAAAAAATTTAGATTCAAATATCTTACCCATTTCCACATCAACTCCAAAGGCAAGACATTTCATTACCTCTACGATTTAGCTTGGATGGAATTTAGCGACGACGAAGTACTCATCATACGAAAGCGATAAATTCATTATCAAAAAAATAGCACAGTTAGCTCAGGATAAATTGGCAGGGTTCGATTTTTTTTATAAAAATAGAGTAGCAGTCGCAAGCATATCCATTCATACCGCTTAGCTATACCGGCTGCCTGTTGGGGAGGTTGCGAAATAAAATCTTACACTATGCTCAAAAACTTTAATCAAAACCTTACCACACTCAAAGTTTTGATGCCCGTGTTCTATTACAAATGCACCCCTCACTAGCGTTTTTATTGAATAATTCAGGATATACTTCTATGAATAGCTAGTGGAAAATTATCATCTATCCCTTATCAATTATCCGGTAAGCAAACTATCTTTGCGCCCGAATTAGATCATTATGTCTGGAGCATTAAAAGAAGTACGAATTCGTATTGGTTCGGTAAAAACCACGCAACAAATCACCAAAGCCATGAAAATGGTAAGCGCCGCCAAATTGCGACGTGCGCAAGACGCTATAACGCAAATGCGGCCCTATGCTGAAAAACTACAGGAAATGCTTAGCAGCATAATCAGTAGTTCAGAAGGCGACATTGGTGGTGATTTAAGCAAGCAGCGCGAAATCAATAAGGTATTGTTTATCGTAGTGAGCAGCGATCGGGGTCTTTGCGGAGCATTTAATTCCAATATTATTAAAACGGCTAAAACTAAAATTGCCGAAAGCTATGCTAAGCAAGAAGCAGCAGGGAATGTTTCAATTTTGCCCTTAGGTAAAAAAGGAATGGAAGCATTTGAAAGAGATGGCTTCACAATCGAAGATGAATTTTGGAATATCTTTTCTGATCTTACGTTTGAGAACATAAAGAAAGCAGCTGAGTATGCTAGAAAAGCATACTTAGATGGTAGGTACGATAAAGTAGAACTCGTTTACAGTCAGTTTAAAAATGCTGCCACCCAAGAATTTATTTGTGAAGGCCATTTGCCAATACCAAAAATAGAGAATGAAGGAGAGGTAGTAAAAAGCGACTTTATTTTTGAGCCATCTAAAGAAGTATTGATTGAAGAGTTGATGCCTAAGATCTTAAACACACAGGTTTTCAAAGCCGTCTTAGATGTAAATGCCTCTGAGCATGGCGCTCGTATGACGGCCATGGATAAAGCTACTGAAAATGCTGAGGAACTTCTCAAAGACCTCAAACTTACCTACAACCGGGCACGTCAAGCGGCCATAACTACGGAGCTTACAGAAATCGTAAGTGGTGCGGCTGCCCTCGAAGGTTAGTAATAAATTATAAAATAAGAAAACCCGAATTCCAAATGGAGTTCGGGCTTTTCAATTTAATTTTTTAGAAACTATTTCATTTGTTTTAGTAAGTTTTCTGCTTGCTCTTTCCCCCAACGCGGCAAAAAATTGTTGTTCTCAGTTTTATCTTCTTCGCCAAACAGTTCTAAGGCTCTTTTAGAAAGTTTTTTGGCCTTTGCCTTGTCGCCGCCAAAAGCTTCGGGTGTAAAAAATAAAGTCTGAGCTTTTAAGATATATGGCCTTGGGTTTTTCTCGTTAAGAGTCATTGCCTTCGCTAAGTGCTCAGCATTTAACGGAGTAAACTTAGCTCCAAGCGCCATAGGATTTTCCATCATTCTGGCGCTATACATCATTGCCAAGAGCGTGTGTATTTCTGATTGAGCCATTTTATCTTTCGATACAGATTCAAGGGTGAGCAAATTTTCTACAGCAGGGGTCAATACAGCTAACTCACTGGCAGCGGTAGCTTTATCTTTCGCTTCAAAAGCTCGGAATGTTTTTATAAAAGTAGAATAATACTGCGGAGTCCATTCATTCTTTTCTTTCGCGGCAATTCTAGCAAATTGATTCGCAGCCGCATTATACGCATCAGCGGATTTTGCTTGCGACATTTTTTGCAAAGTGCCTGACATAATATTTTGAAATTGACTCTTGTCTTGCGCAAAGGCCGCAGAAAATAAGAATAAGATAAGTGTGGTTGATACTATATTTTTCATGATGGTTAAATTTACGATTTTTTACTGAAATAAGATTATAGATTATTGTTAATAGCCTCCTGGCTTCTATCAATGCCCCAGCTCATAAAGGTTCCTAAGAAAATAAATTGACGAGCGGGTGGCGTGATTTCTTTTCGGCTCAGTAGTCCATCACCGTTTAAATCTTGCTGTGCATAATTGTAGCCATACACTTGTTTAAAGTTTAAAGGGTTGTTTATGCTCAACACAAAAACAGAGAAAATTTTCTTTCCAATGGTTCTGATATAATTTAATGATAAACCAAGCGTGTGATAATCAATCGTTCGCCCCATCATGAATTCGTTTTCATTTGGGTTATTATAAGGGCGGCCACTAGAGTAAGTATAAGTGCCGTTGATGCCAAACATTTTTTTGCTCCAAAATTTCTTAAACACAAGGGATGCTACATGATTGGCCACAAAACTGGGTTGAACTGCAGTAGGATAATTTAAAAAATCACGTTTTGAATCTATGTACGAATAGGACAGCCAATAGTCAATCCCTTTTAGGGTGGTTTTGTCACGATAAAATAATTCTAAGCCACGAGCATAGCCAGATCCACTACTCAACGGTCCTGAATTCGGTAGGCCCGTTTTAATCAAATTTTTATATTCTTTATTGTAAGCTTCTAATCTAAGTAAGCGTCCTTTCTTTTGATATAGGTAATTTAAAATATAGTGATCGGCACGCTGAAAATCTAAGGCTATATTCGGTGTGTAAAATTGATTGGTCAATGTGTTTTGAGAGAGTGCATTGAAGCTTGGGTTTTGATAAAAAATACCATAGGCCGCTGAAAACTGCCCCCCTTTGCTCACTTTATAGGCTGCGCTAATTCGAGGGGCTAAATTGAGTTTGCCCAAACGCTGCGAGTGCTCGGCACGCAGACCGATTTTACAAGCCAAGCTATTCGTTAGGTAGATATCCGCTTCTGTAAACAAAGCTTTGTAATGATCCTGCTCTTGATACCGCGTATTGACCAGATTGGGAATGGATACAGCTTGCTCATCATTTTGATATACATATTCTGTACCAAAACGAATTGTATTCTCTTTGGGAAGGTAATGCTGTAACACTAGTTTGGCTGTCGTAAAAAAATTCTCTCCCAGAATATTGCGTTCTCTTTCTTGTAAAAAATTTATATCGCTAACTAGTTCATTGTCCTGAGTGAGAATGCGTGTTCTTACATCATCGGTATTGTTACTAATATTAGCGCCTACGTTCAATTTCCACTTTGTGTTTAAAAATTCTTGATAGGAAAGATTGGCGTACACATTATTATTCGTCAATCCAAATTCATCTTTGTATCGTTTGCTTTCCAAGTCATAATCAAGGCTAGTCACATTATCTCGTCTAATAATATTTTGAGTGTTATTCCAATATCCATAAAACTTAATCATACCAGTTTTACTGGTACGCCTACGGTAGTTAGCATCTATTTGGTGGGCTAGTGGCGCTCTAATAAACTCTATATTCTGAGGGATCACTTTGAAATAGGGACCCAAATTGGTAAAATTATAATTCAGGCCGTAGGAGCTTTGCTTATTTTTAGTTAAGTGCTGATAACCTCCACCGAGCCCAACACTGGATAAACTCAAATTGGCGGATGATTTCTCAGGTAAATCAATTGTAGATAATATCAGTGCGGATGACAAGGCCTGGCCGTACAAAGCTGAATAACCACCTGCACTAAAAATAGTTCCTTTGAAAATAAAAGGGCTAAATCGTCCACGCGACCCAAGGTCGGGAATGCCAGTATTAAATGCGTTTCGCACTCGAGTGCCATCAATAAATGTTTGGGTTTCGCTTCCCAGCCCACCTCGTACAAATAGTCCTTCTCTATCATTAGTCTGCTGAGTACCCGGTAAGGTTTTCAGGGCGCCAATCACGTCACCATCGCTTCCGGCCGTAGTGACCATATCCAAAGAGGAAAGGGATGTGCCTTGTTTTTCATCGCTAGCTTCAAAAGCACCAGCAGTGATACGCACGGCTTTTAGCTTACTTATTTTTTCTTTTAGGCTTATATTTTTTGTGATATTGCTCGTGCCGATATCTAATGTAAATTCTTGTTTTACAAAACCAATCATACTCACCTTAATTTTTTGTTGGCCTTTTTCACTACAGCTAAATGAGTATTGACCCTCTGAATTTGATGAGCCACCGTCATATGAATTGACAATGCCAATATTAGCACCCGGGATCGGTTGCCCCCTTTTATCAGTAATAGTACCCGAAATTTTTATTTGAGCAGCACTAGAAATACTCAAGAGCAGAAATATTATTAATAAGTAGTTTTTCATAAAGTAAATAGGTTCCCAGCTTGTGGCCTGCTTACAAAAATAATCTTCTTTCGCTTGCCAACTAAAAATTATTTTTATTTGATTAAACAATGGTTGTAATTATGCAGTATGAAAAAACTTGTTTATTTAATTAGTTTCATTCTTATGCTATCTTCTTGTCAAGAAAATGAAAAAGCAGACCTGCTTATTTGGAATGCCAAGATTGTAAGGGTGGATAGTCAGATGAATGACGCGCAAGCACTTTTAATTAAAGATGGTAAGTTCATTGAGATCGGTAATAATGAAGAAATAAAAAAACAGTCGGCCACTAAAACGATTGACGCTAAAGGGCAATTTATCTATCCTGGATTGATTGATGCACATTGTCATTTTACCGGCTATGCTATGGATAGTTACAAATTGGATTTGTTTGGCACCAAAAGTTTTGAAGAAATCATTGAGAAAGTAAACGTATATGGAAAAACTTCTGAACGAGACTGGATCGAGGGCAGAGGCTGGGACCAAAATGATTGGCCGAATAAAGAATTTCCTACTAAAGAAAAACTAGATGAGCTTTTTCCTGATAAGCCTGTATTTTTATTACGAGTGGATGGGCATGCCGCACTGTGCAATCAAACGGCACTAAACATTGCTAAAATAACTTGTGACTATACGGTAGAAGGCGGAGAGAATATTGTAAAAAATGGAAGTTGCACGGGTATTTTAATTGACAACGCAATAGAAGAAGTACGGCAGCATATTCCAAAGCTAAAAGAAACAGAAGCGATTGCTTATTTCAAAAAAATGGAAAAGGAATGTTTTATGAATGGCTTGACCTCTGTCGTAGATTGTGGAGTGCATGACTATGTGATTGATTGGGTCCAAAAAGCCTATCAAGATAATTTAAAAATTCGAAGCTCTTTTATGCTCAGTGATACGAAAGAAAATTTTAAACGATTTTTAAATAATAAACCTAAACAAACAGAACGTTTTACTGTGTTTGGATTTAAATTTTATACGGATGGAGCTCTAGGTTCGCGAGGTGCTTTTTTATTAAATGATTACACGGACCGTCATAATCACAGAGGGTTTTTATTAAAATCAGCGGATAGTTTGCGCATGGCCGCCGAGCAATTATATGATACGGATTATCAAATGTGCGCTCATGCTATAGGCGATGGTGCTGTGCGAACAATTTTAGAAATTTACGCAGGTGTTCTAAAGGGAAAAAATGATAAACGATGGCGAGTAGAACATGCTCAAGTAGTTGATAAAAATGATTTTCACTATTTTAAAGATTACAGTATCGTGCCGAGTGTGCAGCCTACTCATGCTACCAGTGATATGTATTGGGCCGATGAACGATTGGGCAAGGAACGATTGCAGCATGCGTATGCCTATCAAAAATTGCTAGCACAGAATGGGTGGATTCCGTTAGGTACCGATTTTCCCGTAGAGTATATCAATCCATTCTTTACGTTTTGTTCAGCAGTTTTTCGTCAAGATGCTGAGCGCTATCCTATGGGAGGTTTTCAATCTGAAAATGCCCTGAGCCGCGAGGAAGCCTTGAAAGGGATGACCATTTGGGCCGCCCAATCAACCTTTGAAGAAAATGAAAAAGGCAGCATTGAAGTGGGGAAGTATGCTGATTTTATTTTCACGGATATTGACTTTATGAAAGACGATTTTTTAAAAATAAGGGAAGGAAAAGTTAATAAAACTTTTGTGGGAGGCGAGGAGGTTTTTACTAGCAAATAATTATTTACTTTTAACCTAGATGAGAATACTTGTATTTTTTTCGCTTTTTTTTCTTGCTTCGTATAGCGCCAATGCGCAAACTGAAAAAGGGAAGGAGCGATTTGCGAAACGCCTGTTTACTGATTTTAAAAAGAACCGATTGGATCTAATTGTAGATCAGTTTGTAGACAGTGTTTTTCTAGATGAGCTATTGAAACAATCTAAAGAATTACAGGAGGAGGTAAGTAAAAAATACAGTCGAGAAAAAATTCATAAACAGCGAAAAATAGCCAAAGAGCGATTTAGAAAGTCGCTGGAAAGAGCTTACAGAAAATATACTGCGAATAATATTGAGGATCCTTTGAGTCGGGTTGTACCCATTACAAAGATTTACAAAAAAAGCTCTGTCCCCATTGAAATTTTCAATCTAAGGTATCAGTTTAACTTGGATGATAAAGAGGCAGAAATAAAAATTTCTCAAATAATTTATGATCGAGGTCGCAAACGTTTCACACTATTTTCGGACCGAGTACGAGCTTATTTATTGGATACTGATCTTGATGTTTCTACTGAACGGATTAAGAAAATAGAAAGTGCAAGATTGGATGAAATTGATGAAGTAGTAAAAGCTCCTGCAATGAGTCCTCAGGATGTTCGAACGGAGCCGCCTATGGTAGCCGAACCCGATTGGAAAAAATCAAAAAAAACTGAAAGATTGAGTAATCAAGTAAAAGAATATGAACCAGAACCAATCGTAATTGAAAAAGAAGAATTTCTTACTCCACCGCCAGCTCCACCTTATAGTACAGAACAAGGAGTTCTGCAATTCGTAGAGCAAATGCCCGAGTTTCCCGGTGGTCAAGAAGAAATGATGAACTATATTTCCAAGAATATTCAGTATCCAGAATTAGCACGGGACAATGGAATACAAGGGAAAGTGTATACAAAGTTTATTGTAGGGGAAGACGGCACTATGCGCGATATTGAAGTCATAAAAGGAATCGGTGGAGGTTGTGATGAAGAAGCGGTACGTGTTTTAAAACGAATGCCGAAATGGAAACCAGGCAAACAAAGAGGGAAAACGGTTCCGGTTTCATTTACGCTACCGTTTAGTTTTAAACTCAAATAATTTTTTGAGGATTCAAAATAGAACAAAAAAAAATCGTCACGCAAGGCGTGACGATTTTGACTGTTAAAATACGCTATATTAGTTTACAACACGTACATCTACGGCGCTAGGCCCTTTCTGCGTGTCTTCTGTCTCAAAGCTTACTTTGTCTCCTTCACGAATTGTTTCGTTTAGACCATTTGCGTGAACAAACACGTCTTTACTTCCGTCTTCAGGAGTGATGAATCCAAAACCTTTAGACTCATTGAAAAATTTAACTGTACCGTTACTCATTGTATATAATAATTAATAAGCCACAAAAGTAGTATTATTATTGAGTACTCCTCATTTTTTACACGTTATTATTATGATAAAACAGAAAAAATTATTTCTTGTAATTTTTTTCATAGAGTTGGATCCAGCTGTTCATGCTCATTTTACTGATCAGTTCACCAATTAAATCAAAAGGGATTTCTTCTAGTTGTTTGAAGCGAATGCAACTTTTGCCCATAGCAAGCTTGCGGTCACAATGTTTGGGATATTCGGCTACAAACCAGTTCAGTAAGGCTTCATCGGCATATAGGCCCATGTGGTAGAGTGCCACAAAGTTTTTCTGCGAAGCGAAGCTGATAAAGGGCAGGGGCGTATCCGCCTTGCAATGATAGCCATCCGGATAGGTAGAAAGTGGTACAACGTAGGCTGGCATACCATAGCCAATACATTCCTTAAAACCTTTGGGTAGATTTTTTTTTATGGTGCTTCTTAGCTTTTTGATAGCTTTTTTCCTTTCCTCAGGGATTTGGTCGATGTATTCCTTCACAGTTTCAGCCTTATATTGCATTTGGCTAAATTATTGATAACAACAATTTTGAGCAATAAAAGAGCTTTTTTTTATTAAAATTGCTACTTTTGCACTCCTTATATCGGTTGGTATGAATTGGAAGCGTGAATTTGAAATAGCCTTCGTTGGCTTAAAGCAGGGTGAGCACCATTTCAACTACTCGATTGAGGATAGTTTCTTTGATAATTTTGCAAATCCTGGCTTTGAAAAATCAGACATTGAAGTAAAAATGCGGTTGGATAAAAAACCAAGTACTTTTTTACTCCATTTTAATATTCACGGAGAAGCGGTTACACAATGTGATCGATGCGGTGACGATTTTAAGATGACGATTTGGGACGAGTTTGATCACGTGGTTAAAATAGTAGTGGATTCGGATGTAAACCTCAGAAATGAAGAAGACCCCGAAGTGTCCTACATATCGAATACGGATAGTCTTTTGGATGTAAGTAAATTGATTTATGAGTTTATCGTATTTAGTTTGCCCATTCAAAAAACACACGGCACTAACGAGCAAGGAGAAAGCAATTGTAATCAAGAAGTAATAAATAGATTGAGTAAACAAGCACCGCACACCACGAACAAAATGTGGGATGCACTGAAGAAAAAAATAAAAAACGAAAATAACTAATTATGGCACATCCTAAGAGAAGACAATCAAGTCAGCGTCAAGCAAAACGTCGTACTCACTATACTGCAAATATGCCAACACTCAGTGTTGACAAAACTTCAGGAGAAGTTCATCAGCGTCATCGTGCGCATTGGGTTGAAAATAAACTCATGTACAAAGGACGCGTAGTGATGGAAAAAGAAGTGGAAGTAGAAGACGACGCCGACGATACTACAGACGCTTAAATATTCATACACTGAATCGCTATGCGGATAGGATATGATATGATGGGTGGAGACAATGCACCTCAGGCCAACCTGAGTGCAGCGAATGAGTTTGCCCAAAACAATCCTGACGTTCAACTGTATTTGTTTTTTGATACCGCCCAAGCGATTGACGGTCTGGACGGCATTCCTAATTCTATACCCGTTCCTTGTGAAGGTGTAATTGGTATGGACGAGCATCCTACCAAAGCGATGCGCGAAAAACAAAGAGCCACCATCCCCGTTGGATTCCATTTTTTAGCAGAAGGCAAAATAGATGCGTTTATCAGTACCGGTAATACTGGCATGATGATGGTAGGGGCTATGATGCTCATAAAGCCCATCGAAGGAGTATCTCGCCCTGCCATTCCGACGATGGTTCCTAAAGTAACAGGTGGCTCAGGTCTTATTGCTGATGTAGGTTTAAATGCTGATTGTAAACCTGACAATCTTCGTCAGTTTGCTATCTTGGCTGCTGAATATGCGCGCTTAGCTCAAGATAATGAAAATCCAACTGTGGGTTTAATTAATATGGGAGAAGAGGAAGGCAAAGGAAATCTACTTGCGAAAGAAGCCTTTACTTTATTAAAAGAAGAGTCGAAAATTAATTTCGTAGGCAATATAGAAGGTAGAGATATTTTTTATGATAAAGCCGACGTGATGATTTGTGATGGATATACAGGAAATATTGTTTTAAAACTTTCAGAAAGTATTTATGATATTTTAGCTGTAGACCAAGGTGTTACAAACAATTTTGTTGAACGACTTAACTTTGAAAATTATGGTGGTACACCAGTCCTTGGAGTACGCAAACCTGTTATAGTAGGTCATGGGGTTTCAAAAGCTCCGGCTATGATACGCATGATGAACATGGCCAAACGTATGGTAGAAACAGACTTCTGTGGAACCTTGGCTAAAAAGTTTGCCTAAATTTTACTTGGACCAAATTTAATTTACTTTTTGACAACTATCAATAGAATATAGGGAAGACAAAACCAAATTAGTAAAACAAAGGTCGATTCAATCCAAGTCCCCAAACAAACCTACCTTTCCGAATCTTTTCATTTTTACGGTAGAGGTAATCGCTGCCTTCGGTATTTCGCATGGGAATATGAGGGTTTTTTATTTTAATTAGTTTTTGCGGTAAAAAAGGAAGGTCATGAATTAATTTATTCTGTACTGTATTTCTAATTTTTTCATTGTCCAACCCAATGTTTACAAAACCATTTTGCCGAGCCACTAAACTTGTGCACCATGAAAATTTGAGAATGCCATGAGAGGCATTATGGTATTTTGATTCATTCAATTTTTTATATCCAAAACGAGAAGGGTAGTTACCTTCTGTTATCTTTTGTGTGGGTTCGCCTTGTGTTTGCCCTGTATATAAAAGAATATCGGCAGAAACTCTATGCTGCCGAAATATATCCGTTGCAGCATTCGCACTAAAGAAATAGCGACCTACAGAAATGGCTCCTGTACGATATCGATCAAAAGGAAGAAAAGCAAAGCCGTCATTTTCTGAGGCAATGAAATAATTACCCAATCGAACACTCACCAAACCTGTCACTTGTTCTGTGCCAATTTTATCGGTGTAAAACTTAATCCCATAACTAATCATATTATTCCGGAGACTATAATTAGAAAGCGGAGAGAGCATAGCCAAGGTTTCAATAGTTGTTTTTTGAGAACCGAAACCAACGCCCAGCGTGGCACCGCTCTGAGATTCTATCCGAGAAACTAACGGGCCATAATTTTTGAACGCATAAAAAATGACATTGTTCGAGCTAATTTGAAAAATGCCTACATTGGCATGAAAGCCAATACTACCTCCAATCCTATGAACGGGTTGCCCGATTTCATAAACCAATCCCACCTTGAGTCCTCGTTGCGTATAAACTTGCCCCCAAAAAACCTTGGATACCATTAAGAAGATAAGCGTTATTTTTAGCGTGCGAAACACAATGCAAATATCATAAGAATGGCAGTGCAAATAGAAGAAAGTTGGAAAAAAGAACTGCAAGAAGAATTTGATAAAGATTACTTCAAGTCGTTGGTTCAAAAACTAAAAGAGGAAAAAGAATTAGGGAAAGAGATTTATCCAAGTGGTCCTGACATCTTTAGTGCATTTGAATTAACTCCGTTTACGAACGTGAAGGTGGTCATCTTAGGACAAGATCCCTATCATGGTCCAGGGCAAGCACACGGATTGTGCTTCAGTGTAAAAAAGGGAGTCATTATTCCTCCATCCTTAAAGAACATTTATAAGGAATTAGAAGCTGATGTAAATTTCATTCAACCCAAACATGGAGAACTCAGTTCGTGGGCAAAGCAAGGAGTTTTTATGCTCAATGCGTCTTTAACGGTTGAGCGGTCCAAGCCTATGAGTCATGCCAAAATAGGTTGGGGCACATTTACGGATGCCGTAATCGCCAAACTAAATGAGAAAAAAGAGAATATCGTTTTTTTACTTTGGGGTAATTTTGCGAAGGAAAAAGGAAAGCTAATTGATAATAACAAACACACGATACTCACGGCCGCTCATCCATCTCCATTTTCTGCTTACAATGGTTTTTTTGCTTGTCGTCATTTTTCTAAAACTAATCAATGCTTAATTACCTTTGGGCATGAGCCGATTGATTGGCAAATTCACTAAAAGATGAAAGAAATTCTAGGAAGGATATACTTTGTGTATTTGGCCTTGCTTTTTGCAATGCTTATGATACCCGTTGCGCTTATTGTTTTTTTGCAAAAGCAATTGATATCTCAACGTAAATTTCCTGCCGCTTTGCATAAAACGTTTCAAATTTGGATGGGTATTTTTATGCCGCTCATCTTTTGTCCCGTAAAACATTTTGGTAGAGAGAAATTTAGAAACGATAAAAATTATGTAGTGGTGGTTAATCATAATTCATTTATAGATATTCCAGTTTCGGCACCTGGGATTCCTGTACCCAGCGTTACTTTGGCTAAAGTTGAGATAAGTAAAGTACCGTTTTTTGGTTATATCTACAAGCAGGGCACCATCTTACTAGATCGAAAGGATAGAAAAAGTAGGTACGAAAGTTTTGCCAAAATGATTCAAGTATTGCAGAATGGGCTGAGCTTATGCCTTTATCCTGAGGGCACTCGAAATAAATCGACAGAACTACTGGGCAAGTTTAAGGACGGAGCGTTTAAGGTAGCGGTAGAAAATAAAACTGACGTTATGGTAGGGGTAATTTTAGGAACAAAACATATTTTACACCCTAGTAAAAAAATGTATGCCTGGCCGCATAAAATAGAATTTCACTTCTTGGGCGAAGAGTCCGTTGAGAATTATGAACTTACTGATGTTGGTGTGCTGCGGGAAAAAGTGAGGGGTAGAATGTTAGATTTTATAAAAGAGAATAAAACTAAGTTAGCATGACGGTAAAAATACTAGGTTGTAACTCCGCCACCCCTGCTTATGGACGGCACCCGACAGCACAAGTCGTTATTTGTAAAGAACAGCATTTTTTAGTAGATTGTGGTGAGGGAACTCAGATGCGCATGCAGGATTTCAAAGTGAAGCGTAGTAAAATCAATCATATTTTTATTAGTCATTTGCATGGAGACCATTATTTTGGCTTGATTGGATTCTTAAATTCATTGGCACTGTACGGACGAGAAAAAGAGGTTCACCTATATTGTCCCAAGCAGTTGCAGGCTATTATAGAAATTCAATTGTTTCATGAGTTAAGTTATAAACTTCATTTTCATTATTTAAATTTTGACACGGATGAAATTATTTATGATTCGGGTAGTGTGCAAGTAAAAAGTTTTCCTGTGTACCATTCAATTGAAACATGGGGTTTTTTATTTACTGAAAAAGAGCGTAAGCGTATTATTCTTTCTGAAGAAGTACGCCATTTTGAAATTCCGAAGTACTTCTACTCTCGCTTATCTGCTGGAAAAGATTATGAACAGAAAGATGGAACGATTGTAAAAAATGAATGGGTTACGAAAGCAGGTAAAAAGCCAAGCACCTATGCTTATACCGCTGATACTGCTCCACACGAAAAGTATGCCGCAATAATTCAAGAAGCCGATTTGCTGTATCATGAGGCTACCTATGAGGAGGTGCATTTGCAAAAAGCAATTGACAGACAGCACAGTACTGCAAAGCAAGCGGCACAAGTAGCTAAAATAGCTAAGGTGAGTCAATTATTGATAGGACATTACTCTTCTCGGTACAAAGAGCTAGACAATTTGCTAGAAGAAGCTAAAAGTGTATTTAATAATTCATTACTAGCGGAGGAAGGAACGGAATACGAAGTCTAGACTAAGGCAAGATTAAAATAGGGCAATAATTTCTGACCCACGTAAACAGTTCATCGATTTCATGATCTGTAACGGCAATACAGCCCAAGGTCCAATCTGTATTCATAAGCTCGCGTTCATCGGCCATTCGATGAAGATTGGGGAAACCGTGAATTTTTATTTCACTACCTGCTGACTTGCCTTGCACCGCTGCCCGAATGGAATCTCGTCTGTTTGGGTAACTAATACCTAGATTTTTATGGTAGCTACTAATGGCATCTCGTTCATTAATGTAGTAAAGGCCTTCTGGAGTTTTTAAATCTCCCTCAAACTCTTTTTTCCCAGAAGGCGCCATACCAAGAGATATTATGTACAACTTCATTTTTTCACCGTGATGATAGGTTTGCATCATCCGTTTTGACTTATAAATTACGATGCTATCAATTACTCCATTCACTTCTTTAAAAGCTTCAAAGTAAAATGCTCTACGGTGGGGTTTTTGCACAACGCTATCTTCGGCAATAGTTTCTGCCACTACGTCTAAAATCTCTTCTTGTTGTGCCTGGATAGTGAACGTGAAAAAAAAGAGTACAAGTAAAAAAGATAGCCGTTTCATGATATTATAAAAATTGTTTTCTTAGTGCTGGCGGCGGAATAGGACAAGTGTCACATTTTCCAAACCAACGGTACCTATGTTTTGCAATAAAATTATAAATTTTATCTCTTATAATTTTAGGGATTATCAACAGTATGTTAGATATAATTTTTAAGAAAAGGTTTAAATCTTTTGCTACAAAAAGAGCAGCCGTAGATTGTGTAAATACCGTTCCGTTTCGATAATAAACTACGGACTCCATCTCTTTGGCTTGCAGGTCTTTGGGGAGTAGCTTTTGAGCACGCTCGTCTTGTAAGGGCATAAAATAAATATCATTTTTGCTATTAAATTTAAATACAAAACGCACCCATTGGTTGCAAAATGAACAAACCCCATCGAATAAGACAATTTTCTTATCCTTCATATTCTAAAGCTTGGCTATAAAATCTTTGATTTTTCTCTGAGTTTCGTCACTGCTACCTACCACGGGCAGACGAAACGTATTTTCACAAATACCCATTTCACTCAGTACATATTTTACGCCCGGTGGATTTCCATCTGTAAATAAAAGTCCGATTCCGTCTAATAATTTATAATGCAATTTTTTAGCCGTGTCGAAATCATTCTTTAGTGAAGCATTCACCATGTCGGTGAAATCTTTGGTCCAACAATTGGCAGCTACAGAAATTACTCCACTAAAGCCCGCGGCAATTTGAGGCAGTACTAAATCATCGTCACCACTCAAAATACTGAAAGAGCTAGGCAAACGCTTGACTAATTGCATACTCTGATACATATTACCTGCGGCTTCTTTGATAGCCACAATGTTTTTAAAATCTGAAGCCAAGCGTACAGCCGTATTTACGTCCATATTACTACCTGTTCTTCCTGGTACATTGTATAAAATTATATTTTGATTGGTAGCTTCTGCAACCGCTTGGAAGTGTTGGTATACTCCTTCTGCATTCGGCTTGTTGTAGTAGGGTACCACGCAAAGAATTCCATCCACTTGTTCAAGAGGAAACTCGGCCAAATCTTTCAAAACTAAGGCTGTGCAATTACCACCCAAACCGCAAACTAGTGGTACACGTTTATTGTTAATTTGAGCGATGTACTCTAAAATTGCAATTTTTTCTACCACGCTTAATGTTGGAGTTTCTGCCGTAGTGCCTAAGGCTACTAAAAAGTCAATACCTTGGTCAATTGTATGGTGTACTAATTTTTCGAGTGATGGAAAATCGATGCTGCCATCAGTGAAAAAAGGTGTTACTAAGGCGACTCCGGTTCCTCTAAATTTCTGGTCTGACATAAGGTTGCAAATTAAGCGTATCGTTTATTTTTTCTATTACCTGGGCTACATTATTCGTATCATTCATAGAAATGAGTAGGTCACTACAGGGGGTAAAAAAATCAAGATATGGACTTATCCTACACTTTGCGTTTGACTCTGTAGATAAATGTAGCAATTGACTACAAGGTTCAAAATATAAATTAAGTAAAATGTCAAATCGTCTCACCATAAATCGATCTGTTCGCGGAGAGTTCGGTAATAATTCTTTGTTTAGTTCAGAGAGATTAAAAGAGGGGAGGTAAACCTTAGGGTTTTTTTCACGGTGCTTAGAAAAAATAAGAACTTCACATTCAAAGCCCAATCCTTCCAATTTCTTTTTATAGTTCAATATAATTTTCTGATCTTGATTTAGCTCAGAAAATAGACTAAGTATCCCAATCCGGTAGGCTTTCGAGAAATCGATATACTCATGATTGACAACCCTTTTTTGGGGTCTCGTTGGCTTAGCCATAGGGCGATTCATTGTCCCTTTTGGAGCAGCGGGATCTCTCAGCGATTCTTTTATTTTTTTTAAAAAAGACAAAGTTATTCAATCAATATCTCAAAAATAAAGCATTCGTTCTAAAAAGAAAGCCAAAGTAGTCTTAATTGGACATACTTAACTGACTGGTATCTCTTCATAAAAGCCCATATCCGAAAACTTAGCAATTCGATTATTAATTCGTTCTTGCGGTTTTAAAGCAGATAGTTCCTCCGTTACTTTTTTGATATGTCGTTTTAAGGTTCGAGCCATTTGTTGAGGATTGCTGTGGGCACCTCCTTCGGGTTCTTTGATGATTTGATCAATCAATCCAAACTTCTGCATGTGCTTGGGTGTTAATTTTAGTTGCTCCGCTGCTTGTTCTTTAAAATCCCAGGAGCGCCATAAAATACTTGAACAACTCTCGGGAGAAATAACAGAGTACCATGTGTTTTCTAACATAGATACACGATCGCCAATTCCAATTCCTAAGGCACCGCCACTTGCTCCTTCACCAATAATGATGCACATAACCGGAACCTTGAGGTTCATCATTTCATATATGTTGCGGGCAATGGCTTCGCCTTGTCCTCGCTCTTCTGCCTCTAAGCCTGGATAAGCTCCGGGTGTATCAATAAATGAAATGATAGGCATATTAAATTTTTCGGCAAGCTTCATCAAGCGCAAAGCTTTTCGGTAGCCTTCTGGGTTAGCCATTCCAAAATTTCTATACTTTCGCAGTTTTGTGTTTACCCCTTTTTGATGACCTATGATCATATAATTCTGATTCTCGAGTGTAGCAAAACCACCAATAATGGCTTTATCATCTCTAACATTCCGGTCGCCGTGTAACTCTTGAAATTTATCAAAAATTAGCTCAATGTAATGATTGGTATACGGACGATTAGGGTGACGACTCAATTGTACCTTCTGCCAATCCGTAAGATTCGCATAGAGTTTTTTACGCTCTTCGGCAATTTTTTCTTCCATTTTTACGATAGTAGCTGTCATGTCCACTTTCGTTTTGGATTGCGATGATTTTAATTTCTCTAATTCCTCGTGAAGAGTTTCGATTTTTTTTTCAAAGTCTAGGAAATGCATATCTAAAAGTAAAAGTAGCACTTTTTTTCTCAGAACCTCACTGGCAGAAAGCGAATGTTTTTCAACACCAACCTATGTGTTATATTGCTTGTCCATTAAGAAAATAAGGAGTTGAACGAATGGGTTATTGAATTAAACCGAAGTATTTTTCAACTAGCTCCTTGTAATAAGGTTTTAAGGCGGCTGGGACAGTTTTGTAGTATTCGATAGCCGACTGTTTGTTTTTCAAAATCTCTTTTAAATCTTGGGGAATCTCGCGTGTTACCTCTTTCCCTGCTTTGCTTTCCCTTTCTTCGCCTTGGTCTTGTTCTCGGAGGGCGTCCTTAGCCTTTAGAAGACGATTCATGATTTTAGCTTGACGACTTAATAAATTTTGAGTAATGCGTTTATTGACCAACTCCGTCTCAATTTTATCCATTTCCGAACGAATTTTTGTTAGTTCAGGACTAGCTTTTCCGTTCTTAATTAGCTGAGAATGAATATCGTTCAGCTGCTTGCGCAACGCCGCTTGCTGAGCAGCCATACGAGCCATTTGCTCACTTTCACTCGGTTGATTACTCGGTTCGCCAGAAGAACTTCCTTGGCCGCCGCCACCGGGTTGACCACCGCTGCCAGGTTTGCCTCCTTGCCCTGGCTTTTTTCCTTGTCCTGGCTTTTTGCCATCGCCGGGTTTCTTACCACTGCCTGGTTTTTTTCCTCCTTGTTTGTCCATGAGTTGTTTCATGGCGCTCCCTAATTTTTTTTGCTGAGTAATAATATCACTTAACTGCATACCCATACCTTGTCCTGGTTTTTTACCCGGCTTTTTGCCTGGCTTGCTTCCCGGTTTTTTACAACTTCCCGATTGGCCTGCCTGTGATTGTTGCTTGGCTTGCTTTTTTTGAAGTTGGTCTAAGAGTTCATTGAGCATCAAGGCTAAATTATTGGTATGGGTCATTACATATTGCTGACTTACCGATGCATTGCGTGAATTTCTACCTTCCAGAAATCGAATGCTATTTTTCATGTTTGAACTAATCTCAGCCGTTTCTTTATTTACGTAGGTTGAAATTTCAAACAGTCTTTTACTTAAAGCAAATAAACTATCAGCAATCATTTTACTGTCGTCTTTTAATTTGTATTGTTCTCTAACATTTTCTACATAAGCCGGATCAGTTCGATTCGTTTTTTTGACCAAGCTAATTAAATTTTCTTGCCCAAATGACATACGCAGTAAGTTTGACAATATTTGACGAGTAGCTTTTATATCAATTTCCGTTTGATCTTGGCTGCCACCACCGGCCATAGCGTTGAGGGCGTTGGCCATTTTTTGTAAGCTTTCTTGTGCTTTTTTCTGTGACTTGGAAGACTTGCTTTTATTACCTTTACTTAACTGATCCGAGCTTTTGCCCATTTCACTTTTCGCATTTTCTTGGTCTTTTTTAACGTCTTTTAAATCTTGAGGCGTTTCGGTTTCTTTATTTATTTTATCTAGTTCATCTAGGTCTTTCTTAAGGTCATCTACTTTTTTAGAGAGGTCATCTTGCTTTTTCTTTAGTTCCTGAGCGTTTTTATCTTTTTTCGTTTCCTTGTTTAGTTCTTCTTGTTTATCCGCTAGTTCCTGTGCTTTTTTTGCAAGGTCCTCCATTCGCATATCTCGCTCCAATTGCTTCATGAGTTCTAGCATTCGGTCCAAGTCTTTTTCCATTTGAAGATTTTCATCTTGTGTTTTCTGCAGTTCTTCAAATAATTTGTCTTTATTGAGCATCTTCATCAGTTCCTCAATTTTTTTCATTCGCTCCGCTAACTTATTATCTTTTAGCTCTTCCAGCATTTTTTCAACGGACTCTTGTTTTTCTTTCAGCTCTTCAGAAAATTGTTTTTCATCATTCTTCTTTTGACTTTGCTGAAACTTCTTTTGGATGTTTTCTATTTGTTTTTGAATTGATTGATTTTTATTGACCAGAGATTCCAGCTTCTTTTTGTCTTGCCAATCTAAAGACTTTTTATTCAGTAAGTCTTCTTTGATTTCTTCAATTTGCTTATCAACTTTTTGATTCTCTTTAGAAGCATCTTTTAGGTCTTTGTTAATTTCTTTTTGCGTTTGTTTTCGAAGAGAATCGATTTGAGCTTCGCTAGGCTTGTTAAATGTAAATACGCTACTTTTTGCACACTTGCTGCCGTTCACCGCATCATTGTCACAAGCTAAAAAGTAATACTGTAGTTTGTCGCCCGCTTGTAAGTTTAAGGTTTGCACGTCCAATAAATAATCAAACTGTGTAAACGTCCCTGAAGTAATTTTCATAGGAACGGTTCCACTGCGGGATTGACTCCGACCTTTAATGGTGTAGTGCATATTCACAGATCGAATGCCATAATCGTCTCCGGCTTCTCCTGTAAATAATACAAAATCACCCGTGAGCGAATCATTATATTGATTTACATTGATTGATGGTCTTTGATCGGGGATCACCGATACTTGGTAACGTAATATATCCTTAGCCGCCACCTGAGAATTGCTCAACGCAATACTGTAGGTAGTGTCTCTGTAAAATGTTTTTGAAATAGCAAAGCGATTGCCAGTTCGTGCCATGGCCTGGGTAGGGACTTGATTAAAACCAAAAAGAATTTTATCCGTATGTTCTGTATCAAACGACCATCGAATTGAAGTTCCTTGTGGCACCACTACGTCACCAATATTTTTTAAGACTTCATCTTTTTTACCTGTATAGTTTGGATAGTTTAGGGATACCGAGAAACCTTTCAAACTAGGATTGGGCATTACGAGGATCTTAAATGGTTCACTCTCAAACGAGTTGCCCTCGAAGTTAAACGGAGTATTTTTACTTACTTTTTTAACCGTATAGGCATATACATTATCATATTTTTTTTGCATGGCAATTCGCTGACCACCAATATTAATATTTACGTTTTCTGGTAAAGTCTTTCCCTTAACTTCTACTTTAATTTCAATATCAGCATATTGAGGAATTGAGAGATTTTTATTTTTCAGTTCAAATGAAAAAGGAGCCGCAGGTACAAATGCTTTATCCGGTTGGAATAATCGCTCAGCACTGTCGGTAAAAATTCGAGCATTGGTAAAAAGAATCACAATACCAGCCAATAATGGAATTAAAAGGTAGGGGAGGTATTTTTTGTTTTTAGAAAGATTAATGGCCGATGAAAATGGCACTGGGCTCAGCTCTTTTGTTTTTTGCTCAATGCTAGCTGAAATTAGAGCTTGACTTTTTATATTTTCCTGCAAAATATTTAATTGCAAAATATTCAATAGTTTGTCTTTTACATCAGGAAAATGACTGCCAATAATTTCAGCGGCTTGTTCACGGCTTATGACCTTGCCCAGCTTTTGCATTTTTAATAAGGGTACGAGTACTAATGAGATTAGACTTCCTAAACCAAGGGTGCCAAAAATAGCGAGCATGGTATAACGCAACCAAGAAGGAAAGTAAAAGTAATATTCCCCTAAACTTATAATTAAATAGACCGCTAATGCACTGGCTAAAAATATGATGATTCCACGCAGGAGTTTATTAGCATAATACTTTCGTATAAAGCCATCTAAACGATTAATAAGAAGTTGGTAATTTGTCATTTTCCTCCGACTGCAAGTTACGCCTTTTAGCCCAAGTGAAACTTAAAGGATTTGTGAAAAGTAAAGCTGTTTTGATTTTGAAATTACTGCCCAAACATAAATGTAAACATTACACCACCACGAGTCGTAGTAATAGGAAAAGCAGTACTTACACTTGGAATGCTGCGGCGTCTGTCATACAGTAAACGGACGGTTAAGCTTTTATTAATCAGATAGTCAATAGAAGGATTGATACTGATAACTTTTTGGCCTCTAGTGGGTATGCTAGTGCGGTCGTCCAAACGGTTAATACTCGTCAAATCATCGCGTACGGAAAAATCACATTTTATATTCACATCACTTTTTTGATTGTGAAGATTAAAGTATTGTGTGGGAATCGTTACATTTTTCAAACGCATTCCAGCACCGATTGTAAATTCGGTAGTGTTGGTTTCGCTCAATTGGAAATCTACCAGACTCATGCTGAGCGTTCTCAGTTTTTTATATTCAAACTTAAAGCTCAATGAATTTTGGAAGGTAGCATCTACACCCACTATCGGACTAAAGTTTTCGCTAATTGTAATGTTGGGTACTAAGAAAAATGGTACGAAATTCCCAGAAGTAGAATCTATAAAAGAAGGGTAGCCTAATCCAAATACATCATTGTACATCAAGGCACTATTAAAGCCATTCATTGACATAGTTCCATTATATGAATGACGCAGGGTAAATTGCTGAAAAATCTTTCGCATTTTTTTATTGCGAGCTAGACCATTATAGGTCAGTCTCCAATTGGGCAAAGGCAAAATGTTTCTAAACGGATTCGAGCGAACCGATTGATTGTTCTCCTCAACTAATGGAATTGTTTCAGGATCACGGCCGGCATAGGCTGCTAAGAAAGCAGGAATTAAAACATTTTGCTGATAACGAGAATATCCTTTGGCATAATCAGGGTCACTTGGGTTGGGCGTACCACCTATATATGGATTTACAATCCCAAGACGTCTAGAAATATTTTGACGGAAGTTTTCAAAGTCATAAAATGCTTGATTTAAACGATCTGCATTCCTTTTTTGAAACAGAGTTCTAGCCGCAATAAAAGAAACATCAAAACTACCCGTTTGGTATGGGTTTAAGTGGCTGTATTCTGTGCCGCCTCCAATCGTATCTTTAAAAAGTTCGGTCAAGCTTTTGCTAAATGTTTTCTTTAAGGTCAGGTCAATTCTAAAATCTTTAAACGGCTCAATATTCGCAGTAATATTATAATTCTGACTGTACTGCTGTTGCAGCTGTTGGCTAAACAATGAATCACGAGTAAACCAGTTTTGATTTCCTTTTTCATCTAGCCACATACGATTGGGCTGATACCCTAATACAAAATTAGCACCGGGGCGGAATTGGTTGGCAAAATTCATTCCCCCATATTGATTACTATCTAGATACCCGGGTAACACAGTGCCCATGTTTTCGTTAAAGCTAAAGCTCATACGCTTTAATCCCATGAGCGCTCTACCAACAATGCGCACGCTTTCTGGCGGGTCAGGCATTCTTTTTTTACGCTCTAATCTTTTTTTCTTGCGAGCTTCTTTTTTCTTTTTCTTTTCTTCTTCCTTTTTTTTCTTTTCCTCTTCGGCCTTTTTCCTAGCGGCTTCTTTTCTGCGCTTTTCTAGCTCTCTGCTCACATCTTGCTTACCGCTTTGCGTGATTTTGGTGTCAGGGCTGTCTTTTAATATCGTATCAGGTTTGTCTTCTTTTTTTTCTTTTTCATCACCGGTTTCTGTTTTCTTCTTGGAGTCTGTCTCTTTATCATCACTCAAATCTACTTCTACTAATTTTCCTTCTTTCGGTTTGCGAACCTTGTCACTAATGGAAGCTTCTTCTTTGCCCTTGCTATCTTTTCCTTTCTTCTTTTTCTTTTTTCCTTTGTTACGTTTGGGTTGGTTGAGAACGCGCAGTATTTTCACTTTATTATATAGCTGTCCAAAATTAAATTCACCATTTACGCTTCGTGTTTGGGTATTACCTACAGTATTTCCTAGAGAGGTGGCTAATAAAGAGGCGCGTGTAAAATCATATGTAGTAGCGTAACTCGCACGTGCGGTGATCCAATCCGTGAGCGGGAATTTATTGAAGGGTACTGTGTAATTAGCGGTTACGTTGTGATTATAATTTGTATTTCGTCCTCCTCGTAAAAGGTTATTTCTAACCACCTCCTTTTTTTCTTTGGTATCAATTCGACCGTCGGGCTCATCGATACGGGCTAGGTTATTGGCGGAGTAACTTACACCAAGCGATCGGAATAAATTCCAACGAAGATTATAGGTTCGGGTCCATGTAAAAAATTTAAAATAGTTGGTCGGCAAATTATAGTTGCCGTCATCAATATTTCTGAGCTCAGTTTCGCCTATAATTCGTTGAACATTATTTCTAAAGGTAAAATTGGTAGGGAGTAGATTGATATTAAAATCTCTAATTGGTTTTAAGTATTTCCTTTTTGATTTAATTAGTTTTTTAAAGGGTTCAATCGGTTTTGATTTTGGAGCGTAGGTATAGCCAAAGCTTAAATTGTGTTCGTCCAATTCGTCTTTTTTAATAAGAGGATTTCGTTTAGCCGTTTCGGTAAACGAGTAGCTCATATCAAAATTTTGCAAATCCCACGGTTCTACTTTATCATTTTTCTTAGGAGCGATTCTTACATTTTGAACATTCAAACTTTTAATCGACGTAAAGTCTTGAGCGGCTTGGCGCATTGAATCCTTGCTGTCTCCACTAAAATTATTCAGCTGTTCTTTAAATCGAACATCTTTATCAAAAGGGTCGTAAACAGGATTGGTCACCGACTGATTGTATCCAGCATATACTGGCAACTGAATACCCCATTTATCTGGGAAAAGTTTGCCGGCATTAATATTGGTCGAAACATCAAACTGAGAAAAGTTTTCTCTGGCCCGTTCGTTCACTCGCTGATCGATATTTCCGTAGCCTGCGGTATACATGTTTCCACTTAATTTTACAGTAGCAATATCGGCAAGTTGAATATCGGCTTGACCAGTAGCCGCCCATCCACCTTCTTCATCTAAGTTGGCTAAGCGCAATTCATTAAACCAAACTTCACCGCAAATATTCCCTCCATTATCATTGGGTGTATTAGGTCCTTTTTTAGGATTGTGAACACCGAGCATGCACATTTCAGCATCACCGATATTCGGATTTCCTACAACTGTGATGGTTCGGCCACCGCCGACCTCAACTACATAAGGTACTGTTGCCGGGTAGCCTTCTTTATTTCTTTTTAGTTTGGCATCAATAAGTGTTTGGAATTCTAGGTTTAAATTGTTCTCTTCAGGCCAAACATTTAATTCTGTGCCAATGCCTGGTTCTGATAGTTTTAAGGGAATGCGATACTCATAATAATTGTTGGCAAAATCACTACCGATTCTCATAAAACCATGCATGTCACCATCTTTTAATTGTCCGGTTTCTGAATCCTCAGCGTGAATAAACATGTCAATCTTTTTAAACTGACGAATGTCCATTCCTAAACTTTTAAATACTCCTCGAGAATCTCCATCCTCTAATCCACAAACTTGCAATGAAAGAGCTTGCTCATTCAGCTGTATGTTTTGATTATTTGTTCCTTGTTGAATTTGACGTTGAATACCGGGTGGTATCACATAGGGCACTGGGCTACGAGACCCATTTTCCTCTAAACTTACCGAGGATAGATTGAACAAAGTAGCATCATTGTCCGAAATTGGGACTAGCTCACCCGGTTGCTTTAAAGAAAAATTATAACGACGCCATTGGTTACGCCCAAGTTCCATGCGCGCAAAACGAAGGGTAGTCGTATCGGTAAAGCCAGTCATGAATAATCGTGCAAAACGGATACTTCTAAAGTCACTGATTCCTCCCACACTTTTGTCATATTTACGGATAGGAATTTTAAATTGATACCAAACGGCATTGGAAGCTTTTCCGTTAGGAAACGTAATGGGTGTAATCTGTTTGTTGACGATAAAGTTTTCACCCACGAGCATATTGGGCTTAACGTCTAAAACATATTGAAAATATTGTTCGTTTTCATTAAGCGTATTATCACGATTTATGTCCTCTGTTTCGGGAATATTCGTAAACGAATTGGAGAACGTCTGATTGTTATTTTGAACAGGTGAATTTCCTTGTGGGTTATTAAACTCTATGTATCGGCTTAAAATACTTCTTTCTTCATTGTCATAATCATCTCCTCTGAAGTGGTGATAATTGTCATTGTTAGGATCGTTATTCGCTTGATTGAAAACCGGTGAAGCAGCACCAAAATTCGTGTTAAGTTCTTCCAAGTATTCTGCTAAATGAACTCGTTCTTCAGCATCAGTCATACCATCATAACCTAAATCTTGATCGGTTCGTTCTTGCTCAGAACTTCCGAAGGCCGGAGACAATTGTTGTTGAAACTTTGGAACTTTACTCCAAGCGGTCGTTTGTGTTTTACTATCGTCGGGCGGAGAGGGGAGACCATTTTCAAAAAACTTCCGCGAATCTTTTAAAATATCTTCCGATATGTTTCCAAGGTTCAAATATAATTTTCCCGGAGTAGGGTTTGGCTTGTCGGGGTCTAAGAAAGGATCCAGCATCCAAAATTCTATAAACTCAACATTGGCTGTTTCAAAATCACTAAAATCAATTGCCCGCATTACGCCACCCCATCTTGTTTCGGGGTTTAAAAGCTCACCATCAGCCGTAATATTTCTAGCGTCGTAGTTATACGGCCCACGAGTTTTAGGGAAGTAACTCATGTCAAAAGTCGTTTGATTCCCTTGCAAGGCATTAAAGTTTCGGTTGGGAAATACTTCTTGCTGTTGAATTAAACGAGTATAATGACTACTTACTTCACCCGTATCAATGTGTCCTGGTTTACAATTTTGATTTAAATCTGCTAAACAAGGATCTAAGTTATACCATGCCAGCTTCGCTCTATTTTTACCGTACTCACGATTGTTTACTAAGCGAGCTTCTGGGAACAATTCTTGTCCTTTATCGTCAGTAGCACCATTAGGCGTACTCGCCAGCTGCCAAGAGGTCACTGGAAATTTCAAATCATAAGAGCTTCGGGCTCCTTCAAAATCATCAATATAAATTTCTCCTGCGCCACTAGGTCCTTCAATCAATCTATGGTGACCGGGGAATAAGCGCGCTACTTCACCACTTGCTGTCATCATAGAGCTGGCTTCTGTTTTTAAAAGCGGTAGGTTATTTAAAAAAGTAGTGACACCAGGAAGTTCCTTTTGGTAATTGGCATCTAAACCGACTACCGTATTCTTTAAAGGGTCATCTCCAAAGGAAACTTTATTAAAATACGGACGCTCCGATAATCGTAAAATAGTAGAACCCACTGTAAAATCATTATTGATAAAATAATCTAGACGAGTTCCAACAAAATTTTGCACCTGAGTACCGAAGGCTGCATTATTTTCATAAGTCACATTAATTGGTACGCCCGAGCTTAATACACCCGAATTAATAATTTTTAATTTACCTATTCCGTAGTCAATCGTAAAATCTACACCTTCTGTCAATCGTTGACCACCCGCCGACACATTAACCGAACCTTGCGGAATATTAAATCCACCCAAGAAAATTTCAGATGAATTAGCAGCTTCAAAATTACCCTTCATTACGAAACGATTAAACTGCGGGAATTGAATCGCTATATTTTTAGTAGAATCATAAAGTATGTCATAGACATACTTTTTTTCTAAGGCAGTGTTGCCGTTGAATACGGGTTTTAAATCTTCACCAAATGGCTCAAGCACTGGGAAAATTACCTTACCCTGTTGAGATTGAATGGTGAGACCTTCTACATAGTCAAAGCGTCCGTCTGGCTGAGGATCACCTTGATTGTTCAGTCGGTCAAGGTTTAATAAATTTAAAAGAGGAATCCCAGCATTGGGTCCTTCCGGTAAAAAGCGTTTTAGCCCACCGCCCGGATCTTGATACAAAACATTTAAAACAAAATTCTTTGGATTCACTCCACTCGCTCCTAAAGGATAAATGTTTTTCATCATCAAATCCCAAATCGGTTTTCTAGGATCCGGAGTCGTTGATTTTAATAGTTTTAAGAAAAGAACTTTGGGCTCAGAACTATCTGGTGGTAGAGACTGAGAAAACTCACCTACCTGATACACCTTGCCATTATTTGTATATTCAAACGCCACACCGATGACATCATCGGGTTGCAATTGAGTATTGACAGAGATAAAACCTAGCTGCGGATTAAAACTAAATTCATTTGGGTTTAGTTTTCTAGCAAAGGTTTTTTCAAAATCATTGGCTGCACGAAGACCTCTACTTTGCAAAGCAGTAATCACTGTACCCGTTTCTCGGATTCCTTGCGTCTGTAAAATTTGGGTGTATAAAGAGTTGGCATTATTGTTAGGTAAACCAGAAGGGTTGGTTTGAAAGGATTGATTAAACGGTCGTGCTTCTCCTAAATCTTGCAGGGCTACAATGTCTCTCACATTTTGCGTCGTCCCTTGGCGATTGGTAATCCAAACCTCGATACGAGTAACATTATTCAATGACTGAATAATTGGGTAACGTTCTAAGGCACCATTATAACTATCTCTAAAATATTGTGCTAATAAAAAGTGTCGGAAGTAATCATACTCATCTGATTGGATCTCAAATTCTTGCGTCTGCGCGCCTCCTTTTACAGAAAAGCTTTCTCTTCTTGATTTCTGCTGAGAAACTACATTGGTCATCATGAGTCGCCCAAACTGAAGTTGGGCTTTTATACCAAAAAGCGATTGTACTCCTTGAATCAATTGACTTTTTAAAGGGAAGCTAATATAACCCGCTTCCAATTTTCGAATAATATCGTCTTCTTGACCAGTCCATTCTAGCTTCAATTGATTTTCAAAGTCAAAATTAGCTTGCGTATTATAATTGAAGTTCATCCGCATTTTATCACCAATCTTGGCTAGCATATTCAAATTCATTTGAATATCAAAATCAAAAATGCCGTACTTCTGCGCGCTCTGAACGAGTGCTGGGTTTTGAACGTTTTGCCAGTTGCCACCAAAAAACATATTTACATTTCCTTGGGGTTTCACTTCTATGGAAGACCCTCCAAAAATTCTATCAAAAATTCGATTCCCTAATTCTACCTTAGGAATGATGCCTCCACTGCGTGAAATATTAAAAAGGGTATTCGCTCGTTTTCGCCAATAGGCATCTTCGTATCGGCCCGCCTGATAATCCATGAATTCGTCAAAACTCATTTCAGTGGGATTGCGATAGTAAGACTCTCCAATTTTTTCTTTGATGGTATATTTTTTAGTTACTGGGTCATACTCATACTCCGTATTTAAATTTTTTGGATCTTTTAAGTCAAATTGCTTCCCGCTTTTGCCTGTTGCCTTATTGCCTCCTCGATCTTTAATGGGAAATTTTAGAGTATCTTTTTTAGTACTATCACCTGAAGGCAGGTCAAAAGGAAAATCAAAGGGTGCTGCTTTAGCGAAAGAAACTAAGGCTACGCTAACACTTCCAAGAAGTAGTAGAAAGGAATAATATAGTAGGTTTTTTTTATTCAAAGTGTCTTATATCTGTTTGAGGGCCAACTTGATTACTTCTTCAACTTGATCGTGCTCGCCTGAAGAAATAACTTTCTGAACCGCTTTGTACGCCACATTACGCGCGATACCTAAGCTTATCAATGCAGTTAACGCATCTTGGCTCAAATTATTATTACTTGAAGGTTGTAATTCTACATTTTCACTTGATTTTATGAGTTTGTCTTTCAATTCTAGTATCAAACGCTGTGCCGTTTTGGGGCCAATGCCTTTTATACTTTTTATTACTGCCTCATTTTCATTGATAATAGCGTGACTAATTTCAGTGGGCTGCATACCGCTTAGTGCTACGCGTGCTGTAGAAGTTCCAATACCCGAGACAGAAATCAGGTGTAGAAATAAGTCTCGTTCTTTTTCATCAAAAAAACCATACAGGCTTTGTGTCTGCTCGGTGATATGGTGATAGATGAAAAGTTTACCTTTTTTCCAATCTTGGATTTGCTCATAGGTATTCAAACTAATATGAATCTCATAACCAATACCACCTGCCTGCATCCAAATGTTAGCAGGTGTTTTTCTCACTATTTCTCCTTCTATGAAAACTATCATAAACCATTATCAAATATAGCGGATTTGAATGTAGCAGAATCCTAGAGGCATTCGAAAAACGTTAAAATTTACCTTATATCATTAAATATGATTTTTATATGATTTTCACCTCTTTGATTTAGGTTTGCAATGTGAAACCAATTCGAGTATTGATAGCGAAAGTGGGTTTAGACGGCCATGACCGCGGTGCGAAAGTCATCGCAGCTGCTCTGCGAGATGCGGGTATGGAGGTAATTTACACCGGCTTACGTCAAACACCTGCCATGGTGGTGGCTGCAGCCTTGCAAGAGGATGTAGATGCTATCGGTGTGAGTATTCTTAGCGGAGCTCATATGACGGTTTTTCCTGCTTTGATTGAAAAAATGAAAGAGGAGGGTGTAAAGGACGTACTACTGACAGGTGGTGGAATTATTCCTGCTGAGGACATGGATACCCTGCGCGCTATGGGTGTAGGTGAATTGTTTTCACCCGGTACACCTACTACCGAAATTGCAGATTATATTAAAGAGTTTGTGGCTAGCCGAGTTGATGATTAGCTTATTTTGATAATGGTTTTGGAATCACCAATTTAAGAAATCACCAAATCCAATACTTACCTTTGCGGCGTCGTGGAAGATTTTGACGTCATATCAGAACGCCTAGAAACCCTAATTGAGTTGGAAGCTTGGGGTGAAATCAATGATTTTATTAATGAGTTGAATATCTCTGATGTGGTAGAAGTCATGGAGGAGTTCGAAGAGCACGCAAGTCGATTCTTTCTTCAGCTAGATTTTAATAGAGCCGTAGCCGTTTTTGGTGCTTTGGATACCAATGACCAAGAAGATTTACTTCACTCAATTCCTGCCAACAAAGTAGCACAACTGCTCAATGAATTGCCGCCCGATGATAGAACGGCTTTGCTGAGTGAGCAGGATAGTTCGGTAGTAAAAGAATTAATCAAGGTACTTAAACCGGAAGAACGAAAAATTACTTTATCACTCCTAGGCTATCCCGAAGATTCGGTAGGGCGACTGATGACGCCTGATTATATTGATGTAGAACCGGATTGGACAGTAGAGCAGGTGCTGAATTTTATTAGAGACTACGGAAAAAGCTCTGAAACGATTGACGTAATTTATGTAACAGACGAGAAGGGAACCTTTTTAGATGACATCAGAATTCGCGATTTCTTAATTGTCGATCCTTCTAAAACCTTGGTATCTGATTTGATGGATGAGCGTTTTATTACGTTGAATGTAAATGAAGATCAGGAAACAACGATGGATGTTTTCCAAAAAAACAATCGCGTAGCACTGCCTGTAGTAGACGACAAGAATATTCTGCTGGGCATTGTAACGATTGATGATGTACTGGTGGTTCAGGAAGAGGAGTTTACCGAGGATATCCAAAAGATTGGTGGTACCGAAGCCTTAGATGAAGCTTATCTAGATACCTCCATTCCTGATTTATATAAAAAACGAGTCATCTGGCTTATGGTGCTTTTTGTAGGTGAGCTACTTACCATCATGGCGATGCGTAATTTTGAAGATGAAATCGCAAAGGTGGCTTTGTTGGCCACATTCATTCCGCTAATTATTAGTAGCGGCGGTAATACAGGTTCGCAGGCTGCTACGCTTATTATACAGGCTATGGCGCTAGATGATATTGATTTGAGTGATTGGTGGCGTATTATGCGTAAAGAAATTATTTCTGGAATTTTATTAGGGCTTACCCTTTGCTTAATGAGTGTTTTAATTTTTGGTGCATGGCACTTGGCTACCAATTCTTTTGGCGACAATTACCTCCCCATTTCATTAGTGATTGGTTGCTCCTTGATTGGGGTAGTTCTGTGGGGAACACTCACAGGCAGTATGCTTCCGATTTTATTAAAACGATTAGGTGCGGATCCTGCGGCATCTTCTACACCTTTTGTAGCCACACTAGTTGATGTAAGTGGGTTAATTATCTACTTCTCTTTTGCTATGCTGTTTTTGAGTGGTGGGTTACTCTAATTGAAGCCATATTTTAGGACTATAGATAATAGTTTTTTCTTGCTCCGTTTGAAATCTATTCTTTTACAAATTGCGTAGAGTATTTTCTTTTTTCTTTATCGACTAATTTGTAGAGATATGAACCACTTGCTAGTGAGGATATATCAGTTCTTTCTTGAAATTTAGTTGTGGATAGTAGTTTACCGTTTAGAGTAAAAATTTGAGTAGAAACAATTTCTTTAAAAAAGGAAGCATTTTTTAATTTAATAAAATTGGTACTTGGGTTCGGGTAAAGAATTGGTTTATCATAAACAGGAATTTGAAAATTTTGTTTAGTATTTGTAGGTAAATAATTCTGAATAGGATTACCATTTTTGTCGAAGTATAAATAGTATGTATCGTGTTCCCGATTATTTAAAGGGTACTCATATCGTAGTAAAATTGCCAAACAGCCGCTATCTTTTGTGGCGACCATTTTACTTACAAGATAAGAAGCATCGCCACCAATGGTCTTTTCCCAAAGTGTGGTTCCGAGGGTATCTGTTTTTGATAAAATAACATTGTTTGAACAAATTGCAGGTGGATGAAAAAACAGTTCGCAACGCTTATCACCGTAAGCAAAATAATCGTAACGGCCGATTGAAGCTTGGTCATGATACCCATATTCAAACTTTGGATTTGCGCCGATGTTCTTTTGCCATAAATATTGCACAATAGAATCATTCACAATTCTGAACTTGTTTAGGTAGTAGAAATTTGGTAGAACGGTCGGATTGTATTCGCTTATAGGCCTAAACTGGTCCGAGTTTCCGTTATTTACATAACTTTTGAAATTGATCCTTCCTAGCTTGCTTGTATCGATTAAAGGTATTTTTTTAAAAGAAGTTAGGTTTTTTGGTAATTTGTAATAAGCGCTAGTAAGACTAAGCATGAGGTTGTAAGAACTGTCCAAAGAATTTTGAATTATACCTCGCACCAAATCAACATGGCTAATGGTATCGCTTAAATGCAACCGGTTACCTGAGAAGTCATAAACTCCTAGCCGAGAGAATACAGGTATTCCAAAATTAGGTATTGGGTGTAGTATTACGATCTGACTATCAAGGTTAGGAAGTATAAAATAGTCATAGTCGCCGGAGTTTTGTCCGTATTGAATATCACAAACCTTACTTATAGTTTGATTTCTTATTTGGCAGAGTTCAATGGGGTAGTTATTGTCTGTGTCAAAACTAGGTGTGAAATTTGCCCGCGGCATATTCTTTCTCAAGAAATAAATATTATCTTTAAAAGCAAACATAGTAAAGGCCAAGTAATAACTAAATGTATCAACGGATCCAATCATTTTAGTGATTTTCTGGGTGTTAGACTTTACATTAAATGTAATAAAAGAGGTGGTAAAAGAATCCAGACTATTAAAAAAAGTGCTATTATATTGGCCATCTTTAGGGTTTTTTAGTAAAGCCATTACGAATATAGAATCGTTGATTTGCTCGCAATCAAAAACCGTTTCGGTTCTAGCATAGGACGCAGCTAATTTTTCCAATGGAATATTTTGGCTATAAAGTTGTTGAGCCATTATAAAAAACCCAAGGCAACTTATCGTTGCCTTGGAAATATATAATTTAGTGATCCTAAAAAGTAGCATATTGTCCTTCAAAAATGTTGTGAATTTGGTGAATACCGCTATTCCCAACAGCATTCGCACAAAGATCGACCCATATTACTTGTAAAGTACTTAAGAGAGCTTGATGAACCAAATCTTTTGCTCCGTCATTGTAATGTTGAAATTTTACATGAGGGAACATATTACTAGAACTCGTCCAATGGAATAATTTATCATAGTTCGGGCTATTAGTATTGAAGTCAGGAGGAATAGGCGAAGAGATTCTATTTACACTATATGGATAAATATTTGCTACAGCTGTTTGCCCATTACCCATTTGAACTACTAAATGCACAGCAGTTAGTATTTATGCCGCCTATGTATTGCTTTGCTGAACTTTTTACTAATGCTAGTAATGTTCAATATAACCCACCCTTTGCTGGTCCAAATACCACCTCTGCATTGTACCTGAGACACCACCCCGCTGTACAAATTTCAATAATAAAACTAACACAAATCCGATAACCTACGTTACTAAATTAGAAAATGACAAGATGATTATATTTCCGAATCCGACAGATAATGATATAGTGCTTAAATTTGTACCTACTGAGGAAGGAAAGCTTTGCTACGAATTGTACGATATGCAAGGCAGAAAAGTTTTTGGTGGACAGGCAGATGTAAGAGTTTCAGGTGGTAACTACTTCCTACCGATAGATTTACCTAATTTGAGTAGTGGTCATTACATTCTAAGGTCAAAGTTGAACCAGAAAGTATATAACAATAAAATATAAATTCATTAATTATGAAACAAATAGTAATAATATGCGCAGTACTGTTAAGCACAGCGATATGGTGTGGTTGCGACAAAAAAGAGATACAGCCATATAAAACAGTACTGAAAGGCTATATTTATAACAGTCGGGATAGCACACCTTTTAGGAATACACGTTTTAAATTTTATAATTTTAGTTATGCAACCCCTATCAGTAGTAGTAAAACTCAGGAATCATTTTTCTTTACTGATGAGGGTGGTTACTTTAATCACACTACTTCTCAGTCGCAAGGAGTCTTAGCATGGCCTTCCTATCATGAAGGATCTGCGTATATTGGGCCGCCATATTTGGGTAATTCGAAAAGATTTACGTCTGATAAAGAAAATAGAATAAATACTTATCATTACGACACCCTTTATACCGAGCCGTATCAATAAACGAGTAAGCAAGTGTTAGGGCGGTCTTCTGTAAAAAGAAAACCACCACGCAAAATCGTGGTGGTTTAAAACTCAATTTTAATTAATATTATTCTACAATTACTTTTACCGAAGCGTCGTCAATTTTTATAATATAAAGTGCAGGCACCCATTGAGAGGTGTTGATTTCTAATTCTTTTTTAATAGTGTCATGATGAATTACTCTTCCGTTCAAATCATAAACACTCACATTTTTAGTTTCTTGATGCGGTGAAAGGATAGAGAGCGTAATAAAATCTTTCGCAGGGTTTGGACTCACGCTGAGAAGTGTTTTTTCTTTTGCGATTGTATTTACATTCGTAGTGTTGGTATTCTGTCCGTTGAAAGTAGGCTGCATCGTTTGAAACGGTCCCGTACCATTGAGAAATCTACCATAACTCACATCAGTAGTTTGTGCAGGAAAAATAATTTGATCTACAATCGTTCCACTTGGATTAACTAAGAATAAGGTTTCACCGGCTGATGCTAATTTAAAGTTCGCATGAAATACACCTTGCGAAGAATCTTCATCTGCCCATATAATTTGATAGCCTTGTGCTGGTAAATTGGTTCCTGCTGGGATTTCCCATTTCATAAGATTATCAATTTTATCTGACAGGTAGTATCCACCGATATTTACATCAGCGTTTGTGTTATTGTGAAGCTCAATCCAATCATCAAATTCTCCGACATCATCACCTTGCACGGTGCTGTTGGAGGCCAGTATTTCATTGATTACAATATCCGTCACGGGTGGTGTGGCAATATTAATGGTATGGTATTCATGCTCCGCACGTACGGGTGAAAACTTACCGATATTATTATTGTCAGCATAAATATAGTATTGTACGGAAATATTAGCCATCGTAACATCGGCACCATACACGCCATCATTCGCAGCACCATCATTGTGTGCTCCATCATCATACATTAAAATTCTTGTAAAGCGATCCTCTACTGAATTTCTATACCCCAAGTAAACAGCAGTCTCATTAGCAATAGTAGCCGTGACAGTCACAGTAGAATTTAGCGTTGGACTCGTATTAGAAACCGTAACCCCTGTGATAGTTGGCTCAGTTGCCGTGAAGTCGCTTAATCCTAAAAGGTAAGTTGCTCTTGGCCCCATAAGGTTGGTGATACCAATATAGCTTCCGCCGCCTGGTCCAGGTCCGCCGCCAACATCTGAAGTCAAATTATTTTGGAAGTTGGCGAAGGTGAAAAATTTATTAGGATCATTTTGCACGGCAGTGCTAATCGTACTTTGTAAAGTTTGCCCTTGTGTTTGATACAAGCCATTGGAAAAATTTTCCGTAAGCATTGTTTTCAGGTGTGCAAGATACATTCTACGATAAAGAGGAACGGCCATCAATTCTTGTACTAATGGCAGGTCAGAATCATTTACATTAAGCAAATGGCTCATTTGTTGTTTGGCCGTATTAGAATTTAGGCTACCAGAACTTGTCAAGCGAAATCCTCCAAATGATTCATTTAAATCCCAAACTACGGGATTGAACCGACCATTATCGTCTCGGTATAAATAATAATTTTGTTTGAAGCCACCTATGTAGCTATCCAAATTAACGAGTGCATTATCAAAGGCTAGCATCCAAATGGCACGGTCTACATCTAAAATACGTTCAATCGAAGCTGTTGTATTTTTCAAAGTATCGCAGAGGTCAATGAGTTCTTGCCAACCATTATCAGATTTCAGTTCATAAGCATCATAATAATCTGTGCTATCTTGTCCAAGAAAGACTAAGTTAGGAAAATCATTAGATTGAGGTCCGGCACCGGCCGGAGGGTTACATTTTACAAAGGTATTTTTCTTGGAATAGAACTTTCGATTTACAAAACCTTTATTAATGGATTCAGAATTGCTGTATAAACCAATCAAGGTTCCATTTACGCTTACATTGGCGTAGTTGGATTGTGGGGCATGCATATATTGTCTCAACACTTGGTAGGATAGTACTTCGCGCAAAAAGGAAGGATCTTTTGCTACATTACTAAGCTTGATATCTGTGTAGCCTTGATAATCTTGCTCTTTGTAAGTATCCAATTCTATGTGAAACGGATTTTTTACTTGGTTAGAGCGGTAGGTGCTATTTCCTTTGTATTTCACACCGACACTATCAAATGTGGTATTGTTTATTTTTACGGCTGTTGCCATTATATATCCATCGGCACCTGCTTTTTCTGCATCTAAGAGCTGGTCCCAGTTGTTTTGAGCAAAAGTGATTTCAATGGATTGAATGCTTGTAAGGTCATAAAAATTTTGAGCCTGAACAGCCACTTGAATCGTTGCGAAGGCTGATAACAGGAGTAGTATTTTCTTCATATTCATAGTAATTATTTTTTAGACGTTTTATGGTATCAAATCCTTTGCTAACTTTTGGTAAGACAAGCTTAGGTGTCAAAACGCTTTATTTCCTCTTAATAATATCCTTCGCTGTAGGGACTGTTTTTAATGAAAACCTATTCTATGAAAAAATGCCCAACTAGTTGGTTAGCAACAAGTCGGGCATAATAATAAGTATAGAGTATTAATATTTATCCTTCAGCAGGAGCTTCAGCTTTAGCCTCTTCGCCTTCGCCGCCTTCTCCTTCAGCACCCTCTTCTCCTTCAGCACCTTCACCTGCATTCGCTTCTTGCTTGAGAACACGAGTAGTAGCTACAGCACAAACTGGAATACGTGGGGAGTGCATAATTTCGGCATCTTCAAATACTACATCAGAAATACGTAAGTTTTTACCAATCAATAGTTCAGAAATATCAACCTCGATATGCTCAACTAAATTAGCCGGTACGGTACGCACGCTAATTGTATTCATTTTAGGTACAAATCGACCACCGTTTTTTACACCTTCGGCCGTACCTACAAATTTTAATGGTATGTTGGCAATTACTTTTTTGCCTTCTACCAATTCTAAGAAGTCTAGGTGAGTCACCTTGTCTGTAATTTTATGAAATTGCAAATCTTTCAAAATACATTTGTACGATTTCCCATCCACTTCGATATTGGCGAGCATAAATTCTGCTGTATACACAATATCACGAAACTCTAGGGGAGAAGCGTAAAAGTGAACTGTTTCATTACCTCCGTAAATTACTGCAGGCACTTGCCCCTCAGAACGTAGCCGACGAGAGGATTTCTTCCCGGTTTCGCTTCTAAGTTGTCCTTTAATAGTAATACTTTTCATTGTTTATTATTTTTTTAATGGAGCGCAAATGTAAGTAATTTTTGTGATAAAGCTAATAGCCTACACAAATTACTAGATGGGTCAAATTTTATTCAATAAAAAGATACAGCCATTCTTCAAATCGCTCCTCGTATTCCTTTATTGCTCTGACCTATTTCTTAGCCAACTGGCTCGGCTTTAGTCTCTTTTTTTTTAGTACTATGAATGAATAATGAGCTAATTGATTTATTCTCAAACATATTACGAATCGCTACTGAGAAAAGTTCGGCTGTGCTGACCACTTTAATCTTACTTGATTCTTGTTTTAAAGGGATTGTATCACAAACTACTAATTCAGTCAAAACAGAATTGTCAATATTTTCATAAGCTTTTCCACTTAATACAGGGTGCGTACAAAAGGCTCTTACACTTTTAGCACCTTTTTCCATTAGCATAGCGGCACTTCGGGTAAGAGTCCCAGCAGTGTCACAAATGTCATCAATTAAAACGATATTTTTATCAGTAACATCCCCAATAACAGTCATAGAAGCAATTTCATTGGCTCGCTTTCTTTGCTTATCACAAATAACCATTTCAGCATTAAAGTAAGTAGCTACTTCGCGTACTCGATTTGTGCTACCCACATCTGGACTGGCAAAGCACAAATCTTTGATTTCTAAATTTTCTATGTACGGGATAAAAATGGCTGAACTATCCAAATGATCCACAGGTATGTCAAAAAAACCTTGAATTTGTGGAGCATGTAAGTCCATGGTCATAATTCTGTTTGCACCTGCTTTCGCAATCAAGTTGGCACATAATTTAGAGGCGATAGAAACGCGAGGTTTATCTTTTCGGTCTTGGCGGGCCCAACCGAAGTAAGGAATTACAGCCGTTATGTAACCGGCCGACGCTCGTCGAGCAGCATCCATCATCATAAGAAGTTCCATGAGGTTGTCCGATGGGGCATTGGTACTTTGTACTAAAAACACATAGTCACCGCGTACGCTTTCTTTGTATTCTGGTTGAAATTCACCATCGCTAAACTGTTGAATGTGCAATTCACCCAAGGGGATGTCAGCATGTTCGGCAATTGCTTTAGCTAAATCGGGGGTGGCATTTCCTGAGAATATTTGTATTTCGGATCGCATAGTAATATATTATGGTATGGAATTTGTACACAAATATATAAGCGCGCCTAGTATTTTTATAGGGTGACTGAGCTAATGTGTATAAGTCTTTTATTAATCATGAAAAATTACTTTAAATCACTTCTCGTACTTTTTGTTTTATCTCTCAATGTGGGCGATGCAAACGCTCAAGCCAAAACGAAAGAATTAGATTTACGAAAAGCACCTAACTTTTGGGTGAAGGCAATTCAAGCAAGTTATGATAAATTCACCAAGGAAGATGATTTTTTAGTATATCAAAAAACTAGCCGCTGGGCAGACCGAAATACTGAGCTTCCGGTACTAGTACAAATGTTTAAAGGGCGCTTATATCATTTTATTATTTTTGCTGATCCGGGTGTTCATAAAGTTCAAATGAAATTAGGAAAAAGAGGAGTGGGGCACATCGTAACGGATAAATTTTATCCGAAACGCGATGGAGAATTTTCTACTGAATTTACACATGTTTGTTCAAAAACAGGGTATTATTTACTTACGCTTTTCCAACGAGGGGGCAATAAAAAACAATTGGCTCACATTTCAATCTTACAGAAAAAAAGGGATGAAAATAGAAGTTTAGAATTTGGGTATTAGTTTTATTTTTCCGATAAAATCAATTTTAAAATTGCGTTGATTTCATCCGCTTGATTGTAAATCATAAAGTGATTGCCTCCTTTGATTATATAGTCAGCTTCTACAAACGAATGCTGTAGTAGTAAATCTTTGTCACCATGTATGTGTGTTACCGGGCAAGGGATTTCTGTATTTTTCCATCGGCTAATTCTGCGCATTGCCCAGGATAAATAATCTTCATCTAGTTGATTAATAAAGTCATCTGCAATTGCTTTTTCTGCATCCGTTTTTGTTCCTAAAAAACTATGCATCATCGGCTTACTGTTTTTGACTAAACTCATCGGAACTAAATTATCTAATCCTAATTGTCCAGCCATTTTTATTTGAGGGGGCAGTTCTTTTTTAGTCTTGCAAGATGATATTAAAATTACTCGTTCTACATCAATTATTTTTGCAATTTCCATAGCGACCATTCCTCCAAAAGAAAGCCCGACTAAGATTGGTTTTTCACCTTTGATTTTTTTAGCTAATCGTTGTGCATAGGATTCTATAGATTCTCTTTTTTGAGTTGGCCTTAGCCAAGGTAGATAGTTAGCTTGATGTTGTTTTACAAAATCAAGTTTATCAAAGGCGCGGTGGTCGGCACCCAATCCGCTTATGTAATAGATGTTCATGTTGGTTTGGTTATGAAAAATAAAAAACTAATAGTAAATACTTATTCTCGATTCCGTCTCGGTCGTTTGCTGTAGGTGCCATAAACTAATTGGTCTTTGGTGTTTTCTTGATAGCCCGCCCGTTGTTTTACCAAATCAATACAGCTATAAAGTGCATGCAAGTATGAACTGGTATTCGCCATGTCTTTACCCGCAATTTCAAAAGCGGTTCCATGGTCTGGCGATGTGCGAACGATGGGTAAACCTGCTGTGAAATTGACTCCCTCATCTTGATCTAAGGTTTTAAAGGGAATCAAACCTTGATCGTGATACATAGCTAAAACGGCGTCAAACTCTTGGTAAGCGCTGCGCGCAAAAAAACCGTCAGCCGCATAGGGGCCGAAAACTAAAACATTTTTAGAACGCAATTGCTCTAGGGCCGGTTGGATAATTTCTTTTTCTTCTGAACCGATTAAGCCATCGTCTCCCGCATGAGGATTAAGTGCTAAGATGGCAATTTTGGGTTTTTGTATTCCAAAGTCTGCTGTCAGTGATTGGCTTAAGATTTCTGTTTTTGATACAATGGCATCGGCAGTTATATGATTTTTTAATTCCGTTACGGGTACATGTTCTGTAAGTAAGGCTACGCGTAAAAAATCAGTACATAACATCATCGCAACGTCCCTTGCTCCAAACTGATCTTTTAAATAAGGAGTATGACCGCTATAGGCGAAGTTGGGGCCTTGCACATTTTTTTTATGTATTGGCGCCGTTAGTAGGGCATCAATTTGTTTGTCCTTGATACATTGTACGGCTACTTCTAAACTGCGCACTGCATATTTGCCTCCTTCGGGTGTTAGTTTGCCTGGTTCAACTTTTGCATCCTCTTGCCAACAAGTGTATACGTTCAACGCTTTTGGGTTTAGCTTATCCCAATCCTTGACGCTAGTATATTTGAAATTAGGTGCAATTGTTTTTGCATAAAAGCTGATTACTTTATTACTGGCAAACAATACGGGTGTGCAATATTCAAACAACTTAGTGTTGCTAAACGTTTTTATAATTAATTCTAATCCGATTCCATTTAAATCGCCGGTGGTTAATCCTATGATTGGTTTTTTTTCCATGCTTATGTGTTTGTAAATATATTGTGTTCTTCCACGACAATCTCTTTTCCAAAAAACATTGACGCTGAATTAGCAAATGTCTCGGTATAATCGCTAACTAAAAATTTATTTTTGGGGCTCAATTTTTCTGTTTGAAGTAACTCTTGACTTTTTAAATACGAATGAACATCTTTTGCCATAAAGGTAGCATTGCTGTAAACAGTAATTTTTTGGTCAAAAAAAGTTTCAACCGATTCTTTTATCAATGGGTAGTGCGTGCAGGCTAAAACCAAGGCCTCAATAGGTTCAAATTTCTGAAGATATTCTTTTATAATTTCTTCTGAAATTTTATTGGTATTAAATCCTTCCTCTATCATGGGCACTAATAGTGGAGTGGCCAAGCAGTTCAGTGACATTTTGTGATTGTACTCCGCTAGTAATTTTGGATAAATGTTACTTGCGATGGTTGCTTGCGTGCCGATTAAGCCTACTTGCTTATAATTTTCATTGGCAATAGCTGCTAGCATAGGCCGTATGACACCTCGAATTTCAATTTGCTTGTGATATTTTTTTCTAAGGTAACTTGCAGCATTGGCCGAAGCTGAATTGCAAGCAATGACAATCAATTTTACCTTTTGTTTTATTAAAAAACGGACAATCTGTTCGCTGTATTCAATAATATGCCTTCTGCTTTTCTCACCGTAAGGAAGGTGGAGTGTATCACCATAGTAAAGCAATGATTCCCTTGGCAGTGCGTCATGAATTGCCTTGGCGACAGTGAGTCCGCCAAGTCCACTATCAAAAATGCCAATAGGTGCTGATTGCATTGGCGCCAAAAGTAATTTTTTTTTGTACCACCGTCAAATGCGGGCTAAGGAATCGTAGAATAATCATGTAGAAAAATGGATAAATGAGTTTGTTCGGAATACTGTATATTCGCTTTTAAGCCCTACGGAGTCGTTAGGCTTTTTATATACGAATTCAAGTGAAAATTAATATACAATATGGACATAGCAATAATAGCCATTGCAGCAGTGATCGCGCTGGGCATAGGCATTTTAATAGGAAAAATAATCTTTAGTAAAAATACTCAAAACTTAATAGACGAGGCAGAGTTAAAATCAAAAGCAATCATATCAGAAGGGGAGACCAAAGCCAACGCTTATTTTGAAAAAAGAAAACTAGACGCTAAAGAAAATTTCATTCAGAAAAAAGCTGAGCATGAAAAACAGACGCAACAACGGAATCAAAAACTGAAAGATGCTGAAAACAGAATTAAGCAAAAGGAGGGCGATTTAAATAAAAAAAATCAAGATGCGGCTCGCTCTAAAAAAGAGTATGACCAAAAAAAGGAAACGCTTACTAAACAATTGCAAGTAATCTCTAAAAAAGAAAAAGACTTAGAGGAGCAGCACATGCAGCATGTCAATGCGTTGGAAAAAGTTTCTAATTTAAAAGCCGAGGATGCCAAAGTACAATTGGTAGAGCTCATGAAGTCAGAGGCTCGTACAGATGGGATGGCACACGTCCAAGAGATAATGGAAGAGGCGAAGTTGACGGCTAATAAAGAAGCAAAGAAAATTGTAATTCAAACCATTCAACGCACGGCTGCTGAGCAAGTGATAGAAAACTCGATCACGGTGTTTAATTTAGAAAGTGATGCGCAGAAAGGGCAAATTATTGGACGAGAAGGGCGAAATATCCGAGCGATAGAATCTGCAACCGGGGTTGATTTAGTAATTGATGATACACCGGAGGCGATTATTTTAAGCTCGTTTGATCCGTTGCGTAGAGAAATTGCGCGACTTTCCCTACAGCGCTTAACACAGGATGGAAGGATTCACCCTGCCAGAATTGAGGAAGTCGTGAATAAAACGAGAAAGCAAATTAATGAGCAAGTAATGGAAATCGGGAATCGGACGGTTATCGATTTAGGAATTCATGGCTTGCATAAGGAGCTAGTGCGTATGGTTGGTAGAATGAGATTCCGGTCTTCTTATGGTCAGAACTTATTAATGCACTCGCGTGAAACAGCCAACCTCTGTGGCATTATGGCGGCTGAATTAGGGTTGAATCCTAAGTTAGCGAAACGAGCGGGCCTTTTGCACGATATAGGAAAAGTACCCGAAGAAGAAACAGAGCTTTCTCATGCCTTATTAGGTGCTAAGTTGGCCAAAAAATATGGAGAGCACGAAGCGGTTGTCAATGCGATTGGTGCGCACCATGATGAAATGGAAATGAAATATGTTATCTCGCCTATCATACAAGCTTGTGATGCCATGAGTGGAGCCCGACCAGGAGCCCGACGAGAAATTATGCAAAGCTTTTTACAAAGAGTGCAAGATCTTGAAAACTTAGCCTTAGAATACAAAGGAGTTGAAAAGGCCTATGCTGTGCAAGCAGGTCGTGAGCTACGTGTGATTGTTGAAGCGGACAAAGTGAGTGATGCTGAGAGTGACACTTTATCTTTTGACATAGCGGATAAAATTCAGAAAGAGATGCAATATCCAGGTCAAATTAGAGTGACCGTCATACGGGAGAAACGCGCAGTGAATGTTGCCAAGTAAGAATTGTTAAGTTAATTATAATTTTTTTGTCATATATATATGACGAAAAGAAGAAAGTTGGCTTTTAAAAATGACAATGCGAAATGGTATCTTTGGAATAAGAAAAAGAAATGAAATTGAAAAACCCAGCCTTAGAAATAATTGTTAATAATTTCGAGATAAATAATAATTCGTTATTTATATTTAACATATATTTACGAGCTAATTAAAACTCACAGTTAAACATTATGAGATTGAGACTAATTATTACAGTACTATTGATAGCAACAAGCCAGTTCGCTTTTGCACAAGCAGGAGGGATTGACGGAAAGATTCTTGATGAAAAGGGTCAGCCTATACCATTTGCTAGTGTGGGTGCTTTTGAAGGAGGAATTTTGAAAGGACAAGGGAAATCAAATTTTAATGGAAACTATAAGATTAAACCGTTGGATGGAGGTACTTATGACTTACGTGTAAGTTCTGTAGGTAAAAAGAAAATGGAACTAAAGGGAGTTGTGGTTAGAACGAATCGTTCTACTACTACTAACGTAACCATGGTAAGTTCGAAATCTAAGCTGCCTGCTGTAAAAATTATAACTAAAAAAATAATTGATGCTGAAGATCCAGGCGGTCAAACTGTAGGAAAGGAAGTCATTCAAAATATAGCGGGTAACAATGCCTTGAAGGCACTTGAAACCATGGTAGGTGTAGATAACGGTGGTAATGCCGGAGGAGCAGTTAACATTGGTGGTGGTCGTTCTGATGAAACCTTGTATATCGTAGACGGGATGCAAATTAGAGGTTCGCAAGCGATTAGTAATTTACCGCCAGAGTTATTTCGATCCATTGAGGTTTTTAAATCAGGAGTTCCTGCTAAGGTAGGAAATGCTACGGGTGGTGTAATTGAGGTGAATTTAATTAACTTATCTCCTACACTAAGAGGTGGTATTCGTGGGCAACACTCTTTTGATGGCTATAATAATAATGCATTAAACTTTAACCTTTCCGGTCCCTTAGCCTTTAAGAAAGATTCAACGGGTAGAAAATTAAATCCAGTATTAGGTTTTGTATTGAGTTTAGCTGGTAAATACAATAAAGACCCTGACCCTTCTTATATTGGCTATAAGGCCTTGAAGCCAGACGTGTTGGAGAATCTTCAACAAAACCCATTGACGACGAACCCAATCGGAACAGGCGCAGCATCTTTTTTACCTACTTCGGAAACCATTACGGCTGATGATTTTGAACAAAGACGTGCTCGTGAAAACGGTGAAAATTACAATCTGAGTTATGCAGGTAAGTTAGACTTTGCTCCATCTCCTCGTTTAAATATTCGACTCGGTACTTTTTTCGATTACAACAGAAGACGAGGGTGGAGTTTAGCGAATTCGCTATTTGCACCTGACGCAAATTCTATTAACAACAGTTATACAGCAAGAGGTTTCTTGAGATTGCAGCAATCGTTGGGTAAGCCCAATGCTGATCAAGATGCTGTAATTTCTAATGCGTTCTACAATGTTCAACTAACTTATCAACGTGGGTATGCACAATCAGAAAACCCAAACCACAAACAAAATGTTTTTGACTATGGATATTTAGGAAGATATGATCAAGAAACTAGCCCAGTGTACCGTCCTGATACATTCACTGCCCCAAGTGGTCAGGTGTATGAAGGTTGGAGGTTTATTGGTGATGCCTTTACGGATTTGGAGTATACTGCCGGAGGTAAAAACCCTTTGTTAGAAAACTACACAAACCAAGTAATGGGTGATGATCGTTTTAATATAAGAAATCAAAATACATTACAAGCTCTTCAAGGTTTACGAAACGGAGATGCGCCTTCAAGTGCTTATGGTCTCTGGACAGGTCCTGGTTCTCAAATCAATAGCTTTGCTTATTCGCAGAGCGATCAGTTTGATTTGAATTTAGGAGCTTCATTTGATATTAATCAAGGAATAAAGAATAAGGAAAACAAAGATGCTATCACACACCAAATTGAATTTGGTTTAGGTTATCAGCAAATTACGAATCGAAACTATAGAGTAGGTGCTTCTAGACTTTGGAATCTTATGCGTCTAACTACGAATAGTCATATTCAAAATTTCGATGTTTCTAATCCAAGATTTGTAGTGGGTGGAAATGAATATACTGAGCAGCAATTATTAAATAGTGGTTTGCAATTCTCAGAATTTGATACGGTTAAGTTCGATCGATTGTTTTCGGAGGGTGACCAATCAAGATTTGACAAAGAACTCCGTAAAAAATTATTCAACGGAAATGAAAGAAATACAGATTTAATATTCACGGATAATTTAGATCCTTCTACTTTTTCTTTAGATATGTTTTCTGCTGAAGATTTATACAATCAGGGAAATGGTTTAGTAAACTATGCTGGTTATGATTACCTAGGGAATATTCAAAGAAACCAACCAAACTTTAATGATTTCTGGACAAAAAGAGATGCACGAGGCGATTACTTGCGACCAATTGCTCCTTACAATCCGAACTATATGTTTGGGTACTTATCTGATTTATTTAAGTATAAAGATGTGACCTTTAATATCGGTGTACGAATAGATCGTTTTGATGCGAATCAGAATGTACTACGTGATCCTTATTCTTTATATGGTGTGCGTGATTTAGGTTCTATCAAGGATGAAAATTATAGGTTGGCCACTAATAAAACAACTCAGCAGAGTGCAGTTGACCCATTCGGTCAGGGTTTCAAAGAAAGTTGGGTTCCTTACGTAGATAATAATCAGGCCACGACACCCACTTTAGTAGGTTACCGTGATGGTACGCAGTGGTATGATCCATTCGGTAAACAAATCGCAGATCCAACGATTCTCTCAGAAGAATACGCTAATGGTTTGCCAATACAACCTTGGTTGACAGACCCTACGGATAGTATTAAAAGTGAAGGCTATAAAATTGACAATGCGTTTACAGATTACAAACCCGATATTGCCATCTCGCCAAGAATCCGATTTACGTTCCCGATTACAGATCAAGCTTTGTTCTTTGGTAACTACGATATTATGACTCAGTATCCTCAAGGTAATAACTTTGTAACACCTGATGATTACTACTATTTCACTGAGAGAGGAAATATTTTGAATAACGCAAATTTGAGAATGCAGCGTACGATCAATTATAGATTAGGTTTTGAACAAGCATTGACTAAAAGAAGTAAAATAGGAATTGAGGCTTACTACAATGAACGTAAAGGACAAATTCAATTGCAGCAGTTTTTACTTGCCTATCCTCAAACATATACTTCTTACGGTAACAGAGATTTTTCAAGCACCAAAGGATTTACATTTAATTATAAGTTGAATCCAAATCGCAAAATTCCTTTACGTATGTCATTGGCCTATACATTGCAGTTCTCAGAAGGTACAGGTTCAAATTCTGCCTCAATGCTTTCTTTAATCAATCAAGGATTTCCTGATTTACGAACAGTGTTCCCAATGTCATTTGACACGCGTCATATCGGAAATCTTTTGCTAGATTATCGCTTCGCTCAAAACTACAAGAAAGGTCCTAAAATTGGGAAAAATAAGCAGCATTATCTATTGAGTGGTGTTGGTGCTAATGTAACGGTAACTGCAAGAAGTGGACGGCCTTATACTAAGACAGCAGTAGCTTTGCCATTGGGTGGAGGAGGATCAAATGTTCCCATCATTGGAGGGTTTAATGGTTCAAGAAGACCATGGACTTCTGATGTAGGTCTTAGATTAAATAAGCGAATGGATTTTGGCCGATTAGGTAAAAAAGTAAAAACAGAAGGGGGTGAAAGTAGAAGAACCGGTAAAATGTTAGGTGGAGATATCTATGTTTACTTTACGAATCTTTTAAATACTAGAAACATTGTTGGGATTTATCCTTACACAGGTGTTCCTGACGATGATGGTTATTTAGCTTCACCACAAGGTCAGCAGGACATCAATACGTCTAGAATCTTTCCCCAGTCCTACACAGATTTGTATACAACAAGAATTAATAACCCATTTAACTTTAATAACCCTAGAAGAGCATACGTTGGATTTTCATTGAACTTTTAAATCAAATAACGTAAATAGAATATAAAATTATGAAAAGAGTTATTTTAATAGCAACAACCATTTTAGTTTCGTTTGGACTTAGCGCCAAGCCTACAATTGGCGAACAGAAAAGAGTAGAAGGATTGAAAAAAACAGCCTCTGGTTGTAATCAAACTTCGGCAACGATTGATTTAGATATCAATAATGTACGAGCAAGAATCATGACAGGTGGTGACGCCTGGTGGGATCGAGCTGCTGGAGCGGCACGATATGAAGTGCCCAAAGGTGGTAATGCCAACGCATTATTTGCTGGTTCAATTTGGATTGGAGGAATAGACCAATCTACTAACACCTTACGTGTTGCTGCGCAGACGTATCGAACGAGAGGAAATGATTATTGGACGGGCCCATTAGATGAGTTTAATGGAGCTTCAGTCGATTTTCAAACTTGCTCTGAGTGGGATCGATTTTGGAAAATTAATCAGGCTGACATTAATGCGTTCAAGACATTAGCAGAAGGCTGTAATAACGACCCTGCTTGTATTTTTAATTCCTCAAACTCTATTCCGGATGTTATTAAGGAATGGCCTGGCCGAAGTGCAAACTCTGAATCAGGTTCTAAAACGGCTGTGGGAGCCTCGGGTTCTTTATTGAATGTACCAGATAGAGAAATGGCACCTTTCGTAGATGTAGATGGTGATAATGTTTACAACTGGCTGAAGGGAGATTATCCTGATGTCTTGGGAGACCAATATATTTGGTATGTTTTTAATGATAAAGGAGATGCGAAAACACAAACTCAATCTGATGCGATTGGTGTTGAAATTCATTTGGGAGCATTTGCATTCGCTACTAGTGATTGTTTAAATGATGCAACCTTTTATAACTACAGAGTTCATAACTGGAGTACTTCAATTATAGATAGTACCTACATGGCTACTTGGACTGATGCGGATATGGGTTATGCATTTGATGATTTCATCGGTTGTGATACGGCTCGTGGACTCGGAATACTATACAATGGCGATGGTTTTGATGAAACGGGTACGGGTTATGGTTTTGACATACCAATGGTAGGTGTTGATTTCTTTAGAGGACCGCGTATTGACAACCCAGATTTTCCGCTTGCTAGTAATAAGAAATTTATAGAGTTAAAAATGAGTGTATTTACTTATTTTAATAATGGAACAGGACGAGATGGAGATCCTCAGATTGGGAATGAATTTTATAATTACATGACAGGAAGCTGGAGAGATGGTTCTGAATTTAAAATTGGTTGTGATCCTTTAAATGGAGGGGGTGTTGCGGCTTCTAGTGTATACCCTGCTGACCCTTGTAAAGGGGGTGTTTCTGAGCCAGATTGTAATAGAACGCCATTTGATAGAAGATTTGTTCACTCTGCAGGGCCTTTCCAATTAATACCTGGGATTGTACCAAGTGATATTACCATTGGTTGTGTGTGGGTTCCAGACGCAGGAGCGGGTAAATCGGCATGTTTTTCTAAAATTTTAGCGTGTGACGATAAATCACAAGATCTTTTTGATAGAGATTTCCAACTTCCATTCGGACCGCAAGCTCCTGATGTTACAATTTCTCCTTTGGATAGAAAATTGGTACTACAATTATCTAATCCAGAATCTTCAAATAATGTCAATGAACTGTATGGTATAGGAACTGATTTAGTTGACTCGTTAGAATTGAAGTTTTTCGAATCAATTCCAAAAACGGTTAACCGAATACCAGCTTACGCTGATAGTGTTTATAAATTTGAAGGATACATTGTCTATCAATTACAAAATGCTAACGTAGCGTTCTCTGAAATTAGAAGTAAGGACGGTACTGTAAATACGGACGTTGCTAGAATAGTATATCAAGGTGATTTGGAAAATCATATTGATAATTTATTGAATTATGAAATCGATCCTGAAATTTCTGCTGATTTTTATACTCCAAAATTAATGGTTTCTGGAGCCAATGAAGGTATTAAGCATTCATTGCAAATATCAGAAGATGCATTTGCAACAGGTACGTCTAAAGAGCTTATTAATTACAAAACGTATTATTATATGGCCGTAGCATATGCTTACAACAAATTTGACAATGATGATGTTGATGCGGTTGGTGCTACTCCACAGTCAGCTGAGAATGAATTTGATCCATCTGATGCAAATAATACTCAAAATATACAGTATTTAGAGAGTAGAACAGACGGTAGAGAATTGCCAATAAAAATTGTTTCAGCAACTCCGCATCCGGCCTATGATTCCATGTATGCTCAGAATTATGCTGAATATGGCACAGGAATTCAATTAACCCAAGTAGAGGGTCGAGGGAATGGCGGTAGAGAGCTTGAGCTTACTATGGCAACTATAAATGAAATATTATATGGTGGTAATAACCAAGATTACACTCCAACTTATCAAGGAAATATGGGACCTGCAGATGTTTTTGTAACGGTACCGGATAGTCTTAGAGCCGGTAAGTATGAACTATATCTTGACGTAGAAAAGCCCAATGCCAATGCAGATTTAGGAGCTGATGCAGAAACTTCCTATTGGAAGCTTCGTGATGCGTCAAATGGTAACATTATTGATACGGCCAAACGATCTATTCTTAGATATAATGACCAACTTCTTCAATCCTATGGATTGTCTATAGGAATGGAACAAGTATTACGTCCAGGAGATCGAGATACAGTTGGTGAAAATGGTTATATCACATCAACCGTAACTTTTGCAGATATAAATTTACCATGGTTATCAGGAATTCCTGATGCTGAGTCTAGTTCATTAAATAACTGGATTCGTGCGGGTGAAGATTTTAACCCTTCTCCTGATCCAGTTGAATTAGGCGGCGGCCTTGAATGTATTATGGGTGATTGGCCTATACCTGCTGATAGAATTGGTAAATACGAAAATATTATATCTGGAACTTGGGCTCCTTATGCTGTGACAGTGGAAGAAGGAAAGAGTGAATGTGGAAACGGGGTATCTTACAGTCGTTTACAAGACAGATTAGATGGTTTGATGCAAATTATTCAATCAGTTGATATTGTCTTCACATCTGATAAAAGTTTGTGGACGAAGTGTCCCGTAGTGGATATGACGGACCATGTTGCCACTACTGGTTTCGGAGAAGGAGGGCAAGCAAAGTTTAATGTTCGTAAGCATGCATCTTGGGACAAAGGAGTAGATGACGGAGGTAACCCTTCGTATGCTTCAGATTCGGGTTACAGTTGGTTCCCTGGGTATGCATTAAATATTGAAACTGGAGAAAGATTGAATGTTATGTTCTCTGAAGAGTCTTTCAATGGAGATGATAAAGGGAATGATATGATATGGAATCCTACTAGTACGGCCTATGATCCCATCAATGGTAACTTACGTTGGGGAGGAAAACACTTTGTATATGTACTCGCTTCGAAATATGATCAAGGAGAAAAAGCAATGAATTTGCTGAGAACAGCAGACGGGCAACCTGGATCTAAATTTACACAGCGCAATAGAAGTCTTGAAGAACTTTATGAAAGCGTAATGTGGGTAGGAAATGTGTTGAGTAGCCGAAGAGCGCCTTTACTTAGTTTGGAAGAAGGATTAATTCCTACTGAAACGAAAGTAAGAATTAGAGTGGAGAGACCCTATGATAATTATTTACCGGACCCAAATTATACTCCAAAAAATGGAGGGTGGCCGTTATATGCTTTTAGCACTGAAAACCTGGCACCAGCTCTTTTAGGTGATGGTAGAAATGACTTTACCGATAGAAAAGATGAATTGCTTGATATGATTCAACCTGTTCCTAATCCGTACTATGCTTATAGTGGATATGAAACAGACAGATTGGATAATAGAATCAAGATTATCAATCTTCCAGAAAAAGCCACACTTAAAATTTATACTATTGATGGTACCCTAGTGCGGACGCTTCAAAAAACTGATCCAGGAAATACATTCATTGATTGGGATTTGAAAAATAATAAAAATATCCCAATTGCTAGTGGAATGTATTTGATCCATGTAAACATCGAAGGGGTAGGTGAAAGAGTATTGAAATGGTTTGGAGCAATGAAACCAGTAGATATTACCAGTCAATAATTTAAACGCTTAGATAACTTAAGAAAAAACGATATGAGAAGTAAGAAACATATAATTATAGCTTTAGGTCTGCTAGTGATTTCTCAAATAGCTTGGGCAGGGAACAGTGACCGATCCGGTCAGGCAGGTGCCGGTGAATTATTAATAAACCCATGGGCAGCTTCTAGCGGATTATTCGCTTTGAATGTAGCTAATGTAAAAGGTGTTGAAGCAATGAAAAATAATATAGCTGGACTAGCGAATATTAATTCAACGGAAATGGGACTCTCGCATTGTCGGTATTTGGCAGGAACGGGAATGAGTATTAGTAATATAGCTGTAGCGCAACCTATGGGCAAGGATAAAAGCACCGTGATTGGTGTGAATGTAATGACATTCGGTTTTGGAGAAATTCCCGTAACCACAGTTGATAATCCACAAGGTGGTATCGGATCTTTCAAGCCTACATTTTTTAATGCCTCGATTGGTCTAGGGAAGAAATTTTCTGAAAGTATGAGTGCTGGTTTGAATGTTACATTTATTAATGAAGCTGTGACTAATGTTAGAGCAAGTGCTCTTGGTTTAGATGCTGGTGTGCAATACCGTACAGGTAAGCGTGATGCCTTTAAAATTGGTATTACCTTGCGTAATATTGGGACCGATTTACGTTTCTCAGGAGATGGCTTTAAGTTTGATGGTAACAACCCGAATGGGGGCTCGCTTACTGTGCAGTACCCAAGTGAGAAATTTCAATTGCCTTCTCAACTTTCTATAGGTACTTCCTTGGATATTTACTTAGACGAGGGTAAAAAAATGCTAGATGAAGAAGGAAATCCAATTGAAGCTGAGTATGAGCCTAAGCATAGATTAACAGCGATGGCAAGTTTTAAATCGAATTCTTATTCTAAGGATTGGATTGGTGTGGGAGCTGAATATGCTTATACCGAACGATTTTTTCTAAGAGCAGCTTATCGATACGAAACTGATATAATCAGCGAAAGTGATAACACTACTTTTTATGCAGGTATAGCGGCTGGTGTAGGTTTTATGACTGACTTTGGAAAAGAAAATGGAACCAAAATTGCTTTCGATTATGGTTATAATCACACTCGCTTTAACAGCGGTAATCACGTCTTATCTTTAAGAATATTCTTGGCAGGACCTGAAGAAGTTGAAGAGATTGAATTAGGCGAAGACGACTAACAAAAAATAACTAGTATAAACAACGCTTTCCATTTCGGGAAGCGTTGTTTTGTTTTAAAAAATGTTTGAACTATGAGTGATATTACCTATGTAACAAAAGAAACCCTAGATGAAATGCAAGCCGAGCTCAAAGAGCTAAAGGGGCCTGGTAGAAACAATATTGCCAAGGCAATAGCGGAAGCAAGAGAGAAGGGAGATTTAAAAGAGAATGCGGAGTATGATGCAGCAAAAGAAGCTCAGGGTCACCACGAAGCGAAAATTGCGAAACTTGAAAGTGCCGTTGTCAATTCTCGAATATTAGATCCTAAGGATATTGACCTAAGTAAGGTTACTATTTTGAATAAGGTAAAAATAAAAAATGTAAAGACAAAGAAGTCAATTACATATCAAGTAGTTTCGGAAAATGAAGCTGATTTAAAGCTTAAAAAAATATCAGTGAATTCACCTTTAGCTAATGGTCTTTTGGGTAAGGCTGTTGGGGATATTGCAAAAGTAGAAACACCCGGAGGAGTAGTAGAATTTGAGATTGAAGAAATTAGTATTTAGTTAGCAGTCCATTTAATCAGTTTACTGCTTTATTTCTGAATCTATTCATTCTATCTTACCTTCAGAAAAATAAATAGTCATGAGTAGTATTTTCACCAAAATTATCAATCAAGAAATTCCTTCTTTCAAAATTTTTGAAGATGATGATTTCTATAGCTTTTTAGATATTAATCCTTTGGTAAAAGGGCATACCTTAGTAGTGCCTAAAATAGAAGTGGATAATATTTTTGATCTTTCTCCCGAACTATTGGCTACTGCAGTAAAGTTTGCTCAACCGATTGCTAAGTCTATTCAAAAGTCATTTGAATGCAATCGATGCGGAATTTCGGTAATCGGTCTTGAAGTGCCCCATGCCCACATTCATTTAGTTCCGCTTACTAGTGCTGATGATTTAAATTTTACAAGAAAAAAATTAGACTTGTCAGAAGTGGAGATGCAAGAAATTCAAAAAAAGATTATTTCTAATCTTTAGAATCCGTAGATTCTTCTTTTTTGTCTTTTTTCTCTTCTTCCTCTTCAAGTAAAAAAGGATTGATAAATCTGAATCCAACGCCGTGTATCGTTTGAATTTCTATTTCTTCTTCTTGCTTTAAATACTTTCTGATTTTAGTAATAAAAACATCCATACTACGACCTAAGAAATAATCATCTTTACCCCAAACTTTAGTTAGTACTTCCTCTCGCTTAACCACTTTGTTAGCGTTTAAACAGAAAAAACGGAGTAAATCAGCCTCTTTCTGGGTCAGCCTCGTATCAATTTTATCGCCTTGTATAGTTAAATTCTCATAATCAAATGTAGAGCTACCCAATTGAAAAGAGGTTTCATCAGTATCCGTACCCACAGTTCGTTTTAAGAATACATCAATACGCAGTAGAAGCTCTTCCATGCTAAATGGCTTCGTTATATAATCATCAGCTCCAGCTTTTAGCCCAGCGATTTTATCTTCTTGCATGCTTTTTGCCGTTAAGAAAATTATTGGGATGTAATCATTTTTACGCCGAATCTGTTGAGCCAGTGTAAATCCGTCTTTTACGGGCATCATAACATCAATAAGACATAAGTCATAGAAGTTTTTTGAGAATTGTTGCCAACCTTGTTGACCATCAGTAGCCAAGGTGACCTCAAATCCTTTTTCTTCTAAGGCATCCTTAACTACAAAACCTAGTGAGGAATCGTCTTCGACTAATAATATCTGTATTTTCTGTGGCATCTATTTCTTGTTTATAGGCATAAATATACTAAAAGTACTTCCTTTTCCAAGGGTACTACGTGCGCTTATTTTTCCACCATGTCGTTCACATATTAATCGAACGTAGTTAAGCCCTAGCCCAAAGCCTTTTACATCATGTAGATTTCCGGTTGGAACTCTATAAAATCGTTTAAAAATATTCTTTAAATTTTCTTCATTGATCCCAATTCCATTATCCTTAATGTCAATATGAAAGTTATCCTGACGGGTATAAACGTCTACTTCTATCTCGGGGTTTTTATCACAATATTTTATGGCATTGTCCAATAAATTACCAATCACATTTTTCATATGCAGAGCATCTACATTTACAAAAATCTCCTTCTCTTTTAAATTAAGGTTGAGCTGCCCACCCCTAGAACGAACAAGCGGCATATAGGTCTTGTTTGTAATTTCATTGATAAGTGCATTGATATCGATAATCTCTTTATTCAGTTCAATTGTATCCTTATTACTTTTCGCCATGTGCAATACACGCTCTACCTGTTTGGTGAGATGGGCTGTTTCGTTTGAAACTATCGTTGCATAGTTCAGTAAGCGTTGGGGATTATTTATAATGTTTGGATTTTTTAATACTTCGGCAGAAATTTTGATTGTAGCCAATGGAGTTTTGAATTCATGAGTCATATTGTTGACAAAGTTTTTTTGAATCTCACTCAATCGTTTCTGTCTGAAAATGATTAAAAGAGCATAGCCTAAAATCATAAGAACTGCGAAAAGAAGCAAAGTAGATAATAGCCATTTATTCATTTCACCTGACAAGAAAATATTACGATTCGGAAACTGAACGGCGAAATAATTATTTTCATTTTCTGCATTCTTAAATCCTTTTACCACGTCTTTGGTGTTTCCATTCTCGGCCTTGGTTAGGTACACAAACCGACTGTGTTTGATTTCTTTGTCTTCGCAGCTATAGATGCCGTATTCAAAATTTGAAGTAATGGATTGTGCATTAAACTCGCGTATCAACAGTTTTTCCAAGGCGATAGGATTGATAGAATCTCCAATTTGAACCGTAAAAAAGAGATTACCTTCTTTCTTAGCTCGGTCAGCAACGGGAGACGAGTTGTCATTCACTCTTAAAAGGCTACCGGCCACTTGGTTTAGCCCAGTCTTCACTTTATTATCAAAAATTTTATGTTCTAGGTCATAGTTGGTTTTAACCCAGTACAACTGCACGGCTAACATAAGTATAGCCGTTACAACCGCTAAGCCAAATATGATACGTAAATTTCTACTACTCATTATTTTTTTATTTTAATCCGATCTGGATTTTCTTTTATAAATTTTTCCCACCCTTTACCACTACCGCCAGAAGGAATGCTAAACCCACTCTGAAAATGATGACAAAGAGCTACACCCACTGCATCCGAGGCATCAAGATATTGTGGAGTTTCAGTAAATTTTAGAATACTCTGAATCGTTCGCCAGAGTTGTTCTTTAGTGGCATTGCCATTTCCAGTCACAGATTGTTTTACTTTTTTTGGCGAGTATTCTTGCATGGGGATGTTAGATTGCATTGCAGCCGCCATCGCCACACCTTGTGCACGCCCCAGCTTTAGCATGCTCTGTACATTTTTACCGAAAAAAGGAGCCTCAATGGCACAGTACCCCGGCTGGTATTGTTGACAGAGTTCATGAACTCGATTGAAAATTCTATTTAAACGGTCCGAAGCATCGGGATATTGGTTCAATTTTAAAACGCCCATTTCAACAATACGAATTTTTTGACCGGTGACACCGATTACACCATAACCCATTACAACACTGCCTGGATCAATCCCTAATATTATTTTTTCTTTTACTGACAATTGGTGAAGTAGTTTTGTGGTCTTGACCGTAAACAAAAATATCAAAAAAAGTATCAAGATAGCCCTTGGTAGTACACTCTTTATATGGTTAACCTATTCTTTGTATAACCAAATAGTTGCGCAGGAGGACCTCCAAAATAATTTTCAAGAATTATTTGCTCATTGGACGGCTTTTAAAATCATAGGCCTCATAGCTGTGGTACTGTTAATGTTTGTCAATTGGGCCATTGAAAGTAAGAAATGGCAAATGCTTCTAAAGCATACCGAGGCCCTTAGTTTTTCAGCGGCCTTTCAATCCGTATTGATGGGCTTAGCCGTTTCAGTGATTACACCTAACAGAATCGGGGAGTATCTTGGCAGAATACTTTATTTAAAGAATACGAATAAGCTCAAAGGAATTTCCATTACTATAATTGGAAGCTTTGCGCAAATATTGGTAACGAGTGCCTTTGGGGTATTGGGCTTGCTTTTTTATCTCAACTCGGTTGATCAATCCACTTGGCTCTATATATTACTTGGATCTAGTATTCTTATCTCATGTGGGATGCTCTACATTTTATTTCACCTAGAGCAGTTGGTCAACTTTTGTAAATCGGTTACGTTTCTTAAGAAAATAAGTATCTATATCGAAGTCATTAAGCGCTATGAGCGAAGTACATTGTTCAAGCTGATCGCTTATGCTACGGCTCGATATATAGTATATTCTAGTCAGTTTTTTATTTTACTTTATATTACCCACAATCACTGGTTGCCATTAAAAACTTATGCGGGTATTTGGCTTTTGTATTGGATTATTGCAGTGGTTCCATCCTTTGTAATAGCCGATATTAGCGTACGGGGTAAAACAGCCGTAACTTTTCTTGCCTTTGTTAGTACCAATGCTTTGGCGATTGTAGTGAGTAGTGTATTACTCTGGTTAATCAATCTAATCCTGCCCGCTTTAGTAGGATGTTTGTTTGTTTTTAAAATAAAAATGTTTGACAATGACTAAGATACTTATTTTCAATACTTAGAACTTTTATTCCTGAAAAGCTTATGAATGCCTTCGCTTTCTGAGCAAAAACGGCTCTGTAGATAGTCCGAATTATTTTTTCCTTAACATTTCGTTTTTCTGCTAAAAGAGATTACATTTGTCCTCATATAAATTAATTTAACATGAAAAAACTGGTATTATTTACAATGATTCTTTTGTGTGCATTCACATTTGATTCAACAGCACAGCGTAAGAGAAAAAGAACGGCAACATCACAAGGAAATTGGGTTTTACGTACAGGTATAGGGTTCAACATGAACAGTGAAATCAAGCCGGACGGCTTTGAGAATTCATCTAATAACTTTAGATTTAGCCCTGCATTATCTTATATGATTATTGATAATTTAGAAATTGGTGCGAACGTAAACGTTTCTAATGGCACTGAGAGATTTGAATTTGATCAAACAAATCGACAAGAGGTTGATGAAACCAATTTTGGATTTGGAATATTTGCTCAAAAGTACTTTCCTTTAAATAATTGGTTTTCTTTTTATACAAAAGCTGATATTGGAATTTTAACCGGTAGCGGAGAAACTCGTACGATAGTTGGTTCTGAAACTACACCGAATGGTTTTGTGAATAATGGAGTACAAGGTGGCTTACACTTTGGATTTGCCTTTACGCCTTACAACGCTTTCGCTCTTTACAGTGATTTTGCAGGATTGGCCATTTCGAACATGAAAACGAATCCTGATGGGAATGAGCAAGCAACTAGTATTACAAATGCTGGTTTCAATGTTTTAGGAAACCAAATGGGTACTCAGAACAATGCCATGAGTAGTCCTATCAACTTAGGGATCGCTTGGTTCTTCGGTCGCGGTCTTTGGAGAAGATAATTTTTAGAACAACAATATAATTTTATATTTGCGCCACCTCAATTTTATTGAGGTGGCTTCTTTTTTATGAAAATGAATTCTCTCATTTATTGTTTTGTATTGTTCTTTAGCCTTGCAGCTCAGGCACAATCCAAGAAGTACGATATCCAAAAGATAAATGAACGGATAAAGATTGACGGTATCTTCAATGAAGGTGCTTGGTCTAAAGCTCCTGTCGCTAACAATTTTGTACAGTGGATTCCCGATCCGATGTCACCGGCAACAGTGCAAACAGAGGTGAAGATGTTTTATACGGATGATGCCGTTTATATAGCAGCTAAGCTATTACAAGATAAAGGGACTTTGCGCAAACAGCTCACGCCACGAGACGGAATTGGCAATGCGAATGCCGACCTTTTCGGTGTCTATTTTGATACATATCGGGACAAGCAAAATGGATTTGCCTTTAAAGTGACCGCAGCGGGAAGTAAACAAGAAGAACGATTAATAAATGGTGGGCGAGAAGGAACGGGAGACGTGTCGTGGGATGCAGTTTGGACGAGTAAAGTAAGAATAACAGATTCGGCATGGTACGTCGAAATGGAAATTCCTTTTCAGGCTATCCGTTTTCCTAAAAATGATATTCAAGAATGGGGGCTGCAATTTATACGTCAGTTTCGTAGCCGACGGGAGCGTTGCTATTGGAATCCCGTTAATCCCCGCGAAACAGGCTTCTTAGCGCAAGCAGGTATTCTCACTGGTATTGAGAATATTGAACCGCCAACACGCCTTATATTCTTCCCCTATGTTTCAGCAGGTTATCAAAGAAAGCCCATGGCCGAGGGCTTTGAATCGAAATGGTTGCGCAGCGGCGGTATGGATGTTAAGTACGGAATTAATGAGGCGTTTACATTCGATATGACGCTGATTCCTGATTTCTCGCAGGTAATTTCTGATCAAATTATCAGAAACGTATCTGCTTTTGAACAACAACTCACTGAGAATCGTCCGTTTTTTACAGAGGGGGTAGAGCTTTTTAATAAACAAGGGTTGTTTTATTCTCGCAGAGTTGGGGGTACTCCGAGAGCTTATAATCAAGTGAGGTCAAATTTTAATGACCCCAACTTATTCGAGGTTGAGAAAAACCCTAACGTTACACCGCTTTATAATTCATTTAAAATATCAGGGAGAAACGAGAATAAACTAGGGATTGGCCTATTCAATGCACTGGCAGCTCCCGTTACTGCAAGTGTAAGAGACAAACGCTCGAACGAAACTATAGAAATAAAGACAGAACCCTTGACGAATTATTCCGTCTTTGTGCTAGATCAAGGATTAAAAGGACAATCGTTTATCAATTTTACAAATACGAATGTGGCACGGGCCGGTGACGCAATTGACGCTAATGTGAGTGCCTTGGAGGTAAAACTGTTTACTAAGAAAAATACATTTATGTATCGATTCAACCAAGCTACGAGTGTAAATTCAGAAGGAACCAATGGCACGAAATGGATTGGGCGTTTTGAAAAAATAAGTGGTAAAATTCGTTTGGCGCAACAAGTACGTTATTTATCAAAACAGTATGATCAGAGAGACTTAGGGTTACAGTTTGATCAAAACGATTTATATTCTTTCAGTCAGTTCAGATATTTTGAAAACAAACCAAAAGCGAAGCACTTACAACTGTACAATATTTATTTAAATTCAACCCTTAGCTATAATGCTCAGCCTTTTTCTTTTAGACGTTGGGAAGTCAGTGCAACCTATTTTATGTTACTTAAAAACTTTTGGGATATTTCTTTTACGGTTGAAAATACACCCTATGCTCCGATTAATTTTTATCAATTAGCAAGCTTTGGAGAACGCATCAAAGAATTTCCTTATCTATTTACTCGTACCAGTGGTAGTACCGATAGTCGTAAAAAAATGTTTTGGGCTTGGGATTTTGGCTACGGACGAGGAACGATTGACCCGAATCCAAATTATATAAACACTAGTAATACACTGCGTTATCGTTTCAATGATCACTTAGAAGTAAGCACTACCTATAGCTTTGAAAATAATCAGAGTAATATAGGGCGGTCCTTTTATGATGCGATCATTGAACGGCCGATAGTCGCTTTTCGCGATATAAAAGAGCAAACGGCTCAGTTAAGTTTAGCGTATAATTTTTCTCCTGATTTAAATCTTACTGGGCGTTTTAGACATTACAATTCTAAAATAAGCAATAAGTCTTTGCATACCACCTCGCCCGATGGTAGTTGGATGCAAAATGTGTATACCAACAGCTTACCCGAAGTTTATGATGAAAACTATAACCTCCAGAACATTGATTTATTCTTAAATTGGATTTATGCTCCTGGGAGTAGAATGATATTGAGTTATAAGCAATGGTTGAACGATGCGTATGTACTCAACAGTAACTTTGAAAATAGCTTTTCTAGAAATGTTACTCAGGTTGTACAGAAGCCAAAAGCGTATGAAGTCTCTTTGAGATTTATTTACTTCTTAGATTATAATAGAATAAAGAGTGTACTAAGTGATAGAAAAACAGCTAGTAACTAGTCTTCAACCAAAGCAATATCTTCATCCTTCTTACCGAGTACAACTGTGCCAATCATAGCACTTAAAAAGAGTACGCTGCTAATTTCAAAAGGGAAAACAAAATCGGTAAAGAGTTTTTTACCCAATACCTTAATCAATCCAATATTAGAAACAGTAGTAGAAGTTTGGCTCAGTTCGATACCAGAGCGTTGAAAGGCCATAAGAATCACCAACAAAAGACACCCTCCTGATATAACACCAGCGAATTGGACAACGGTGCTTTTTTGTGGCTCAGAATCTTTATTCAAATTCATAAGCATGATTACAAATAAAAACAGGACCATAATCGCTCCTGCGTAAACTATAATATTTACGATAGCCAAAAATTGTGCGTTCATCATTAAGTAATGCCCTGAAATGCAAAAGAAGGTGAGGATTAAAAGCAACACACTCGTGATTGGATTTCTACTTATCACAACTCCGATAGCACTAGCAAGTGTCAAAGCAGATAAAACAATAAATACGATTACATCTAAACTCATTTTTCTATTGCTTGATTGGTTTCTGAAGTATTCAACTTTTCAGTAGGATGAGGAATTAATAAATCATCTTTACCGTATATAAATCCTTTTCTTTGATAGTCAGCGGGTGCAAATGTTTGTGTAAGATATACAGCATCTTTCGGACAAGCTTCCTCGCATAAACCACAGAAGATGCAACGCAACATATTAATTTCATAGTTGGCGGCGTACTTCTCTTCTCGGTATAGGTGTTCTTCACCATCTTCTCGTTCTGCGCTCTCCATGGTAATGGCTTCGGCAGGACAAGCTAAGGCACAAAGCCCACAAGCTGTGCAACGCTCACGCCCTTCTTCATCACGATTTAAAATATGTAAGCCTCTAAAAGTAGGGGAGAATTCACGTTTTACCTCAGGGTAGCGCACGGTAGGTTTTTTAGTAAAGATATGTGATAGAGTTACCTTCAAACCTTTCATAATATTCGGAAGGTAGGTAGATTCCATAAACGTAATGGGTTTACGATCAACTGCTTTCGCCTTATTGGATATGTTTGTGTAGCTCATAGTTTACTAACTTTTAAATATTAGGATTAAAGCTCCTGTGATAATCATATTAATTAATGCCAAAGGGATTAATTTTTTCCAACCTAAGTTCATTAATTGGTCATAACGAAAACGAGGAAGTGTCCATCGAATGGCCATAAAGAATAATACAAATAATATAGCTTTTGCGATAACCACTAACACACCGATGACCGAAAACAACAGAGGGTGAACTTGAGCAGCCACCCAATCCATACCTGGGAAGTTATAACCACCGAAGTATAAACAGCTGATTACGATACAAGTAATAAATAAATTGATGTATTCAGCAAATAAGAAAAAACCAAGCTTCATACTACTATACTCAGTGTGGTAGCCTCCGATTAATTCACTTTCACTTTCTGCCATATCAAAGGGTGCTCGATTTAACTCAGCAAAGGAGCAAACCAAGAATATCAAAAAGCCCAAGGGTTGTTTAAATACATTCCAAGTAAAATAACCATCGGCCCAAAAACCATGTTGTTGCGCCACCATTTCTTTAATGCTCATTGTGCCAGATAGCATAATCAAAGCGATTAACGACAGCCCCAAGGCCAACTCATAAGAAACAGCCTGCGCCGCTGCACGAATGCCGCTTAGCAAAGAGTATTTATTATTACTAGCCCATGCGCCGAGCATAACGCCATAAACGCCTACACTTAATACACCGAAAATAAAGAGCATTCCAATGTTCACATCAGCTACTTGCAGTTCAAAAGATTCAAAAGAAGGACCCCAAGGAACAATGGCACTAGTCATTAAGGCTGTAAGCATAGCTAAAGACGGACCTAGGATAAATAAAAATTTATTAGAGAAAGTAGGAATAATTTCCTCTTTCATAAAAAGTTTAAGACCATCGGCCAATGGCTGAAAAAGACCAAAAGGTCCTGCGCGGTTTGGCCCCACACGATCTTGCATAATAGCAGCTACCTTTCGCTCCGCCCAAGTGAGGTACATGGCCACACCCAGACTTAGCCCGATAATGCCCGAAATAAGCAAAACTTTTTCTAAAATAAAACTACCGGTAATTGCTAGATACATATTTTTTAAGCCTAAAAAATTGAGACACAAAAATAAAGTCTAATCCTCATTAGTAGACGTGAAAAGCTATATTCTTTTAGCGTTTATTGATTGTTTTTCTGCGATAAATCCTTTGTGGCTTGTGAGAATTCGTACAAGAAGTAATTTTCTTCTTCACGGGTACGTGGATGAGTAAACCGAGCGAGTTCTTGCATAGTAAGACTTGGCAGTTCTCTATTAGCAATGAGTATAATTTTTTTGCCCAAGGCCCTGCTCACACTATCCGAAAATTGAGACAAACCCTTGGCATCAAATGCCACCAAACGTTCGGTAGTATATTGGATAAATGTATTCCGATCGGGCGACTGTGGATAATGCATTTTTTTATCAGCTAAACAGCCAATCGGAGAAGTGCAATAATCAATATCACCAACGAGAGCATAGTTCTGAAACTTTTTTTGCTGTATGAAATTGGCGGTCGCTTCAATTTGGCTTACGGGGTAAAGCAAGTCATGTTTAATGAATTTTATTCCATAGATCAAATGCATGATGGCAAAGGGGATTAATACGAAATAAATGCTACGGTAGTTTTTATGAGTATGAAGGATAATCCAACTACACAATAAAAGTAAAATCCAAATATGACCAGAATGACGGAGGTAGGGTTTGAAAAAGAAAAACCAAAAAACAAAGTAACCGACTGTTGTAGCCAACCAAAGAATTTGTACGCTTCTATTTTTTTTAAAAAACAATATGGGTATAACTAAGGTGAGTACAAAGAAACCGAGAGCCCCCCATAAATTAACAAGGCCAAAAAGCTTAGCAATGGCTGGCGCTTTAAACAGACCATCATTGAATGCAAAGAGCATGGCTGTGAGATGTTCCTGCGTCCATTGGAGTTCGTAGTGCATATCTACGTTGAGAGCATTGGGCTTGATGTCTATATAAAAAAGAATAGTGTAAAGAGCTAGAAGCGCTAAGTGCGGAAGAAATTTTTTGAGTGTTTTTTTACCTTGCCACAAGTAGAAAACATAAAGAACACTTGATAAAATAAAGGCATGAATATTGATAAAACCGGCTATCAAAAGCAGTGCATACGGTAGGATTTTTTTATTGTTTAAAAAGCTGACTACACTCCATACGACAAGGAAAAGTGCAGGCGTATAATTGCGCTGCAGGGTAGCATATTCATAGCCGAAATAGAGCCCAAAGAGTAGAAGAGCCTTGAACCAAAAACTAAAAGGAGATTTATATATAAAGAGATAAGCTAAGCCCAACACACAGAAATAATGAATAATAGTTTGTGTGAGAATGGCAGAATAAATTTGCTTGCCAAGGAATAACAAAACATACCAACCGAAAGGGTGGCCTTCATAATCTACATTGTGCCAAAGGTCAAAAAAACGGGTGCTGGTTTTAGCAATATACCAAGAGTGAATCTCGTCGCGCCATAATTCATGGTTATAAAATTGAACGCCCAAGAACACGATATAAACTAAAAATAAAAGGTGTTCTTTTTTACGCCATTGCATCAGGGTTCAAAAGTGCAACGAAACTCAGTAAAAGTAAAATTTGCGGGTAGATAGTTATCGGAAGCTGAAGAACACTAATCGGTTTCGTTTTTCTTTTTTCTGCTACCGGCGTACATTTCATATTTTACCAAACGGGCTTCCAGTGCACCATTATAACAAGGGATTCTGCGTGAAGTACGCAATCCCACTGATTTTAAGGCGTCTAAATTGGCCGTCACCAGCCATGCATTGGTGTGTGCGTAGTGCTGCTTGAGTGTATTGCCTATGTCTTGGTAAAACGCTTCCGTTTCTTCGATTTCAATTCGTTCGTCGTAGGGTGGATTAAAAAATATGTGCAGCAAGGTATCTTCATGTTTTTCGCTTTTAAAAAAATCTTGTTTGGCAATTTTTACAAATTCGTCTAAACCGGCCGCTGCAATATTTTCTTTAGCTAGGTCAGCAAGTTTCGGATTGACTTCAAATCCTCGAATGCTAAAAGCGCAGTCCCTTGTTTTTTTAAGCATGGCGTCGCGGATGGTATTAAATAATTCTTCATCCCAATCGCTCCATTTTTTAAATGTAAAAAAATCACGATTGATATTAGCCGGAATGTTGCATGCAATCATGGCGGCTTCAATAGGAATGGTGGCGCTGCCCGTCATAGGATCTAAAAAATCGCACTGTCCCCGCCAGCCGCTTTGTAATAAAAGACCCGCTGCCAATACCTCATTAATCGGAGCGCTGCCCACATGCTTTCTGTATCCTCTACGGTGCAAACTATGTCCGCTACTGTCTAAGCTTACCGTACACTTATCTTGCTGAATGTGAATGTTGATTCTCAGGTCCGGATCATTGGTGTCAATATTGGGTCTATCCCCAGTATTATCTCTAAACTGATCTACGATGGCGTCCTTAGCTTTGAGTGCTACATATTTGCTATGATTAAAATAGTCGGAATGTACCGTGGCATCAATAGCGAAGGTTTTGTCATTATCTAAATACTCCGACCAGTCCATTTTATAAATGCTATTATAAAATCGTTTTTCGTGCCGCGTAGTAAAGCTATGGATAGGCTTTAATATTTTAATAGCAGTTCTACAAGCTAAATTCGCTTTGTACAACATGCCAGTATCACCCTCGTAGCTCACCATGCGCACGTGCTGTTTTACATTGAGTGCGCCTAAGTCTCTTAGCTCGTTCGCAAGGATTTCTTCAAAACCAAAAAGAGTTTTGGCTACCTGTTTGTAATTGTGGCCCATGGGTTGCGAAGGTAATTATAACTCACTAGCAATTTGAGCAAGTGTTAGTGCAATAGCATTTTCTAAATAAATTTTTATATTCTTTTCTTTGGACTCAATATTATTCGCAATGGAAATAATGTGGGGTTTGATTTCTAAAGGTAGCGTAGAACTTACCCTATCCTCTAGAGTATCGGTTTGTAAGTACTCTAGAAAAGCACCTACGGCTAGTGTACTGTCATCATAGCCGTAATGATGTATTGAAACACCTAATTGATATTTTTTATTATCGGATAATGAAATTCTGAAGGTTAGCCAAGCTTTAGGCAAGGAACGATTAAAGTAATAATCATGTTTATTGGCATATTTTATTATTTGACCAAGGTAATAATTTTGACGTTCAACTTCGTTTGGGGGACAATCTTCAATGGTAATTCGAGAGTCTCCATTCATTCTTTTCTCTAAATTTTCTTTTGCACTTTCAAGATAATTTTTACAATATTCAAATACCATTACTCTCGAGTTATTTAGCAAAGTTTGCTTTTCCTCTTTTTCTGTTTTTTGCCAATTATCAACTTTTGAAGTAAAGATAGTTGCGATTTCTTCGAATGAAGATGTTGAAACTTCTCTAAGATTAAGAGCTTTTTCAATATGCCGTTTTTGTACTTTGGCAAAATAATCAACAATTGGTTGAAACTCACCATGGTCAGCTTTTTCTAAAGCGTCTATGTACTCTACTTTTGCTTCTTCTCTTAAAACGGTGAAAGGAAAAAGCCCATGTTTAATGAAAATCAGGCTACCTAATAATCTGGAAACTCGGCCATTACCATCTTGGTATGGGTGTATGGTGGTGAACGCATGATGAAACCAGGTAGCACATATCAGAGGAGCAACTCCGTCTGCCTCAGACTGATAGTAGATAGCTATTAGATTATCCATCTCCGCCTGCACATGGTCAGGATGACAGTACAATATTTTGGTGCCATCCTCCCTTGTTGGATTATTCTCAAGTTCTTTAAACCTTCCTTTTAATAATGGAATTTCAGTTTTATTACCAAATTGATCCCGCCCTTCAGCATGTGTTTGGTTTCGGGTCACTAGTGCGTGAAGTTCGTGAATGAAGCCTACCGTAAGGTCTCTATTTTCTTTAACTACATCAAAAACAAAATCTACAGCATCAAGATGATCCGATAGATGAGCTAACAATTTGGGTACGGGTACGTTAGTATCTGTATGGCTTATATAAGATTCATAAAATCCTTTTTTTATGAACGTTTCAGTTATTCCTTTTTCAAGGTCGTACAAGCGTTCTATAACACCCGTTTCAATGGCATGTTCTCGTTTTAGTTCCGTAATGAATTCTGCATATTCCTTAGAGTTATTTTGAAGCACATCTCGGCGCTCGTACCAAGAAGGTGCAATATCATCAAGCGCAGAAGTATCGCAGTTTTTCCAATCGCTTGTTAGCGCTACGTGTTTCCAAAGTCTAAATTCTTTTTGCTCTTCCATGAAATTATTGTTCTTTCGAAAATACAAGGTAAATCAATTTAAATAAGCCTCAAAACGTAGTTTATCAATTACGCCGAGATTTCGTAACTCACCTGCTATTACTTCTTCAAAACCAAAAAGAGTTTTGGCTACCTGTTTGTAATTGTGGCCCATGGGTTTTCAAAAGTAGTGAATAGCGAATAGTGAATACGGATTAGGGTAGGGAAATTGTTTTAGGTTTTAAAGATTATTTGCTTTTTAGATAACAAGCTTACTATTCCGATTAACGGATTATGCATATCCAGAGTGCTGACGAAGGAAGCATTCTGTGATTATGCGGTGTTAGCGGTTCGGCTTCATTCTTTTAAAAATACTTGTTATCCAATTTACTCTTGATTTTTCAGTCGTTTTAAAGTCTCCTTCATTATTCAGGAGGATATTTCTTTTTGAACGAATTTCACCTGTTTTATCATCTACATCTTCTATTTTCCAAACTCTTGATTTCTTGTCTTCTTCTGTTCGATTATCAATGTATTGCCAGCGGTTCAATTCAGATTCTTTTTCGCCCGTTAATTTTAAGTCTCCACTCAATATCCATTTCTTCAATTCTATTGCGAGTTCTTGTGCTGAAGGATAAACGCTATCCACTATTTTTTTCTTTTGTTTTTCATTTAATTCGTGATAGTATTCAACTCCATATTTATTGGGCACTTCTACGAACAATCCAATTCCCAATCCCAAGTCTTCAAGAAAATAATAGCCTTTACAGTATAGGTCGTACATTCTTGTTAGTGATTTTCCCTCTTTTCCGTCTCTTTCGATTATTGAATTTAGAAGTTCAATCATTTTCACAGATTCAAATTTTCCTTCATCGAATCTTTCTCTTAAAATTTTTCCTACTTCATATATTGAACTTGGAGTTCCATAATTTAAGCTAATCAAGTCTGTGTATTCATCTTCGGTCAATTCATTTTCGAGCCAATTCGATTCGTAAACCCAATTCTCAAATTCTTTAATGGAAATTTTTTTACCCATTAAATCAAGATATTTAGATTCTATTTCATTTAGCTCTATCATTTTATTTTTTCTTGCTGACCGCTAACACCTGTATATGTACTATAGCAAATACACAGATTTTACACTCAAATATAGCTAATAAACTGTTAGAGAGCAACGCTTACAAGGGTATAGCCGTATTATCCCCTGAGCTAAACTCAGGGCAGGCTGTTTGTATCTGTTTATCAAAGCTTGTCCTGAGTTTCGCTCAGGGTTTACACACGTATCACTATTTCTAAAAAGATAGGTTCAGTGTAGAATTTAAAAAGCACTCTTTAAAAAATCTTTTACCTTCACAGTATGAAAAACGCATCTTTCATTCTACTATTCTTTTTAATAACGGCTTGTGTTGATGAAAGTGAATCGTCACATACCTCAGGAAACCATGACTTAACCGCCAAAGTAATTTACCTAAAAGACGGAGATTCCTTCGTGGTGCTAGACGATGATAAAGAAGAAGTAGAAGTGCGTATGATTAATATGGATGCGCCCGAGTTGTATCAGGCGCATGGTAAAAAAGCCAAGCAATATTTATCAAAAATGATAAAAGGCAAAAAGGTAGGTATCGATTTTGAAAAGAAAGATCGCTACGGACGGATTTTAGGAGAGGTCTATCTCGGGAAGCAGTTTATAAATTTAGAAATGGTAAAAGGGGGCTATGCTTGGAATTTTGATCGTTTTTCGCTGGACGAGGATATTATGCATGCAGAGGATAGTGCGCGTGAAGTGCGGGTAGGTTTATGGAAAGATAAAAATCCTGAAGCACCGTGGAACTGGCGTAAGAATCATAGGCGGCGGTAAGTTCCTGTAAAAACTACCGAACAAATTCAAGTAATTGTTCGATAATGTTGCGGTCATTACTCAGGCGAGGAATTTTATGTTGCCCACCTAATTTGTTTTTAGATTTTAACCAGGACTGAAATGTGCCCGCTTTTACAAATGTCACTTTTGGCATTTGCAATGCTAGGTCTTTATGGCGCTTAGCTTCGTAGTCAGAATTTACATTTTGAATTTCTCGGTCTAAAATTTCTACAAATTCCTGCTGCTTTTCTTCAGCAAGGTTAGCCTCTATTAGCCATTCATGTCCGCCTTTTTGCTCGTTGCCAAAGTAGATGGGTGCGGCTGTATAATCGTGGAGTTGGGCATTGGTTTTTTGACAAGCCATGGTGATGGCATGGTCTGTATTTTCAATCATCACTTCCTCACCAAAAGCATTTATAAAGTGCTTGGTGCGCCCGGTAACTTTTATTCGAAACGGATGTAAGGAAGTAAATGCAATGGTATCGCCCAACATATATCGCCACATTCCAGAGTTGGTAGTAATGACTAAGGCATAATTCGTATCGAGTTCTACTTCTTCTAATTGTAAGGTGTGTGGATTCGTTTTTCCTACTTCCTCCATTGGCATGAACTCATAAAAAATTCCATGCTTTAAAAGCAAGAGCATACTATTATCTCCGTGCCCAATTATATCTTGCCCAGAAATAAATCCTTCGGAGGCATTATAGGTATCCACGGTATTTACTTTTTTGTTCGGGAAAAAACTAGCAAACTGCTCTCGGTAGGGTGCAAAGTTTACACCGCCATGAATATATAATTCTAAGTTGGGCCATATTTTATGAAGGTCTGTTTCGCCCGTATTTTCTTTTATCTTATTTAGCAGAACCAAGGTCCAAGTTGGTACGCCCGCAAGGTATCGTACATCTTCTTGAATGGTAACCTCCGCCATTTTTTCTAGTTTTTCTTCCCAATCCTCGAGTAGGGCAATGTCTAAACCTGGGGTCCGAATCATGTTTTGCCAACTAAGCATGTTCTGCAAAAGCACGGCGGATAAATCTCCATAAGAAACATCATCGTTTACCTCGTGTACTTTGTGACTACCACCCATCAAAAGGGCTTTTCCACTCATAAACTCTGACTGCGGGAAGTTTTTGAAATACAAAGCCAATACATCTCGGATGCCTCTAAAGTGATTTTCTTCTATGCTCTCGTTGCTAACCGGAATGAATTTGCTTTTATCAGAAGTGGTGCCGCTACTTTTGGCAAACCACTCGATAGTGCTCGGCCACAAAACATTTTTCTCACCGTCCATCATTTTTTTGATGTAAGGATACAGATCTTCATACGTGTGAATCGGCACGTTTTTTTTATATTCCTTATAATTATTAATGCGCGCAAAGCCGTGCTTTTTGCCAAACTCAGTAAACTGCCCTGAGCTAATGAGATCATTAAAAGTTTGGATTTGAGTATTGGTCGGATTATGAAAAAACTGGTCAATATAGCTCCAGCGTAATTTAATATAACTGCGAATGGCTGGATTAAGAATTTTCATTTTAGGAGAGAGCTAAGATAGCAAATCACCTAGACTATTGAGAATAAGTTAGGCTTGATTTTCTTCAAAAATATAGTCTTTTCGTTTTAGCTCAAAGTTGCGCCCTAAGTATAATTTTCTCACTTGCTCATCTTCGGCTAATTCTTCTGCCGAACCCGAACGTAAAATTTCTCCTTGAATCAAGAGGTAGGCACGATCTGTAATCGATAAGGTTTCTTGTACGTTATGATCGGTAATGAGTACCCCTATGTTTTTATGTTTTAGTTTTACCACGATGGTTTGAATGTCTTCCACTGCAATTGGGTCAATCCCAGCAAAAGGTTCATCTAACAGAATAAATTTTGGATCCACGGCTAAGGCGCGAGCAATTTCTGTTCGTCGTCTTTCACCTCCGCTCAATACGTCACCCATATTTTTTCTTACATGGGTTAATCGAAATTCACTTAATAGTGTTTCCAGTTTTTCTTTTTGTTCTTTTTTTGTCAGCTTGGTGATTTCTAATACTGCAGCAATATTTTGCTCCACGGTCATTTTTCTAAAAATAGAAGCCTCTTGAGGAAGATAGCCGATGCCCAGCTGCGCTCTTTTATACATGGGTAGTTTGGTGATTTCTTGATCGTCAATAAATACACGACCCGCATCGGGTTTTACCAAACCCACTACTTGATAGAAAGTAGTTGTTTTACCAGCTCCATTCGGTCCTAGCAGGCCCACAATTTCGCCTTGGCTTACTTCAATCGAAATTTCATTAACTACTTTTCGATTCTTATAAATCTTTACGAGTTTTTCAGCGCGAATGGTTACCTGAGACATGATGGTAAAGTTGCGAAAGTATTGTGATAAGTAGGCTACCGTAAGCCTAATTTATTGTGAAGAAGGCACTTTCTCTAAACGGACCCCCACGCTCATAATTTCTTCTAATGGATTCTCTCGCATGACTTGCTTCAGCTTTATTTTATAGCTTCCTTTTTGAGTGAACTTGGTATACGCGTTACCAGAAAGTCTGATTTTGTGTTCAAAAATTTCATTCATACCCCTGCCTGTCCAGCGTCCTGAGCTTTCGGCTAGTGGTAGTTCCACCCGTTGCTTACTACTTTTACCATTCGGTTTGATTGTTTCTAAATTGATCCAAATGTTAGAATAATGATAGGCATCCGTATGTCGTAGGGTTAAAAACATCAAATAGTGACTTGAGGTGTCAGTTATAGCAATATCAAAAGTTTTGACATCTTTCTTTTTCCAACGATGATGAAAGATCGCTTCATTTTTTTCGTAGGTATTAGAAGGAATGCAACTGCTAACTCCTAACAATAGAAAAGCGATTACAAAAATTTGCTTACAATACATTAGCGATTTGTTCTTTAGCTTGTTCCAGTTGATCTTTCATGCCGACTACTAATTTTTGAATAGCCGCGTCATTTGCTTTGGCGCCCATGGTATTAATTTCTCGGCCGATTTCTTGACAAACGAAGCCTAGTTTTTTTCCAACTAAGTCTTCTTCGTTTTCTAGTAATTCTAAAAAGTATTTACAATGATGGGTTAACCTAGTTTGTTCTTCACTGATGTCTAGTTTTTCTATATAATATATTAGTTCTTGTTCGAGTCGGTTACTATCAAATTTTTCATCCGTACTTAGATCGTCCAAATGACTTTTTAGTTTTTCTTTTTTACTGTTTCGTCTTTCTTTTTCTAAGGGTTCAATTTTGGCAACTATATCTTGAATCGTATGAATATTATTTGTCAAGGTTTTTTCTAACATACTACCTTCTTTTTTTCTTTCTTCTATCACTCGGTCGCAAATTTCTTCACACATCGAAATAATTTCGTTTAGATTTTCTTCGCTGAGTTCGCCATAAGAAGTGGTAATGACTTCAGGAAGTTTTAAAAGAGTGTCTAGTGAAAAGTTGGTATCCATTCCTAATTCACTGCCTAAGTCTGCAATATTATTTTTATAAAAAAGAGCTAGTTCTTTATTGATGCCAATCGGTTTGCTGTCGCCAAATTGTTTCAGGTGAATAATTAGTTCTACGCTACCCCGTTGTAATTTTTTTTTGATCGCTTGTCTTAGCTGTATGTCAATGCATTTAAGGCTTTGCGGAATTTTGGCATAGACGTCAAACTGTTTGCCGTTGAGTGTTTTTATTTCAAGGGCGCATTGCAAGTCACCTATTTTTTTTTCGGCACTTCCGTAGGCCGTCATGGATTGAAGCATAATATTTTCTATAGAGTATTGAACGATAAAAGTACGATGCTAAAAAAGAAAGCGGCTTGCTTTTAAAATAAAAAAACCGACTACAATTGTAATCGGTTTCTTTTGAATTTATGGGTTAGTAAGCGCGTTAACCAATACAAGTATAGATGTAACTTTTTAATCAATGGTTTTTTATAGAATAAAAGTTATTCACAGTTTTGGGGAAAATCATGTAAAGCTTTTTTGAAGACAACTTTTTTTTAAGACTTAAAAAATATTGAACCCATTATATTTGTAACTATTAAGTGATTCCTGAATGAAATTTGAAAAATCAATAACAATCGACTGGGTTCGAGATTTTGTAAAACCGAAGAAAGTAATCGGTTCTATCGAAACCGAAATTACCGGAATTAATGAAGTGCATAAAATCACAAAAGGGGATATCACTTTTGTAAACGTGGCAAAATATTATTCTAAAACTTTTGATAGTGATGCCGCCATCGTTTTGATTGATCAAGAACAAGAAGAACAAGAGGGCAAACTTTTATTTGTGTGTGATGATCCTGCGGGTGAATTTATAAAACTGTCAAAATACTTTCGACCGTTTGAATCTGCGAATAAAGCAATTTCAGATTCATCAACTATCGGCGAAGGAACCATTATCCAACCGAATGTTTTTGTAGGCAATCATGTGACGATTGGTAAAAACTGTATTATTCATCCAGGGGTCTCAATTTATGATCATAGTATTATTGGTGATAATGTGATTATTCAATCAAACACGGTGATTGGTGGTGACGCATTTTATTTTATTAGAAGAAATGGACGCGATTTACTATATGATAAATTAGAAAACACGGGTCGAACGATTATTGAAGACGATGTAGAAATTGGAGCTTGCTGCACAATTGATAAAGGTGCTAGTGGCGATACAATTATTGGAAGAGGAAGCAAGTTTGATAATTATATTCATATTGGACATGGTACTGTTGTTGGTGAAAACTGTTTGTTTGCCGCACAAGTGGGTGTTGCGGGTAAAGTAAATATTGGTAATAATGTAATCCTTTACGGTCAAGTAGGAGTGAGCAAAGATTTGGACATTGGAGATAATACGATTGTTTTAGCCAAAAGTGGTGTTGGTAAATCATTGCCTAGTGGTAAAGTTTGGTTTGGTATTCCGGTACAGGACGCAAAAGATAAAATGGAAGAATTAGTTTGGGTCAAACGAATTCCAGAATTATGGGATAAGATGAAAAATGGCTTGGATTTTGATGAATAAACTATAAACAATCAAAGTATGAAAAAAATAATATTTGCTCTCAGCTTAGTTTTAATGACAACGGCTTGCACTAAAATAATAGATAAGCTAACTACTTTTCAATTCAAACGAGAAGCTGCTTTTACGATTCCGGCTACTGCTACCTTAGGGATTCCAATTAGTTTAAACTCTTCAGAGGTAACTACGGCCTACGAATCTGAGTTTAATAATAATAATTCTAACGTAGATCGGATTGAATATATCAAATTAGTGGGCTTGAATTTATCCATTGTGAGTCCTGCTAACGGTAATTTTAATTTTTTAAAATCTGTGGAGATAGCAATCAGTAGCGATGGACTAGCTGATAAAGTAATTGCCAGTAGAACGGATTTGGAAAATGACGGATTGAATGAACTAGAGCTTACTGTGAGCGAGGAAGATTTAAAGCCATATCTCACCAAAGAAAAATTTTCACTTAAAATTGAGGCAGTGACTGATGAGGTTACTACCCAAGATTATGATTTGAAAACCGAGGCTACCTTTGAAGCTAAGGCTGAAACATCGAATTAAAATTTCTTCGAGATTAAATTTCTATATTGTCAAAAATAAATTTACTTTTGGCGTCCTAAATATCTAAGAATATTCTTTGATATTGGACCTATAGCTCAGTTGGTTAGAGCACCTGACTCATAATCAGGTGGTCCCAGGTTCGAGTCCTGGTGGGTCCACTCAATAGACATAAGGGTTTCAGGCTTTCGTAGTTTGAAACCCTTTTTCTATTTCGGAACAATTTCGGAACATAAGCCCTTTAAGAGCCTAATTTCACAGTATTATTTAATGGTCTTTATGCTAAATATTGCCTTTATATCATAATTGCACAATTTGGAATTAAAATGGAATATAGATACTATTGTAAAGCAGGTAGTCAATTATGGAAAAAGCAGAAAAATTGTTGAATAGCAGAGAGGTTAGCCCAACGGCTATGAGAATCCTTGTACTGCAACACTTAATGGAGCAGAACAATGCTGTTTCCTTACAAAGCATAGAGGATGCTTTTAAAATAGCAGATAAATCAACCCTATATCGTACGCTCAAGACATTTGAAAAGAATAAAATAGTACATACTATTGATGACGGAACTAAGCAATTGAAATACGCTCTTTGCTTAGAGAGTTGTCAATGTGAAATCAATGACCAACACTATCATTTCCATTGAACGCAATGTCAAAACACTTTTTGCCTCACAAATCAAAACATACCGCAGATAGAACTACCCAAAAACTTCAAAATGCAGCAAGCGAATATGGTTATTAAGGGTTTATGCGAAAGATGTAACCAATAAAACTTTGCAAGTAGGTTGCATGAAATTTATATTACCTTTGGACCCGTAGATGAAAACATTTGCTTTCATATTATCTATTTACATTTTGGCTCTTTCCGTTCTGCCTTGCGCTGATGGTATGCCACAAAATGTAGTTGGTTGTGATACTGAAATATCGGCAAGTGAACACGAGCATAATCATTCAGAACACAAAGACCATTGTACACCTTTTTGTGTGTGCGCTTGCTGTGGTACTATGATAGCCAT
>ENA-ORXM01000417-ORXM01000417.1-marine-metagenome-genome-assembly--contig:-NODE-417-length-77358-cov-7.705025_pt1 | contig 77358 bp, 75 predicted proteins | sample MGYA00237867_ERZ511480 | MGnify/ENA primary metagenome ERZ511480 (study PRJEB26309, sample SAMN06266103) | marine metagenome | isolation source: Algal blade | place: United Kingdom:Sidmouth, United...
CGAGGAAGTAGCGGTCGTGGGTGACTGCCACAACGGTGCCGGTGAACTCGCCGAGGAATTGCTCTAGCCAAGCGACTGATTCGGCGTCGAGGTGGTTGGTCGGCTCATCGAGGATCAGCATATCGGGGGCGGCGAGTAGTAACTGGCACAAAGCCACGCGGCGGCGCTCACCACCGGAGAGGTTTTTGATGACCGCATCCCAAGGTGGTAGGCGCAGGGCGTCGCCAGCGACGTCGAGCTTGCGTTCGATATTGTGGGCGTCGGCGGCTTCGATGACGTTTTCTAGGCGGCCTTGCTCGGCAGCTAGCGCATCAAAGTCGGCGTCTGGCTCGGCGTAGGCGGCATAGACTTCTTCTAGTCTGGCTTGCGCGGCTTTGACTTCCGATAGAGATTCTTCCACGGCTTCGCGCACGGTTTGCTCTTCGTTGAGCAGCGGCTCTTGGCGTAGGTAGCCGATTTTGATGCCGGGCTGTGGGCGCGCTTCACCGATGATGTCGGTGTCGACACCGGCCATGATGCGCAGCAGCGTGGACTTACCCGCGCCGTTATAACCCAGTACGCCAATTTTGGCGCCGGGGAAGAAGTTGAGATAGATATCCTTGAGGATTTCTTTTTTAGGCGGGACGACTTTGCCGACGCCGTTCATGGTGTAGATGTACTGAGCCATGGGAACCAATTGCGTGCTGTTGGAAAGCGCTAATTATCCGCGCTGTGGCTTGGGGATGCTAGTGCTGACACGTTTGAATATTAAAACATGGCAATCTTCCAAGAAGTATTATCCGAATAATACTTATATGAGTAACTTGTCGTTTACAGCTGCTTCATGGATCGCAAAATCGATTTAAAGGATTAAATCGTCAGCAGAGATCGCCGCTAGCGGGATTCTCTATCTTTAGTGACAAGGAAGTTAAGCATGACTGATCTCAATATCGTCACACCTGTATCCACCGTATTAGACATCGATCGCATTCGCCCATTTCTTGATACCAGCGTCGGAGAATACAGCTCGTATATTATGCCGGTGGACGAAAGCACGCTCGATATCGCTAACGCCGTACGCAATTGCCATATCGAACATTTGGCTAATGCTGGGTACCAAGGTTATGACGTCTCTATTGACGAGGCCTGTCATTTATCGGGTTGGTATTTTTTTGTTTGTAAGGGTGCTTGTGTGGTGCAGACCTCCAGAGTCAACTTCCGCTCCGAGTCGCTGCGGTTTCCCTTTGAATGCGGGCTTACCGATGCAGGCGAGCAATACCAGTACCACAGCGATGACCTAGCCGCTGATATCAATACCTACAGTGTGGACATGCGTTCACTGCGCCGGGCGTCGCCGTTGTTATTAAATAGTTTGGGTGACTTTCTTCGTTTGCACCGTGTCAAACGCTTGTATTGTTTGGTTGATCAACGCAATCAAGTGATTCGCCGTATCTATCTCAGAGCTGGCTTTTTTGAGTCGCAAGATTTTGCTGCGCCAATCCACTTTGAAAGTTTCACCAGTTCTGTAGATGCTCTGCCTACCCGATGGGACATCATGGAAATGGGCGATGTTGAAATAGAAAACCTAGGGGCGGCTAGAGCGCAGAGGTTTGCAAAAACTGGCTAAGACTGGCTTGTAAAAAACAACAAATTGATGGCAGGTCAGCGAGAGCTGGCTTGCCTTTGTTTGTTTGGCGGAGAGTAGTTGACCTTGTTAGGCACTGTCACCGGGCAATAACGTGCAGCCTAAGTCTAAGGTGGATGATTTGGCTCTGGAGCCGGCAATGCTATCAAGCGCAAGCTGTGCCGCTTGTTCGCCAATGAGTTTTCTCGGTGTCGATGAGGTTGTTAATCTCGGACTTGCAATTTGGCCGATTTCTAAACCGTTAAAGCCCGCTATGGCGATACGGCCCGGAACCTCAATACCCAGTCGAGCGGCGGCTAAAAGCGCGCCTACAGCCAAGTCATCGTTGCTGAAGTAGATGCAGTCTATTTGCGGCTGATCAGCGATCATGGATTCGAGAGTTCTTGCGCCCGCTTTAGGGCCGTAGCTGTCGGGAATAGACAATAACAGTACGTCTTCAATGTCTGTGTGTTTCGAGTGATTAATGGCGTCTATCAATCCCGAGTAACGCTTCATGGCACGATTGTCTTTTTCGAGCTGGTTACCAACAAAAGCTATGTGCCGATAGCCTTTATCGAGCAGGTACTCGCCCATTTCTCGACCCGCATTAATCTGCGAAAATCCAACGCACATATCAATCGGCGTCTCGCTAATATCCATGATCTCGATAACGGGGCATTGAGCGTTGGACAGTATTTTGTTGGTTGAGTCGCTGTGCTCTGTACCTGCAATGATAATGGCGGCTGGTGACCAGGACATCAGCGCTGCAACTGTCTCTGTTTCACTGGTGGTTGAGTAGTTGAGGTTGCCGAGCATCATTTGGTATCCGGCGGCATCGATCACGCCTTGCGCGCCATCTATTACATCCAGAAATACCGTGTTATTCAGTGAGGGCACGATCATCGGGATGATTTTGGATACCCGAGACGCGAGCATACTGGCCGCTTGATTGGGCAGATAGCCGAGGCGTCGCGCGGATTCCTTGACCAGCTCTACGGTTTTTCTGGCTACTTCACCCCTGTCTCGCAAGGCTCTAGAGGCGGTCATTTCGCTGACACCCGCGTCCTTTGCGATGTCCTTGAGGGTAACTTTATTCATATTTTGGGGACTCTAAACGTTTTGATGTAAGCGGGCAACAGCGCTTCGGGGGTACGCAGTCGTGGTGCTCCGGCGATCAAAACCACGCCGAGATACGCAGTGGATAGCGAGCGATTGCGCGGTGTGCTACGTGTTTACTTGGTTGACGAGGGTGGAAATTGACTGCTAATGTTAGCGCTAACGTAAATTGCCAAAATGTCTCAACGCTGATCGCCTGTTAGGCCGTTTTGCGTTGGGCGCACACACAAGGGAAAACTATGAGCAATCGCTATAAAGTCGCAACAATTGGCCTCGGCTCTATGGGCTTTGGCATAGCTTCATCTTTGTTGAGAGCGGATCTCGATGTCTACGGCTATGACATCAGCGAGCAGCAGGCTGAAAAGTTTCGCCAAGAGGGTGGGCTGTCTGGGAGCTTGCCCGAGGTGGCGCCTCAATTAGACGCTGTCGTTGTGGTGGTGCTCAATGCAGCGCAGGCGGAGTCGGTGTTGTTTGGCGAGACAGGTGTTGTGGTCCAACTGCAGAAGGGCGCGGTGGTTATATCGTGCGCTACCGTCACGCCCGAGTTCGCGGCGCAAATGGCTGATCGCTGTGAGGCACTGGGTGTGCTCTATGTGGATGCTCCTATTTCAGGGGGCTCTATTAAGGCCGCTAATGGCCAGCTATCGGTGATGGCCTCGGGTAGTGCTGAAGCCTTTAGAGCGGCTAAGCCAGCGCTCGATGCTATGGCAGAAAATGTATTTGAGATGGGCGCGAGCGCGGGTGCCGGCTCTGCGATGAAGGCGGTGAATCAGTTGCTCGCAGGTGTTCACATTGCAAGCATGGCGGAGGCGCTGGCTTTTGGTATGAAGCAGGGCATTGATGCGGATAAAATTTTTAACGTGATTAAGCAGTCCGCGGGCAACAGCTGGATGTTTGAAAACCGTGCACCGCACATTGTGGCCGGAGACTACACAGCGCACTCTGCAGTGGATATCTGGTTAAAAGACCTTGGCATCGTGTTGGATATATCTAAACAAGAGAAATTTTCAGCACCGTTAACCGCAGCTGCGCTGCAGCAGTTTATCGCCGCTTCTGGCTCGGGCTACGGGGCTGAGGATGATGCTGCAGTGATCAAGGTTTACGCAAATAATTCTAATCTTACTTTGCCAGGAGAAAAATAATGTTGCTGGGTTGTATCGGAGATGATTTTACGGGTTCGAGTGATCTGGCCAATACACTGGCAAAACAAGGCATGCGCACGGTGCAATACACAGGTGTGCCAAGTTACGCAGCGGGTGCTGATGTTGAAGCGGGCGTTGTTGCGCTTAAGTCTCGATCCATTGATCCGGATGAAGCGGTACGACAGTCACTTGAAGCATTGCAGTGGCTAAAAGCACAAGGCTGTACCCAGTTTGTATTTAAGTATTGCTCTACCTTTGACTCAACTGCAGAGGGCAATATCGGCCCCGTCGCCGATGCTCTAGCCAAAGCCCTTCAGGCGGATAAGGTCATCGTTTGTCCCGCTTTCCCAGGCACCGGGCGGTCTGTGTATCAAGGGCACTTGTTTGTCAAAGACAAACTGCTCAGTGAGAGCGGCATGGAAAAGCACCCGCTGACGCCCATGACAGACCCTGATCTGCGACGCTGCTTGGCGGCTCAATCGCAACTCAGCATTGGTCATGTATCCTCTCTGGATGTGCTGAACGGGACTGATGCAATTACTGCGGCTCTGGATGCGCAGCATCAGCAAGGCAATACACTGATTGTTGTTGACGCGATTCGCGATGAAGACTTGATGCAGATTGGCGCCGCCGCAGAGGGGCTCAAGCTGATCACTGGCGGTTCGGGTATTGCCATGGGCTTGCCCGCCAACTTTCAAGCAAAAGGTTTGATCTCTGGCGAGGTAACGCATTGGGCGGGGCAGCACGGCCCCTGTGTGGCATTGTCTGGCTCTTGCTCTGGAACTACCCGCGCGCAAATTGAAGAGCACGCCAAGACAGACCCCATATTTGAAGTGCCTGCAGCGGATGTGATGAACAAGTTGCTGACTCCAGAAATGGCAGTCACATGGGCACTGGAGCAACAGGGTATACCGTTGATTTACAGCTCTGCTGACAGCGAGACAGTCGCCGCTGTGCAGAAGCTCTTCGGGCGAGAGGAGGCGGCTGCTTTATTGGAAGGTTTTTTTGCCGAGTGTTCTCGATTGTTGGTGGCCAAAGGTGTGACGCGTTTGTTAGTGGCTGGCGGCGAAACATCCGGTGCGGTGGTTGAAGGTCTGGCGCTTGATAGCTTAGAAATCGGGGTAGAGATTGACCCTGGTGTGCCGGCGTTGCGCGCTGGTAAGGACTTTGTGATTGCGCTTAAATCAGGCAACTTTGGATCGCCAGATTATTTTAGAAAGGCGGCGGCAATCTTGGGTGCTTCTACATGAGTGATACAAAACTTCGCGATGAAATCTGCGGTCATGCCCGTTCTTTGTTTGAGCGTGGATTGACAGGTGGCAGCAGCGGGAATATCTCAGTCAGGACAGATGATGGAGGGCTGCTAGTCTCGCCCACAGGTTCGTCATTTGGCAGCCTCGACCCCGAAAAACTGAGCCGATTTAATGCTGCGGGGCAGCTAATCTCTGGGGATCAGCCTACTAAAGAAATATCACTGCACAGTGCCTTTTATGACACGCGCTCGACAGCGGGCGCTGTTGTGCACTTGCACTCGTGCCACTCTGTGGCGCTGTCGATGATGCCCGATGTTGATCCTGATAATTTTCTGCCGCCATTGACGGCTTATTCGATTATGCGTTTGGGTAAAGTGCTGCTGTTACCTTATTACAGGCCCGGAGACCCGGCGATGGGTGACGCTGTGCGTGGGCTCGCGGGCAAACGTTCGGCAGTTATGTTGGCTAACCATGGGCCAGTTGTTGCTGCAAAAGAGCTTGAGGCTGCGGTGTACGCGATAGAAGAGCTTGAGGAGACAGCTAAACTGACGATGATGCTTTCGGGCAAAAATCCGAAGATGCTGACACCTGATCAAATACAGGACGTGGTGACGCACTTTAATGTGGAGTGGGATTGATGTCGGGATCAAAGACTAAATTTTCAGCAAATCTTGGTTTTCTATGGCAAGAGCTCTCCTTACCCGACGCGATCAGAGCGGCCAAACGGGCGGGTTTTCAGGCTGTGGAGTGTCATTGGCCTTATGAGTTTGATGCCACAGCGGTAAAAGATGCACTATCAGAAACTGGTCTGACGATGTTGGGGCTCAATACCGTGCGTGGTGATGTGGCAAACGGTGAAAACGGTTTGTCAGCACTGACAGGTAGAGAAGTTGATGCTCGCGCTGCTATTGATCAAGCCTGTGATTACGCCCACGCGATTGGCTGCCAGAAGATCCATGTCATGGCGGGCTTTACGGATAGAGGCCCTGAAGCTGAGCATACTTTTTGTGAGAACCTGAAATACGCGAGTAAAAAAGCAGCGCAACGGGATCAGGTTGTTTTAATCGAGCCACTCAATAGCCGAGACGCGCCGGGTTATCATTTGTCGGATATTGACTCTGCCCTAGAGACGATTAAGACGACAGGCTGTGACAATATCAAAGTGATGTTTGATTGTTACCACATACAGATTATGCAAGGCGACATCATTAAGCGCTTGCAGGCCACGCTGCCTTCAATTGGGCATGTGCAAATAGCGGCGGTGCCTGATCGTGGCGAGCCTGATCAAGGCGAGCTTTGTTATCCCGAGGTGCTAGCCGCATTGAACGACATGGGCTATGCGGCTTACGTGGGAGCAGAATACAAGCCGCGTACAACCACCGATGCAGGGCTGTCGTGGTTGGATAAATACAACTGATACAGCGGACTGCATGACAACCCAATAGCCAGGCCACGCTTTCAAGGCGTGTGCCGAGTTCCCCGCAGCGTCATAGGCTACGCCGAGTAGATCAAACTCGTTGTAGCCTGCCATGAAGCGAAGCGGAATGCGGGTAAAGACGCCGCGTATGGTTGAGGCGGCGAGTCAGCTTCCTAGATTCCGCTTCGCAGCACCATAGGCGAGGCCCAAGATGGCCTGACTTTTTATGTGTATGTCTCCCATGCCTATGGTCATCTGGAGCTGGTTGAGTCACATAGCTAGTACACATGCTCGCGCGGGCTCGGCCCGTGCAAGCCTACAATCTTGAGCGCAGTCTCAGATATCTCGATGTATTGCTTCGAGCGTTTGCCAAGCCACATTTCTCAATGTGCAAGTTTCTGAGCAATGACACAATGTTAGTGGTTGACAGCCCGATAACTCTGCTTAAGGCTAAGGGCTTTAGTCTTTGGAGGTTCCGACCTTGGATCAGCTGCAGCGCTTACTCACCATCATGGCCCAGCTCCGCGACCCTGAAACGGGCTGTCCGTGGGATATCAAGCAAAGCTTCGCCAGCATTGCGCCTTATACCCTCGAAGAAGCCTATGAGGTGCAAGACGCAATTGACCGTGAAGACTGGGGCGATCTTCGCGGTGAGTTGGGTGATCTGCTGCTGCAGGTTGTGTTCCACGCGCGCATGGCGGAGGAGCAAGAGCTGTTCGACTTTGAAGACGTGGCGCAGTCTATCGCAGACAAGCTCACCCGTCGGCATCCACATGTATTTGGCGATTCCACGGTGCAAGATGACGCTGAGTTGCGGCGTGTGTGGGAAGATCAAAAAGCGGCAGAGCGAGAAGCCAAAACACAAGACCTCTCGTTAATGGCCGGTGTTGCAAATAACCTGCCGGCGTTGTTACGGGCAGTAAAACTACAAAAGCGAGCGGCGCGCGCAGGGTTTGATTGGGGCGAGGTGGGGCCGGTAATCGCCAAAATTCGAGAAGAACTCGATGAGCTGGAAGTCGAAATACAAGCTGGAGCGAGCCAACAGCGTCAACAAGATGAACTCGGCGATATCTTGTTTGCCTGTGCTAACTTGGCCCGGCACTTAGACATTGACCCTGAACAGGCGGCGCGTGGTACTAACAGTAAATTTGAACGGCGTTTCCGTTACCTAGAGACAAAAGCGGCAGAGGCCGGTGCTGAGCTGTCGAGCTTTGATCTTGAGCAACAAGAGGCTTGGTGGGTAGAGGCAAAAACACACGAGGAGCCAAAAGCATGAAGCGCGTTTTGTTTGTCTGTATGGGCAATATCTGTCGGTCACCGGCTGCAGAGGGCGTGTTTTTGCATCAGCTCAAAGAAGCAGGTTTGGCGTATAGAGTTGAGGTGGACTCGGCGGGAACCACTGGTTATCACCAGGGCGAAAAAGCCGACAAGCGAATGCGTGCAGCCGCTAAAGCGAGGGGGTATTCGCTGCAGAGTAGAGCGCGCGGTGTGCTGGCTGAGGACTTCGAGCACTTTGATCTGATCGTCGCTATGGATAAAGCCAACAGAGATGACTTATTGCGATTCCCTGGAACGGCGGCAGTGGTACTGTTCAGCGAGTATCTTGATAGTGAATGGGCAGAAGAAGTGCCAGACCCGTATTACGGAGGAGAAGATGGCTTTGAGCAGGTGTTGGATATGCTCGAGGCGGGTTGTCCGGCTCTGATACGCTCTCTAGTCTAAACAAATTTTTTACTGATTCGGTGAGAGCTGTAGTTTTACAGCGGCGTTTATTTGCTCGGATACCTGATCATATCAATATGTGAAATGCCGTCTTCGTCATACGGCTCTGAGCATGTGACAAAATGGGCTTGTTGATAAAATTTTTCGAGATGCGCCTGTGCTGATATTTTGATGTTACAGCCTGGATGCAGCTGCAGCGCAAGGTGAATGCCTTCTTCTAGGAGGATTTTACCCAGCCCAGTGCCTCGATAAGCACTGGCGGTGACAATGCGACCCAGTGCCACGCTGTTGTCATCGGTCAAAGGCTCGATGATTCGCATGTAGGCACATAGTTTGTCGTTTTTCTTGTCGTGACCTAGTAAGTGAATAGCACGAAGGTCTTTGCTGTCTATGTCAGGGTAGAGGCACTGTTGTTCGAGTACAAAAACCTGTTGGCGTAGCTGGTAAACATCAAAAAGTAGTTTTGTTGTCAGCTCCTCAAACCTTTTTAACTGCCACTCGATCATTGCTTATTTTCTCGCTGAGTCCGCGGGACATTAACCATTCTAATCTCTATTTTACATTGACGGGCTCTAGATATTCTAGAATAGAAATTTGCAAGCCAGGAATGTCGTAACGATTACTTGCTTTTACTCTAACCATGGCGAGTTTAGCTGTCTTGCATGCCTCGTCAACAAATTCATCCCTTTTCTGAGTCTTTTTTCTGTTGTGTGATTTGTCGTCGAGCTCTACCACTGCAAGCACGTCGAAGGTGTTTTTATCACAAAGAACAAAATCAAAATGTTTGGCGCTGATTTTGTTAAATGCGATTTGCCACATACTTCTGTTTGGCGTTGCAGCCACCTTCAGTACGTCGGCGATGCGAACCTTGCTGAAGATCAAAACTTCTGGCGGTACGGCTTCCAGCAAGTGTTGATAAAAATTTTGCTCCGCCGCACTGAGCAATGGGCCGCGTTTGTCGAAGTTTATTTTTAGTTGTTCTTGGGTGGGCTTTTTGAAAATAAGGCCAACAATGAGAATTAAACTACTCACGACTAACAGACCGATAGCCAGTGGAATAAAGTTGGCAAAAAAATCGAGCGACATGGTGTTGCCTGTGCTTGTTGCTGGAATCAGATTGTTGGCATTGTCGCACGAAAAGCGAACAGTGGCTCTCGCACTCAGAGAGCCAAAGAGCAATCAGGCGGCGAGCTTCATCGTTGTGTCAGCATATTGCTAACACGAGTTGAAAGCATTGACATATAGATGAAATATATAGACGCTACAGTATGCAGTCTTTTGCCGAAAGGCAGTGAATATGTTGATTTGGAGCAAACAATGAAACTCAAGAAATTAGTATTGGCTTCTACCTTGGCGCTGTCCGCGGGTTGGACTGGCTATGCGCAAGCCGCAACAGAAATTCAGTGGTGGCACGCGTTTACTGGTCGCTTGGGTGACCTGCTGGCCGAGCAAGTTGAGAAGTTCAACGCCTCGCAGGAAGACTACGTGGTAGTGGCTTCGCACAAGGGTAATTACTCCGAGACATTGAATGCCGGTATTGCCGCGTTTCGTGCCGGTGAGCAGCCGCATTTACTGATGGTTTTTGAAGTGGGCACTGCCACTATGATGGCGGCTGAAGGTGCGATTAAACCTGTGTTTGAGGTGATGGCTGACAGCGGTGCAGAGTTTAACCCCGACGGTTATCTGGGGCCTGTGAAGGGTTACTACACCACCACCGATGGCGACATGCTGTCGCTTCCTTACAACTCTTCTACTCCGGTGCTTTACGTCAACAAAGACGCCTTGGCAGCGGCCGGTCTTGATCCAGCGATGGACTTGTCGACTTGGGAGCAAGTTGGTGAAGCGCTCGACAAGCTCAAAGAGTCCGGCAACAAATGTCCGATGACAACTGCATGGCAGAGCTGGGTACATCTAGAGAACTTTTCGGCGTATCACAACGTGCCGTTTGCTTCCAAAGACAATGGCTTCAGTGGGCTCGACACGGAGTTGAGCTTTAACGGTCCCGCGCAGGTGAAGCATATTCAAGCGATGGGTGACTGGGCCAAAGATGGCAAGTTTATCTACAACGGTCGTCGCAACGAAGGCGGAGCCAACTTCCGCGGCGGTGAATGTGCGTTGTTCACGGAATCGTCCGCTGGTTATGCCGGTGTAAAAAGCGAAGCTCAATTTGACTTTGAATTGCGTCCATTGCCTTATTGGTCAGACGTTGAAGATGCTCCTCAGAACACCATCATTGGCGGCTCGTCTCTATGGGTATTGGCCGGTAAAGAGAGCGATGAATACACAGGTGTTGGTCAGTTGTTGAGCTTCTTGTCCTCGTCGGACATTCAGGCCAAGTGGCACCAAGACACGGGCTACCTGCCAATCACAACTGCCGCTTATGAGCAGACCAAAGAGCAGGGCTTCTACGAAGAAAATCCCGGCACCGACATTGCGATTTTGCAGATGACGAGCAAAGAGCCTACCGCCAACTCTAAGGGCTTGCGTCTAGGTAGTTTTGATCAAGTTCGCGGCATCATCGACGAAGAGCTTGAGGCTGTTTGGGCGGGCGACAAGGACGCACAAACCGCAATGGATAGCGCTGTTGAGCGCGGCAACCAATTGTTGCGTCGTTTCGAATCCGCTAACCGCTAGAGTGACGTTCAGAGGTGGCAATTGCCACCTCTGATACTGAGAAACAATGGAAAAACGCGTTGTATTCAAAGGGTGGCTGTTACCGTTGCTGCTCATCTCCCCACAGCTGTTTATTACAGCGGTGTTCTTTTTCTGGCCTGCCGGTCAGGCGGTTTATCAAAGTGCCTTTATCCCTGACCCCTTTGGGCTTAAGTCCAAATTTGTCGGCTGGGGTAATTTCGAATTCTTATTTGGCGATCCCTACTACCTTGAATCATTCAAAACCACGGCGATATTTTCGACCTTGGTGACGGTGGTCTCGATGGGCTTGGCGCTGTGGTTGGCGGTAATGGCCGATCGCATCATCAAAGGCGCTAGTGCATATCGTACTTTGCTTATTTGGCCCTATGCTGTGGCGCCCGCTATAGCCGGTGTGTTGTGGATGTTTATGTTCAACGGCAACGTGGGTTTGGTCAGCTGGTATCTTGAGCAAGCCGGTTACGATTGGAACCATGTTCTCAACGAGGCCGAGGCGATGGGCCTGGTGGTAGTGGCTTCAGCTTGGGGGCGTATCAGCTATAACTTTTTGTTCTTTTTGGCAGGGCTGCAGGCGATACCTCGCAGTGTGATTGAAGCTGCAGCCATTGATGGCGCGCATTTTTGGCGACGGTTTTGGACCATTGTATTTCCGCTGTTGTCGCCCACCACATTCTTTCTGCTGGTTGTCAATGTGGTCTATGCCTTCTTCGAGACCTTTGGGGTTATTCACACCATCACCAGTGGCGGTCCGCAGCAGGCAACTACAACTCTTGTGTATAAGGTCTATGCCGATGGTTTTGTGGGCCAAGACCTTGGCTCCTCCGCCGCTCAGTCGGTGGTGTTGTTGTTTGTGGTCGGACTACTAACCGTGGTGCAGTTTAAGTTTATTGAAAGGCGGGTCCACTATTGAGCGGCATGGTTGAAAAACAAGGTATGGGCCGATGGCTGGTACATCTGTGCATGCTGCTGGGTATTGCGGTGGTCTGCTTTCCGATCTACTTGGCCTTTGTGGCTTCTACAGTTGCGCAAACGCAGATAGTTCATCCGCCGATGCCGTTGCTGCCGGGCAGTCACTTTATCGAAAACTACAAGTCTGCACTGTTCTCTGGTGTCAACGCACCTGTGTGGCGCATGTTGTTGAACTCAGCTGTGATGGCTATTGGTATCGCCTTTGGCAAGATCATCATTTCGCTGCTGTCAGCTTTCGCGATTGTGTACTTTCGCTTTCCGCTGCGCAAAACCTTCTTTTGGCTGATCTTCTTGACGCTGATGCTTCCGGTTGAAGTACGTATTGTGCCCACCTATGAGGTGGTCGCTAATTTTGGCATGCTGAACAGCTACAGCGGATTGATATTGCCGCTAATCGCGTCGGCCACTGCAACATTTTTATTTCGGCAGTTTTTTATGTCGGTTCCAGAAGAACTAGCAGAAGCTGCTCGTGTGGACGGTGCGCGCCCTATGCAGTTCTTCTTCGATATTTTGCTGCCCATGTCGCGCACCAGTATCGCCGCACTGTTTGTCATTCTCTTTATTTACGGTTGGAACCAATACCTCTGGCCGCTGCTTATTACCACCGACCCGGAGATGAACACCATCGTGATGGGTATAAAACAGATGTTTCCATCTGGTGATGATATCGCCGATTGGCCGGTGATTATGGCGACGGCATTGCTCGCGATGTTGCCGCCTGTGTGTGTGGTTGTCTTTATGCAAAACCTTTTTATCAAAGGTTTGGTGGACTCTGAAAAATAACACGTTGAAATAACAAGCATGTCTGCAATTAGATTATTAGATATAAAAAAATCCTTTGGCAAAACCGATGTCATTCACGGTGTCAGTGTTGATATAGCTGACGGTGAGTTTGTGGTGATTGTCGGGCCGTCTGGCTGCGGTAAGTCCACTTTGCTGCGCATGGTCGCAGGGCTTGAGACCGTCAGTGGCGGTGAGGTCCATATTGGCGATCGGCAGGTAAATGACCTGGAGCCAATGGATCGGGACATCGCCATGGTGTTCCAGAACTACGCCTTGTATCCACACATGAGTGTGTTCCAAAACATGGCTTACGGATTAAAGATTGCCGGTTTGCCAAAAGCTGAGATAGCCGAGCGAGTGGGCAAGGCTGCCAAGATGCTGCAACTAAGCGAGTATCTTGAGCGCAAACCGCGCGCGCTGTCGGGTGGGCAGCGGCAGCGTGTGGCGATGGGTCGAGCTATTGTGCGCCAGCCTGCCGCTTTTTTGTTTGATGAGCCACTGTCGAATCTCGATGCCAAGCTGCGGGCGCAGATGCGGCTCGAGATAAAAGGCCTGCAGCGAGATCTCGGTGTTACTTCTTTGTACGTGACCCACGATCAAGTGGAAGCGATGACTTTGGCCGATCGTATTATCGTGATGAACGGTGGGGTGGCTGAGCAAATCGGGCCGCCGATGGAGGTTTATCAAAACCCGCAGTCAGCCTTCGCGGCGGGTTTTATCGGTTCGCCACCCATGAATTTGCTCAATGCCGCCGAATGCCTAGCGATTGAAAAGTTTTTACCGGCGAGTCATGAAGCGCTTATTCAGCAGTGCGGTGACTTGCAATTGGCTCTGGTGGGTGTGCGGCCCGAACACCTACAACTGTGCAACCCAGCGGATGCGGCATTGGCTGCACAAGTTAAAGCCATCGAGCCTCTCGGTGCTGAAACCTTGCTGCATTTGATTTTGCCCACCGAGGCGATGATCACTGTGCGGGTAGACGCAGCTGTTGAACTGCCGGCATTGGGAGATCGCAGTGGCTTAGCCTTTAAGCCCGAGCAACTGCTGGTGTTTAACGACAAAGGTCGACGTGTGGCGCATTGAATGAAGCGCTCAAAATAAAAAATGCAGGTCAAATAGACCTGCATTTAGTAGAGGCTTAGCGCCCAGATGATCATTTAGCCGTTTACTGCTGTGGCTTACCTTCCGGTCCGCCCATACCTTCCGGCATGCAAACTAGCTGTGCCTCATCGCCACGTGGTGGTGACACGCACTGGCCGCTGGCATCGCCGCGCGGTGTGCTGAAGCTGCAAGCGTCATCAACACTTAAACTCGCGCATGCTTCAAAGGCTTCTGCCGGAGGCCCTTTACGTCGTTGCTGTTTATCGTCAGCGGACATAGCGTTACTGATGATGCCAAAGCTAAGTACCACAGTTGTTAGTAGTGCCGATATCTTTACTGATTTTTTCATCGTGTCGCTCTTCGTAAAGTGATGATGAAAATGTACGATGCAAATGTGCAGAAAATTGACGGATCTGGGTAAACTTGTGTAAACACATAGGTGCTTATTCGCTCACCTAATTTAATGGGACAGAATTCTCTATGCCTAACCGTCGGTTTATCCAGTGTGATGTGTTTAGTGCAGTACCCACTCAGGGCAATGCCTTGGCGGTCGTGGTGGACGGCGAGGGTTTAAGTGACGATAGCATGCGTCGTTTTGCGGCTTGGACCAACTTGGCTGAAACCACCTTTTTAATGCCGCCCGATGATCCTGCCAACGACTACAAGGTGCGCATCATGACACCGTCTCGCGAAATGCCGTTTGCTGGTCATCCTACTCTTGGCAGTTGTGTCGCTTGGTTGCATTGCGGTGGGCAGCCTAAAACAGCAGGCGTGGTGCGGCAAGAGTGTGGTGTGGGGGTCGTCAAAATCCACGTGGCCGAGGGCGAGTTACCCGCTTTTGAAGCGCCGCCAAGCAAGATACAAGATATGAATAAGGCGCACAGAAGCGAAATTCTGAGCGCCTTGTCTATCCCCGAAAGCTCCGTTCTGCGCAGTGTTCAATTGGACAATGGCCCTGTATGGCAAGCCTTTGAGTTGGAATCCGCGCAAGATGTTTTGGCGGTTGATTCGTCGCTGGTCCGTTGGCCGGCGTTTAAGGCCATAGGTCTAATCGGCGCGCACCCTGAAGGGCATGCGTGTGATTATGAAGTGCGCATGTTGGCACCATCAAGTGGCATGAGTGAAGATCCAATCACGGGCTCTCTCAATGCAGCTCTGGCGCATTGGTTGCAATCTCAGGGGCGTCTTCAGCGTTCGCTGACAATTGCACAAGGCACGGTTATCAATCGCAGTGGACGAGTGGCTATAAGTCGAGAGGGCGACGTGGTGCGTATAGGCGGTGCTGTGCATGTGTTGATTGACGGTCACGTTGAGCTGTAGCATTTTCTTTAAGGTGCGGTAAATATAAGTCTCTGTTCCTTTGGGTTGTTTTGCGCTAATTTGAGGGCGTGACCCAAACTGATGTTTGGCGCAGGGTTAGACGTCTGGGCGATAAGCTTGCACATCGCACACCTAGAAGAGAGACGTTCCGCGATGCGCACGCTTATCGCAGCTACTTCTGAGCGGTTAGGCAGGGTAATGCCTAGAAAGCCAGTCGAGCATCAATTTGGTTGATTCTTTGGGTCGCTCCTGCATTATCCAATGTCCGCTTTCAAGAGTGGCTGTTTCTAGATTGGGCACGTAGTCATTCAGCGCTGGGAACTGGGGCACCATGTCGTATTGGCCGTACACCATTAAGCTAGGGCAGTGAACTTGAGTCGGTGCGTTTTCTAGTATTTGCCAGTTGCGGCTAAAGTTGCGGTACCAGTTTAGCCCGGGTGTAAACGTGTTTTGTTTAAAGGCATCAAGGAAAACCTGTAGTTCGTCATCGTCCATGATGGCCGTACCTGGCAGTAAGCTGGCAAGCGCTAAGTTGATCAACGACATACCTTCGCCCATGTCGACCGGTTCTTCTCGCCATTGCTCGGTGCGGTACATATTGCGTAAGAATCGCTCGGCGTGATTACTAAATATTTTGTCGGCTACACCCGGCTGGCGATTGAAGTGCACTATATAAAAATCTGGACCGAGCTGCTCTTCCCAGAAGCTGATCCAGTCTTTTTTGCCACGTACCATCAAGGGCACACTGAAGTTGATCAAGCCAGCGACGCGCTCTGGGTGAAGCAGTGCCATATTCCAAGTGACAATTGCTCCCCAGTCGTGACCAACAAACAAGGCGTCGTTGTATCCGTAGTGATGCAATAGTCCCGAGAGGTCGGCGGTGAGCTGATTGATGTCGTAGTCTTCAACCGCCGCGGGACATGATGAATTACCGTAGCCACGTTGATTTGGCACGATGACGTGGTAACCAGCGTCTGCTAGTGGTTGAATTTGATGACGCCACGAGTAGGCGTGCTCTGGCCAACCATGACATAACAATAAGGGGCGTCCCGCACCCTGTTGATACACTTCTAGTTGAATGCCATTGCTATTGATCAATTCGGGTTGAGGGAAGTCGATCAAAGAACTCTCCTAATTCAGTTTGTTGCGACCTAAATACAGGCTTGGTGAACCGCTAAGGCTGAAGCACTGCAGCGGTTTTGAAAACCACCTTGCTAGAGCACAGGACCCATAGTGGCAATAGCGTTATTCCACAGCCTTCTATAGATGGGCCAGCCGTCAACCTGTGCTATTTCAATTTTATTTGATTGCTGTAGATACTGCTGTTGTCGCTCTTCGACGGCTTTGCTTGTATTGGCATCTTGCAGCAAGAGATCGTTTTCATAGTTCAAGTCAAAGCTTCGTAAGTCCATGTTGCTGGAGCCCAGAAAGGTGACTTCGCTGTCGATGGTCAATGTTTTGGAGTGCAGTAGACCGCCCCTGTATTCATAGATGCTCGCGCCAGAAGCCAAAATACTTCTGTAAAAGCTGCGACTTGCAGCAGAGACGATCCATGAATCGTTACGCTCGGGGAAGATCATCGTCACACGAACTCCTCGGTAGGCCGCTGCCTCAATGGCGTTGAGTACAATCGAGTTTGGTACAAAGTAGGGCGTTGATATAGTCAGTGTCTTGGTGGCTGTGCCTATGAGAGAGGCAAAAAGCTGTGCTTTCGAGCCCACGCGCTCGGTTGGACCGTCGCCGATGATTGACGCTGAAAAGCCCACTTGCTCCGAGTCTGTTGACAGTACAAAGCTCTGCAGCTGCTCTTCCCGCGACACCATCCAATCACTTGCAAAAAGAAGTTGGTTTTGTGCGACAACAGGTCCTTCTACGCGCAGCATAATATCTACCCACGGTGCATATTTACGCTTAACAGTAAACTCTGGGTCTGCACAGTTCTGGCTGCCGATATAACTAATTTTTCCATCTATAACAGTGATTTTTCGGTGGTTTCTCAGGTCGATGCGGCTGAAGAGAACGGTGTGGAACGGGCGACTGATGGGTAGAGACACGGCTGTGTCTATACCAGCGTGCTGCATTTTTTTCCACAGGGATGAGCTGATGAATCGCCGAGAGCCAAGGCCATCGGCCATAGCGCGGCAGCGCACGCCACGGCCGGCTGCTCTAATCATGGCTTCAGCTAGGTCTGTGCCGGTATTGTCTTCGAGCCAGATGTAATACAAGACATTGACTGAAACTTTCGCGTTATCGATATCTTCGATAAGTCTGCTTCGGGCGGTTGTCTCGTCGGGCATCAACTCAGCGGTGTTTCCCATTTTCGCTTGAAAGCCGTTGATCGAGGCGGCAAACGTGAAAGCAGGCTGGTAGATAGGGTCGATAGAAGCTTGCATGGCTTGGGCATCACCCAGAATGTCTGGGCTGTTTGAAAACACTGTTTCGATTATTTTCTGTCGCTTGAATGCGCCGCTGCCTATGTTCGCTTCGCCAAAGAGGAAGTAGAGTACCGCGCCGCCGGCAGGGAAGATGGATATGACCATGAACCAAGCAAGTCGAGCCGCCGGTGAAAGGTTTTCTCGAAGTAGCACTCTTGTCATAAGTGATACGACGATAGTCATATGAAATAGATAGATGTACATACGATTTACCAACGAGGAATTTGCGGCAGTATTGAGGTTTGTCGGTCAAAAAGCTGTGTCTATGCCTTTATTTTGTGACATTGATGTATAGGGCGTCAATCGGCGACAATGATAGGCTTGGCGTGTTGTTTAAAACACGCCGCGCCTGCAGTAGCGACCATAATGACAGACATAGGGCAGTGCCACGATGTTAAGTGCTTTACACAACTCTGATATTGATGAGATCGCACATGAGCAAGGTGTCGAGGTTCAATTTCTTTTGCTGCAGAATTTTTCGATGGTGTCGTTCACCGGTGCTGTGGATGCGCTGGTAACAAGCAATCTCATTCGTCCGAAACAGTTTCGTTATTCCACCATAAGCGTAAAAAACCAAGTAGTCAAAAGCGATTTGGGCATCGATGTTTATACCGATAGTCTCATTCCTGAGTCTAACGCAAACGTAGCTGTAGATGATCGTTTGCGAGTGCTTGTGGTGTGCGGGGGCTATCGCTGTGCTCTTGATGAGGACCCGCGGGTGTCAAGCTACCTCAGAGCGCTCGACAAAAAATCAGTATGGCTTTGCTCACTCTGGAATGGCGCTATTCACTTGGCACATGCTGGCCTTCTTGAACAACAAAAGTGCGCAGCGCACCCTGACAACCACGCTTTTATCAGTGAGTTTTTCCCGCAGGTAGAGCTATCAGAAAACAGCTTTGTGGTGGCAGATAAGCGTGCTAGTTGCTCAGGCCCGACCAGTGCCATAGAAATGATGATAAATGTGGTGGGGTTGTTAAAGGATGAAACAACCGTTCGAGCAATACGGGAAATTATTTGCTGTGACAAACTGCCCGAAAACCCTGACTCCAATCCTCTACGGTTCAGCGATGATGTATCGATGCCCGCATCGGTACGCGATATTGTGTTGTTGATGAAAAACAACATCGAGGAGCCGCTGAGTTTGCTGGAGATTTCCGCTCTTGTTCAGCTCTCAGTGCGGCAGGTAGAGCGTCTCTTTCGCAATCATTTGGAAACAACCCCCTCGCGATATTATCTAAAGATCCGCATAAACTACGCTACGCAACTTATTCAGCAAAGTGATAAAGATGTTTTGGAGATTGCTGTTGCTAGTGGCTTTGTGACCACTAGCCACTTCAGTACCTGTTTTAAAAAATACACGGGTCTATCGCCCACGGAAGCTAGAAAGAAAATACGCTGATTTTTTTCAGCCAGTGAAGTTAGATAGCGGTTGTTGCTTTAATTTTTCCCTCGAAGGAGTAATCTGTAGGCAGGTGTCGATGGGCCAGTTTTGGCTGTTTAATGATGGCTTGTTTTTCTCCTACTTTTAAAAAGTAGTGAGTGCACGTAACAGCCTAACTATTTATGTTTAATAGTGCGACCATGGCCGCAGAGTCTGGCGCGCAACAATCGGCATGAACGCCGAAGGTGATCTTGGATGGAATCAGATTTCGATAAAGCAGCGTTGGATTACCATCGCTATCCCAAGCCCGGTAAGCTAGAAATAAGCGCCACTAAAAACATGCTCAACCAGCGTGATTTAGCATTGGCCTACTCACCGGGCGTGGCAGCAGCTTGCCGCAGAATAAGTGATAACCCCAGCGAAGCCGGTGAATTCACCGCGCGCTCTAATCTTGTTGGCGTGATCAGCAACGGCACCGCTGTTTTGGGTTTGGGGAACATTGGCGCGCTTGCCTCTAAGCCCGTGATGGAAGGCAAAGCCGTTTTGTTCAAAAAATTTGCCGACATCGATGTTTTTGATTTAGAGCTCAACGCCAACGATGTTGATACTTTTGTCAATGCTGTTGCTCCGCTTGAGCCAACTTTTGGCGGCATCAACCTGGAGGACATCAAAGCCCCCGAGTGTTTTGAAATCGAAAAACAACTTCGGGAGCGCATGAATATCCCCGTATTCCATGACGACCAACATGGTACGGCAATTGTGGTTTCCGCTGCGGTTCGCAATGGTATGCGTATCGCAGAGAAGTCTTTAGAAGAGGTGAGGTTAGTGTGTTCCGGCGCCGGTGCTGCCGCGCTGGCATGCTTAAATTTACTGCTGTTTATGGGGCTGAAGCGCGAGAACGTCACCGTCTGTGATGTTGATGGGGTGGTGTACGCTGGTCGCACCCACAACATGGACCCCTACAAAGGGGCCTTTGCACAAGATACGTCGGCGCGTACGCTTGATGATGTCATTGATGACGCCGACATATTCTTGGGTTTGTCAGCGCCGAATGTCATCACCGGTGAGCAGGTAGCACGAATGGCAGCACGGCCATTTATTTTGGCATTAGCCAACCCTGACCCTGAAATTCACCCTGATGAAGTGCACCGGGTACGCGATGACGCCATCATGGCAACGGGGCGTTCAGACTTCCCCAATCAGGTAAATAATGTTTTGTGTTTTCCGTTTTTGTTTCGCGGTGCACTGGATGTAGGTGCGAGCGAAATTAACCAAGAGATGCAAGTGGCGTGTGTGGATGCTCTGGCAAATCTTGCGCTGCTGGAAGCGAGTGATGTTGTGTCGGCGGCATACGGCGGCAAGCCGTTTCTCTTTGGCGCTGACTACCTTATCCCCAAACCTTTTGATCCGCGCTTAATCACCGAAATTCCACCGGCAGTTGCCCGTGCAGCAATGGAAACGGGTGTTGCCACTCGGCCGATCACTGACTTTGATGCCTACGCCGAAAAACTCTCGCAGTCTGTGTTCAAATCTGGTCTGGTGATGAAGCCTGTTTTTGAGCAGGCCAATGCTGATCTGCAGCGCGTTGTGCTGGCCGAAGGCAACAGTGATCGCGTATTGAACGCAACACAAATCCTGATTGATGACTGTTTGTGCCACCCTGTTTTGTTGGGCAACAAAGAAGGTATTGCAAGGCGTATCAAACGATTGGGCCTGCGCATGAAAGAAGGTGAGGGCTTTGAAATTCTTGATCCGCGTGACAACCCGAACATGGATCGCCACATAGCCGAATACCTCAAAGTGATGGGTCGGCGTGGAGTATCACCTTCGTTTGCGCGTAGTGTGGTGCAAAACCAAACTACGGTGTTGGCGGCATTGTTAGTGCGCTGCGGTGATGCAGATACCTTACTGTGTGGTGCTCAGGGCGCGTACCGTACGCATCTTAATCACATGCGAGACATCATCGGTGTGCGTGAGAATGTCAGTGAGTGTTCTTCGGTTGATCTGTTGATCCTCAATACCGGAACGGTATTCCTGACCGATACACATGTCACAGTAGACCCCACTGCAGAAGAAGTCGCTGAAACTGCCGTGATGGCTGCGCACCTGGTCGAGCGATTCGGTATGGTGCCAAAGATGGCGTTGTTGTCGAGCTCTAACTTCGGCTCATTGGATAGCCCCGCCTCTATTAAGATGCGAAAAGCTCGAGAATTGTTGAACCGATTGCATCCAGAACTAAACGTTGACGGTGAAATGCACGCGGATGCGGCTCTGTCACAAGAGATACGTGATCGTGTCTACCCTAATGCAGCTTTTGATGGCTCTGCGAACGTATTGGTGATGCCCTCCTTAGATGCCGCCAATATCACCTTTAAAACGGTCAGAGAGTTGAGTCGTGGTGTATCTGTCGGGCCCATTTTGATGGGCATGAAACAGCCGGTGCACGTGGCGACTGAATCGATCACTGTTCGTGGATTAGTTAACTTGGCGGCTATTGCAGCGATGGATGCTATCGAGACCAAGCTTGGGCAAAGCGAGTCTATTTGCCTTAAAAAGAGTTAACGAAGTGCTGGCGAGTGGTGAATGCTCCACCACTCAGGCTTTGCATGTCTATTCAGCATTTTGGACTGTGTTGAAGCTTGCTGCGCTTTCCGCATTTCGCCGCGCTGTAGGGTGGGCTACTTTTGCTTGTTGGTAGTCTGCGATGAAGCGGAGTTGAATCTGGGACTGTTGGTGGTTTGGCATGAGGCGGTAGTGGATACGTAGATTGTGCAACTTTGTCGAAGGTGCACCACCTTGGAGCTCTAGGCTGATACCATGAACCGGTTGTCCACCAAGAGGGTAGCCGCTGTGCAGCCTATTGTTTCTATCTCGGATTTGTCAAAAACCTATGCCACTGGGCATCAAGCCTTGCAGAGCGTGACGCTCGATATTGCGCAGGGTGAAATTCTTGCTTTGCTGGGGCCAAATGGCGCGGGCAAAACGACGTTAATTTCCATTATCTGTGGCATCGTCAACGCTAGCACAGGTAGTGTGACGGTTGATGGTCACAGTATCACCGATGGCTACCGGCACACGCGTGCAGCGATTGGTTTGGTGCCGCAGGAGCTGACGCTTGGTGCCTTTGATACGGTGTGGAATACAGTGGCGTTCAGCCGTGGTTTGTTTGGAATGCCCAAAGACCCCGCCTACCTTGAAAAGCTCCTGAAGCAACTGTCGCTGTGGGACAAAAAAGACAATATCTTGATGCATTTGTCAGGCGGCATGAAGCGTAGGGTGTTAATCGCCAAAGCTCTGTCGCACGAGCCGCGTGTGCTGTTTCTGGATGAGCCCACTGCAGGGGTCGATGTCGAGCTGCGCAAAGATATGTGGAAGATTGTCGAAGAGCTTCGTGCCGACGGCGTCACCATTATTCTGACCACGCATTACATCGAAGAGGCCGAGGCTATCGCCGACCGAGTGGGGGTGATCAGCGGCGGGCGATTGTTGCTGGTAGAAGAGAAAAATACCCTGATGGCCAAAATGGGCGAGAAGCAGCTGATTGTGGAGCTGCGTGAGGCGGTGCAAGCCGTGCCTGAAGCTTTGGCTAAATACAACTTAGAGCTGGCCGCCGATGGCGGAAAAATCACCTATAGCTACGATGTGCGTGGTGAGCGCACAGGCATCACCGCGCTACTGCAAGATCTCAGTGATGCGGGCATGGGGGTGAAGGACATAGTTACGCGCCAGAGCTCACTGGAAGAGATATTTGTCAACCTAGTGGAGGAGAGCGCATGAACCTGCACGCGGTCAAAGTCATTTATTACAACGAGATGCTGCGCACTTGGAATACTTTGTTGCAGAGCATTGCGTCACCCGTGATATCTACAGCCTTGTATTTTGTCGTGTTTGGCGCGGCCATCGGTTCGCGCATCGAATCGGTTGAAGGCGTGCCCTACGGTTCGTTTATAGTGCCAGGTATGATGATGCTGTCGTTGCTGACGCAAAGTATTTCAAACGCATCTTTTGGTATCTATTTTCCCAAATTTACCGGCACCATTTATGAAGTGCTGTCTGCACCCATATCCTTCGTGGAAATCCTATTGGGCTACGTCGGCGCAGCTGCCACTAAGTCGTTTATTATCGGTGTGATCATCCTCATCACCGCAGGTTTTTTTGTTGACCTTCGCATCGAGCACCCGTTTTGGATGTTGGGATTTTTTGTACTGACTTGTATTACCTTTGCACTGTTCGGATTTATTATCGGTGTCTGGGCGGATAACTTCGAGAAATTACAGTTAGTGCCCATGCTCATTGTCACTCCGCTTGTATTCCTCGGTGGCAGCTTTTATTCGATCAGCATGTTGCCGCCACTTTGGCAGAAAATAACGCTGTTTAACCCTGTGCTCTATTTGGTCAGCGGCTTTCGCTGGAGCTTTTTTGGCGTGGCGGATGTGCCCGTTGGCTGGAGCTTGACCATGATCGCGGTGTTTTTGGGGCTTTGCCTTGCTGTTGTGGGTTGGATGTTTAAAACGGGTTACAAACTACGCCAATAGTTTTTGTAAGAAGCTGCGGCGAAACACTTCCCGCTTGACTCGATAGACCTCACAGTGGGAGTGATTTATCCGATGTGGTTGCAGGCAATGCGCGAAGAGCGCGCTTTGGTTTCCGGGGCCTTTGCGGTTCAGGCTGTGCTGGTGGGCTGTCTGTTCTCATACGGTGTGTTTGTGCCGGCTATTGAAGCGGAGATGGGCTGGTCGCGCACTTGGATGAGTGCCTGCTCGACGTTTGTCGTTATTTTGATGGGCGGTTTGGCGTTTCCCACCGGTACTTTGGTCGATCGTTTTGGCTCTCTGTGGTTATTGCGCTTGGCCGCCGTTTTAACTGCACTCGGTTTTTGTGTCATGGGCACAATGTCCGAGCCTTGGCATTTAATGTTAGGTTATGCCTTGCTGGTAGGCTTGGCCTTATCGGCCCACGACGTAGGTACTTTGTCACCAATTGCCAAGCGCTTCCCCGCGCATCGCGGTGTGATGACTGGCATTGTGAAGACAGGCACCGCTTTAGGGCAAACCGTCGTTCCGGCTATCGTCGCCGCTTTGATTTTGTCCGTGGGTTGGCGCAATGCTGCATTTGTATTGGCTTTGGCTGCACTTGTACTGGTGATGTTTGCCGCACAAGGTGTAGGCCGAGAGGCTAAAGCAAGCGTTCATGCAAATGCTAACGGACCAACGACTGGGCTAAGTCTGGCGCAAGCGCGTCGTACTCGCACCTTGTGGACTTTCTGTGCCGTGCAGTTTGGCTTTTTCCCCGCCCTCATGACGGTACCCGTGCATCTGGTGTCGCACGGTTTGGAGCTTGGTATGGGGGCGCAGCAGGCTGCTTTAACCCTGTCGACCATTGGGGCTTTCAGTGCTGTTGGGCGTTTGAGCGTTGGCTTCTTGTTTGATCGACTGGGAGCCAAGGGCTGTCTACTGCTCTGCTTGTCAGTTTTGGTCTTTGCTCTTTTGGCATTACGTTCTATTAGTGAAGCGAGCTATTTGTATGTTTTTGGAGCCGCCTACGGTTTTGCCCACGGCGGGTTGTTTACAGCTGTGTCACCGTCTGTCGCGGCTATTTTTGGTATGCGCTCTCACGCTTCGTTGTTGGGTATTATCTTGATGTGCGGCACGGTCAGCGGGGCGGGTTTACAGTACATGGCCGGTGTCTGGCACGACAGTGATGGAGACTATAGCAGGGCTTTTAGCGTGATAGCGGCGATGGCTATGCTCTCGTTATTGTGTGCAGCCACTCTGCCAAAACAGGTGCTGCACGTTGAGTCTAAAACAACGTCCTGAGCCTTTGCGAGTAATGCTTGCACGCAGAAGACAGCTGGCGAAACACGCTTACAGCTAGGCGCACTCTGCGCACAGGCAATTCATCTCAAGCTGTGGGGTGATCAACTGAAAACCTGCCTCTTCCACGTTGCGTCGTAAGGTGGCGAGTGTTGATTTGCTGATGTTGATTTCTTTGACACGCTGGCAATTGGTACAAATCAAAAATTGTGAGACTTCGTGTTTGTGGTCACACGTGATGTGCACACAGGCGACGTAGCGATTGGCTAGATTCAGCTTGTGAACCAGCTGCTCACCTTCTAAGAAATCAAGAATCCTGTACACCGACATAGTTGGCAGTGATTCGCCGTAGGTCTCTTTGTAATAGTCGGCGAGTTCATAAGCAGAAAGCGCGCGTTCTGATTGCAGCAGACCGCTCAGTACCTTTTTTCTTTTTTCGGTCAATCGACTGCCATGCTCACGACACTGTTCTTCAGCGTGGTTGATGATGTCTTGCTGTCGATCCATTGGATAACTCCGTAGACGGGTTTAAACGATATGATATATCATAAGTCAGTTGCATGGCAGTTGGCTAAACTCTTAGAGCACTAAAGTCACCGTTGGTATTTGTTACTGCCCGAAGAGCGGAGTGGTGGCGGTCGCTTGCTGTGTCGAAATTAGCTTAGCTGTGAAGCTTTACATATTTTAGCGCTCGCAGAAAGCGAGATGAATAAATGTGCTGTTTTATGACAGCGCAGTGGGGAAAGATGCTGCAATCAGGTTTGAGTGTGGCATTGGCCGCGGCTTAGATAGTCGCTTCGCCGTCTGGGTCAGCGCTGCGTATGATCAGTTTTTGCAGTGTCTCTTTGAGATGTTTAATTTCATCGTGGTTGTAGTTATTCAGCACTCTTTCTTCGTTCACGCGCGCCTGCGCGACCAAGGAATCCGCAAGTTTGTTGCCATCGACCGTTAGCCTGACCTTTACTTGGCGTCGGTCTTCTCGAATGTAGTTGCGTTCCAATAAGCCATCTCTCTCCAAGCGATCTAAGGTGCGTGACAAGGTTGATGGCTGAATCAAACACTGCTTGGATAGTTCGCCCACGCTGAGATTGAGGTCAGGGTGCAAGCTGGCCAGCACCCGCCACTCGCCCACGGCAACCCCTTGCGACGCTAGCTCGGCGTGGAACTGCGAGCTGGCAGCGTTGCTGGCCTGCGCCAGTAGATACAGCAGATAGTCTTGGCTAAATTCACTCATGAGCTATTGATACCTGATTTTCTGTGCAAATGGAATATTTGCATATGCAGATAAATTGGCGTAAAACTGTATTTTATTGCATTGAAGGGGCGGATACAGCATGTTGTCTGAAACAATCGATCCTTATTGGGTAGATGCTTTTGAGCAGGTTTTTGCCCTGTGTAAAGTGAGTCCCAGCGAGTCGGTGGTGATTCTCAGTGAGACCCATAGCCGACAGGTCAACATCACGTTGGCTGAGTTGGCTCTGGCTCGCCTAGGGGCGCGCTACTACCAAATCCGCGTGCCATCAGCGGCTCCCGCTACTGGGCCGATTGTTCGCTCTAGTGGTGCCAGCCGTGCACTGGGAGGCCAAGAGGAAGCGGTGCGGGCCTTAGCTTCTGCAGACTTTGTGGTCGATCTCACCCTCGAAGGGCTGATGCACGCTCCACAGACTGGGCAGATATTGCGTGGTGGTGCCCGCATTCTCAATGTCTCCAATGAACACCCAGAAGCATTGGCGAGAATGCTGCCTGATCTCGCTGTAAAAGATGCGGTGCGTGATGCTGTGAAGCTTTGTAAGTCAGCTGAGCAAATGCGGGTGACGTCGAGTGCAGGCACAGATTTAACGGTGCAGATGCAAGGTGCTTCTACCGTTGGTGTGTGGGGATGGACGGATCGCCCCGGCACCTTGGCGCACTGGCCCGGGGGCATCGTGGTGAGCTTTCCAAAGGCCGGTTCAGTGCAGGGGCGACTGGTGTTTCAACCGGGTGATCTAAACCTGAGCTTCAAGCGCTACTTCGACAGTGAAGTTGTTTTTGATATCAAAGACGACTTTGTCACGAAAGTGAGTGGCAACGGGCTAGATGCACGGTTGATGCGCGACTATCTAAAAAGTTTTGCGGATGCCAACGCGTATGCCACCAGCCACGTGGGTTGGGGCATGAACCCCGGTGCTCGCTACGAAGCGCTGGCTTGTTACGATCAGCGCGAGACCAATGGCACAGAGCTACGGGCTTTGGCCGGTAACTTTTTGTACTCCACCGGCGCTAATGAATTTGCCGATCGTTATACCGACGGGCATTTTGATCTGCCGATGATGGGCTGCAATATTTCGCTCGACGATAAAGCTGTCGTGGTAGATGGAGATTTGGTCTCTTGAAACTACACTCCGGACTATCCATTGATCAGCGCGAAGGTTCTTCGCAACCCGCAGTGTTTTGCATGCACGGTATAGGCGGCAATACCAAAAGCTTTGAGCCGCAGCTGCAATATTTTGAAGGCAAGCAAAAGATCATCGCTTGGGATATGCCTGCATACGGTGAATCGACGGCTCTGTCGGAAATGACATTCGAAGCGCTTGCCGATGCTGCCATTACAGCGCTCGATGAATTGGGGCTGCAGCAAGTGGTGTTTGTTGGGCAATCCATTGGTGGCATGGTTGCATTGGAAATTGCACACAGACACCCAGAGCGAGTGGCCGCATTGGTGTTGGTAGGCACCACGCCATCTTTTGGTGGTCGTGACGAAAGCTTTAAAGACGATTTTTTAAAAGCGCGTTTGGCCCCTTTGGATGCGGGCAAAACTATGCAAGATTTAGCGCCCAAGTTTGTGCCGCAAATTGTTGGCAGCAAAGCGAGTGAGGCGGTTATCGCTGCCGCCACTGCTTCTATGGCAGCTGTCTCGATTGCGGCTTATCGCTCAACTATTGAATGCCTTGTAACGTTTAATCGGCGCGATGCACTTGCGACGATGCAGATGCCATGTTTGCTGATAGCAGGTGATGAAGACAAAAATGCGCCTGCGCGCACCATGCAAAAAATGGCTGACACCTTGCCGAGCTCGCAGTATCACTGCCTTGAGGGCGTAGGCCATTTAATCAACCTAGAGGCGGCTGACGCGTGTAACCGCCTTATTGAAAAATTCCTTGGAGAGCTTTCATGAGTACCCATGACACCGCAATGTTTGTCCCAGATCAGTGGAATCTGACAGAGCAACAAGCCGATCTATGTACCCGTGCAAGAGAACTGGCGAGCTCAAAATTTGTCGATCGTGCGGCTGAGTTTGATCGTGAGGCGAAATTTCCTACCGCCAATTATAAAGATCTGCACGAAGCTGGCTTGTTGGGTATTTGCGTGCCTAAAGATCAAGGTGGCGAAGGCGCTGATCTCAAAACCTACATGTTGGCAGCCGCCGAAATCGGTCGTTACTGCGGTGCAACCGCGCTCACATTTAATATGCATGTCAGCTCCTGCCTGTGGACTGGCTCTTTGGCTGATCAATTAGATATGGATCCGGAGCAGCGAGCTGCTCACAAAAAACAACGCTCGGTGCATTACAAGCGCATCCTAGAAGAAGGCGCTATTTATGCTCAGCCTTTCTCGGAGGGTGGCGCTGCTGCAGCCGGTCACGCGGCGTTTGGCACTATCGCGATGGTTACCGAGGGTGGCTGGATCATCAACGGCAAAAAGATATTTGCATCCTTGGCAGGGCACGCTAACTATTACGGCGCGCTGTGTACCGAACTACAAACGCCTGACGAAAAACCCTCACGTCGCAACACCATGTACTTGGCCATTCCCGCCGACGCTGAAGGTGTAACCGTTGAAGGCCCTTGGGACCCGCTCGGAATGCGCGGCACGGTCTCGCGTACATTGATCTTCAAAGATGTGTTTGTGCCTTTCGAAGCGCAATTGATGCCGCGTGGCATGTATTTTCAGGCGGCCAAGCAATGGCCGCATATGTTTACCACATTGACGCCGTCGTATATGGGTATAGCGCAAGCTTGTTACGACTTCACCGTGCGCTATTTGCGTGGTGAACAAGAGGGCGCTGGTCCGGTGAAACGACGCATGTATCCGACCAAGCAAATCGCTGTAGCGCAGATGCGCATCATGCTTGAACAGACTAAGTCGTTGTGGTTTCAGATGATCAGTGAAGCACGACCGAACCCTTCTAAAGATAGCCAAATGCGTGCGTGGGCGGCACAGTACACGGTGATGGAAAATGCCAATGAGATAGCGCAATTGGCGATTCGCACCTGTGGTGGCCAGTCGATGTTGCGATCCTTACCGCTGGAGCGACTGTATCGTGACAGCCGTTGCGGCGCGTTGATGCTGCCTTGGACTGCAGAGCTTTGTCTCGATATGCTAGGTAAAGGAGCGCTATACGAAGCAGGAGAAGAAGACTGATGAACATCGCTCAGTGGATCACCGCGCACGCCAAGCACACACCGGATAAAACCGCGATCCATTTTGAAGGCGAAAACATCAGTTACGCAGCGCTGGCCCTGCGCATAGGCCAAACTGCCGCTCTGCTAAAGCAGCGCTGGCAGATCAGCGCAGGAGATCGCGTGGCTATTCTCTGTGCAAATCATGCAGAAGAAATAGTTGTGCTGTTTGCCTGCGCGCAGCTTGGCGCTATTTTGGTGCCGCTCAATTGGCGCTTAGCAGTGCCAGAGCTGCAGCATATCGTCAACGACTGCGCGCCAAGAGTCCTGCTGCATGATCAGCATTATGCTAAACGCGCTGCTGAACTAGCTAGCACTGCTGTTAGCGATTGTGATTTGCTTTCAATTGATGACGCTAGCTGTTTGGCGCTGGCGCGTGAGTCGCTTCCCGCCGCCGCTCTGTCTCGGCCGCAGCTGTACGCCGATAACGATATTTTAATTGTTTACACCTCTGGCACAACTGGCTCTCCCAAAGGCGCGGTACTAACGCAGCGAGCTTTGCGCTGTAACGCTCAGATGGCACAACATGCCTACGACATGCACTCTAGCGATGTCATTCTTAATTTTTTGCCTTTGTTTCATGTGGGGGGGATGAACATACAGCTCACGCCGGCTTTGTCTCTGGGAGCAACTGTGGTGTTGCAGTCTAAGTTTGACCCAGATCTAGCTCTAGACGCTATTGAGAAGCATGGTGTGACATTGACCAACTCAGTGCCAACAATACTGCAAGCACTGGTCAGTCACCCGCGTTGGAACACAATAGATAGACACAAGCTGCGGACTATCTCGATTGGCTCAACGGACGTACCCACAGAGTTGATCAAGCATGTCATCGCCAGCGGTGTACCTGTTATTCAAATTTACGGTGCCACGGAAACAGCACCGATAGCGATGTACCAGCGAGCAGAGCTTGCTACTGAAACTCTAGGCTCTATTGGATTCGAGGGCAGCTGCTGCACGGTGCGCTTAGTCAATGACATCGGTCAAGACGTCGCGGTTGGAGAGCACGGTGAAATCTGGGTGACGGGCGATAATCTACTCGATCGCTACTGGAAAAACCCCGAAGCTACCGCACTAGCTTTGGTCGATGGTTGGTTCAGGACTGGCGATGTTGCCCGACGCGATGAGCGTGGTCTGCACTGGTTTTCGGATCGTATCAAGCATGTTGTGATTTCAGGTGGGGAAAACATTTACCCTGCCGAGATCGAGCGAGTGTTGCGCGCGCAGCCAGAAATAAAGGAAGTTGCAGTGGTCGGTCACCCTGACTCGCGCTGGGGTGAAGTGCCTGTAGCTGTGGTAGTTGCAGCGCCAGGTGAGTCGCTAAGCGAGCAGTCGGTATTGGCGTGTTTAAATGGGAATTTGGCACGCTTCAAACTTCCGCGCCATGTTGTTTTTGTCGATGCGTTGCCGCGCAATGTGATGGCTAAAGTGGTGCTTAACGATGTGCGCGAGCTGGTGAAAAATGCCTTAGCTGGCTAGCTGGCGGCGGTTGTGTCAGCTGCGATGCATTGCTGTCGTTTAGTAGACGGGGCGACTGCTAGGCAAGTTGTCGTAGGCTAGCTCGATAGTGCCTTCGTACTCACCGGCTATATCGGGGATATTTTCGATTAGGCTTAAGTTTTGACCCAGAACATGTACCACGGGTCTAACTTGTATCTCGAATCCTTTCATGCCGTTGTTGTTGTTAAACAGCCGCCAGCAGTAGTCGTTGTTTCCCCAGCCATCAGGGGTTAGATATTCGGTAGTAATTTCTATATCGAGAAGCTCTCCGCCTGACAACAATTGGCCTTGACTAACCCCGTCAACTACGTTGTCAGTCGAGCCAACTTGGCGATACTCAAAATTAGCCCGTACAAAGTTCATGGCATGACTTTGTCGTGCCTGATTAGCGCTGCTTTTGAGGTGGTTGCGTTGGGTGATTATGCTATGCATTGCCCCTTGTGCTACTGCCGCTGGCCATTGGGTTTCGCCTGGGCCACTTCGCCAAGCAGGGGAAACCGAATTAAGGCCGTTTAGATTACTTGAGACATTGTTGCTGTATGGGGCGCTCATTGTGATCGACCCAGTTGCCAGCTTCGCGCTGGCGTTGCCATTGGCTGATTGTGACCACTGATGTGCCGTGCTTGCTGTATTGATCAGCGCGTCTGCCTTGATGGATAAGTTTTGCGTGGTCGCGATACTGCCAGCATAGCTTCCGCTTTGCGGGGTGTAGTGCCCAATATACCAACCACTGCGGTTGTGCTGTGAATCGACAGGTGTGGTGGAGGGGCACTGATAAGCATTGGCTGCCATGCCCGAAGGTGATGCAAGAACAAGCAACAGCAAAGTGCTAATTGTCGATTTAGTTTGCATGTTCATTGCTCGCTCTCTTCACGTGTGCTGCTCAGTTCGGCTGCCACTGGTGTTTCTTCCGTTTGTTTTGCGGGCGCAGAGTCTATCAGCGCACTGGTCTTGGGTGCATCATTCTTTGTGCTCGAAGCTAAATTTACATCAAAAAGATAGTCGTCAACGATCTCAAAACTTTGTCGATTACCTTCGTGTCTGATTTCGTATTTCCCCGGTAACAGCCCTGTCGCTTGAAAGTATCCGTAGCTGTCAGTTTTACTTTCAGCGACTCGCTTACCTTCTTGCCATATGTCTACCCATGTGTGAGCTGTGGCTTGTTGATCGATCGTCAATTGGCCAGATACGCCGTAGTGGGGCAAAAGGGTAATATCAACTTGGGTCGTAGCGGCGGGCGCAACTCTCACTCGGTAGTTACTGGCGTTGTTTTCGTATTCTATGGGCAGGCCATCAGCCAATAGCTTTAAGTTGTAGTCGCCAGGTGGCAAGCCTGCGATAGATTTTTCGCCGCCTTCCTTTGAAACCAATGCAGCAGGCGCACCTTCAATTTCTAGCTGGATGTTCTCGTCGTCTAGCACTTCACCGTTGTTATTAAATAGGCGAGCACTGACAGCACCTCGCTTGCTGTCGATAAAAGTATTGTCGGCGCGCCACCCGCGCGAAGAAAACCACAGTTCTGATTCTAGCGCTAGAGATAACGACTCGTTGTCGTCTAGTGAGACGGATTCCAGCAGTGCTCCGTCGTCTATCAGCTGTCGGTAGTAGCTAAGACTAAACTGCATTCCCTTAGAAATTCTGTATTGCCAGCCTAGTGAGTACCCTAGTTGGTCGTCTTGTCGGCTTAGCTGCGCACTGTAGATGTTGTCGTTATTGTGGCGTGGACGGTAGTTTGCCGAGGCGCTTAATATATTGAGGTCTTCGTGCACGGCGTAGTCCACACCAAAGTTAAACGCATTATTGGGTGCAAAATTTATCCCCGCGCCGTAATAGTGTCGTGAGGCTCTAAGTTGCAGATTGGCGTCGTTGAGTGTGCTGCGTAGTGAGTAGCGCGCATCGTAGTCGTGCTCAGCTATTGGCAATACAGACAAGGAACTTCGCGGTGTTATTCGCCAGTCGAAACCGGGCGCGAGGTATTTTTCGGTGGTTGTACCGTCTGTGCGATTCACAAGCCCGCGCGCCAATAGGCTAACGCTATCGTCGATCTGCCAACGGGCCGAAAGATCTTGGTTCTCTGTGGACTCGTCGGTTAGTTGGTCGAGTTCTTTGTTGCCGCTAAAATTGGCGGTTACGCTGCTCCAATTGCCCCAGAGTTCGGCACCGTAGTTTTCTATATCGCCTGTGCGGGCCGTGCCAATCGAGGTGGCGAGGTGGCTACCAAATGAGTTGATAAGACCAAGATACCAGCCGTTTTCGCTTTCTGATTGCTGGAGTGTTGCAGCTTCTAGCGTCAGGAAATTGCTAAACCCATATCGCATGGACCCGTAGCCTGCAGTGTCGCCGCTGTCTGCAGAGTCTTCTAAATTTGAACCCACGGCGCCAAAACCTGCATTAAGCATGACTTCGCCTGTGCTGACTGCACGCGGTTTACTGGCAGACGTGTAGTTGATGATACGCACCGGTGGTTGAGCCAAGGAGTATTCATAGAGCGCCACTTCTACTCTCTCCGTATTGCCGCGTGTTATCGGTAGGCGGTTAAACAAAAAGCGTCCGTCCAGCGCGATACGCACACGCGCTATCGGGCGGTCATTTAGGCGTAATTCCGCAATACCGCCTTTGGGGCCTTCGCCGCTGATGTCATGAGAGTAAGAAGCGTCATCAATGAACATTTGCCGCGTGACCGACGAGTTGCTGGCCAAATGATTGTAAATGCTTAAGTTGCTGTACCCTAGTTGTACTCCTGTAAAATCAGGTGCATCCAGTAGTGGTCCAGGGTTGGCTTTACTTGTGCCGACACGCACCGCCGCATAACGATTAAAGGTGTTCCAGTACAGTTGATTTAACTGCGCATCTTGTTGGTCCGTGACATGCGTTTGCATGCCCCAAACTCCGTTAGCCATATGGCCTAGGGCATCGCTGTACAGACCTGCGTAGTTGTTCCCGGCGTTATAGCTACTGTCGAGCCGATTATATAACCGAGCGACGCCAATCTCCGGCGGGTGGAAATCGGGCTCTTGCGGGCGTTGCACGAGCGCGGCTTGCTGAGGTTCCATGCCGATCCACGGCGCATATAAGATGAGCGCATAAGCATTTTGCTCAAAGTGAGCATGTATGCCAGCATCTTTTAGTGCCGTCATTTTGACGTGGGGGCCTTCTGGCATCTTGCGAATATCAGAGGCGACGATATCTGCCTGTCCCAGTGGTGTGATTATCGTGGTGTTGTTATTTTCCCGTTTGATTTCAACGTTGACCCAGTCGCTCAGTAAGTCCAACGGCAGCCAGTATTCGTCGCTGTCTAAATACAGGTCTGCTCCTGCCTGTTCTTCGTCGTTGATGTACAACCCAGCGATAACAAACTCAGGCTCTGAACCCGTCACAGCGCGGATGTTCGCAGCGCAAAATAATATGCACACGAAAAACACCTTGGCCGTTATCCCTAGGTCGTTCGACATGGGGTTTGTTAGCGAATGTTGACGATAACTGGTAGGCCGTAGCTTGATCCGATACTGACCGATAAATCGCCGTCATCGGATTGCGCTAGCTTGGCAATATCGCTCATGTCTTGGCGAATACTGAGCATGCCGTAGCGTTTGCCTGGCTCTAGCTTGGTTCGAGGCCTGATTGACATGCGCACTGTCTGAGATTCACCCGGTGCGATGGTAAAACGTTTGGGGTTAAATAATGTCCAGCGACTGAGAGTCTGCGGTCCCGGCGAGATAGTCTTGCCGTTTGGAATGGCGCTAAGATTTATCAGCTCTAAATCGATGGTTTTCGATTTTTCGCTGTAGTTGTAGATTGTGATTGACTCGTTGTTGACTCGACCCTCTAAATCCATCTCGATGCGCGGCGGTGAAATGCCAAGCTGCGCTGGAGGGGGAGGGCTGTCTTTCGCTATGACACTGGCGCTCACAAAGGTGAGCGCCAATGCCGATACACACATTTTTGCTAACATACGCTGATCAATGCCTTAACGGCTTTTGTGGTTTAGTTACCAGTTAGCGTAAGCAAGAAAGTGTCCGTATTTTCCGCTGCAGTAGCAGCACTTTGATAAAGACCAGCGTGCTCTGCGTCTTCGAGGTTCAGCTGAAAGTTGATGCTGCCGGTCTGCAAGGCCCACTGTGGTGCCAGATCTACCGATGTGCCGGTAGCGCTACCAGCAGTTAAAGTCATGTTGGTTACGGCTATGCTTGAACCTGATTCTGTCGCATGCGTCAGTGTTCCTGTCTGGACACTGCCACTGACAGTGACATCCGCAGAAGAGATACTGCGTACAGCCCAAGCACTTTCGAGAACAACATCTAAGGTCTGGCTTGCTGTCGCGTAGGTGCCTTCACCTTCAATGGCGAGAGCTGCCGTGATTGGAGTACCCATAGGGCCTGTCACAGTAGAGGCCGCACCTTCTGAAACCTCGTAGGGATCGCTGTCGTTGGCAGCTGTCGACACGCCAGCGCTAGTGAGATCAATCTGCACTTCGTCGAAGTGATACAGCACCAGAATTTCAGGCATGGTGACTTTAAGGTCCATTGAACCACTAACTGATGCTGCTTGTACTTGAGTGCTGACTAGGCCTGCAAGAGCGAGAGACAGCAGGGTTTTTTTCTTAGATATGTGCATTTAGACCTTCCTAATTAACTGTGAGAGCGTTGGCTTAATCCAAGCGTTCTTAGCGAACTATGGATCTATCGGCCAAGCGCAAAGCTGCACTGAAGGACTTGGAGTACGAATTGTGGAGAAGTGGGGGTGAGGTTGTAAAAGTGTGCGCTTAGATTTTTAAGTTGAGCACATACAACTGCCCAATAATCAGCTTGTTAGCGCGATTGTTTTAATCTAGTGGGAAAGAGAAAGTGCTTGTCTTGCAATTCAGCAAGGTAGTATCAGTGAGCTGCGCCTAGTGCGTATGGCGGGCCAATAAGCGATAGATCCCATGAGCATCTTGGCTAAAACGATCGCTTATATCGGGGTGGCGCAGTGACTGGGTATTGTCATCAGGCACGAGGTTTTGTTCACTGACGTAAGCAATGTATTCAGTTTTATCATTCTCAGCGTAGAGGTGATAAAACGGTTGGTCGCGCCGTGGGCGCACTTCTGCTGGAATAGACAGATACCATTGCTCAGAGTTGTTGAACTCTGGGTCTACATCAAAAATGAGCCCGCGGAAGTCGAAAAGCCTATGCTTTACAACTTGGCCTAGACTGAATTTCGCGTGGTTTATCATCTTTAGCTGCATCTGTTTAAAGGGCGGTGCCACGGTTGTGGCACCGTCGTTGTCTTAGTTACCGTGCTTTAACGGGGAAGCTTGGTCCAGTCTCGGGTGATTTTCTTTGAAGCTGTTGTGCAAGTCTTCTTCGCTGTCCATCGCTTTGATGGTTTCGGTCAGTGCGTGTACAGCGGCTAGAACATCACCTGTGTGTCCGCTCTCCGAGATGGTGTGCATATTTCTAGTTGGGAACCCAATAGTCGTTGCTGCACAGTCCACACTGGCAAAAACACCTGCCATGCCGTCTGTTCCAGTGTCACGGCCTAGAACGTCGCGTTGCATGGGGATGCCGTGTTTAATGGCGGCTAGTTCGATGCGGGCGTTAAGTTGAGAGCTGGTGATTGCACCTTCGCCCATGGTGAACCCTTTGCCCATTTCTAAAGGCTGCATTTTGCGAGCAGCGATATTAGGGGCGGCGACGTAGTCGTGGTTTACATCTACGCCGATAACCACGTCAGGTTTCATTTCACCTGCGAGCACGCGACTGCCAAAGCGGCCAATCTCTTCAAAGGCGGCAATGGCAAATAGGCAGCGTACTTTGTTGGTGCCACCGGCTTCAGCAATCAGGCGAGCCACTTCAACAGTGACAAAACAGCCGAGGCCGTTATCTAGATAGGCACCATAAAATGTGTCTGGGCTAAAACCGCGTTTGATTGGGCGGTCGAGTATCAGTGTGTCACCAGGTCTGATGCCCAGCGCTTCAATTTGTTTTTTCTTCTCTTCACCGTGAATCTGTAGGTCAAGATAGAGTTGCTCCGGTTTGATGCCTTTGGCACCGGTGCGTTGAGCAGGGTCAGAGAAGTGTATTGCGCCCAGTGCTTCTACTGTGCCGCCTTGGATCGCTCGGTAGTCACCAGGTGACTCTGGGTTCTCGCTGAACAAGGTCACTTCGTGGCCCAGCAGTGTGCAAGGCAAAAAAGAATCACTGTTGATCCAAATTTTACCGTCGCTGCCTATCTGTCGAACTTGCAGGCGAATTTTGTCGGCGTGACCAATCAGCATGACGCTGAACATATCATCGCGACCAGGGTGGCTATCCCAAACGGCGCCAGCGTTACCCTTAAACTGGTGCAGTGCCCAGCCTTCAGGTACAAACTCATCCATCTGCGGTTTAATCACGCCCATGGTCATCGCGCTCTCTAAGCCTACTGGGCTAGGTGCGCTGATGATGTCACGCATGCGATTAAATTGGGTTTCGGGCATTGCTTGCGCCCAAGGTTTGTTCTCTGACATGTTCTAGGCTCGTTTGTTTTAAGTTAGGTTTTCGACAAGTATAGGGCGTGAAAGTGCTGCGGTCTTCTCTTGCAAAAAGAGTGCACGGTAACTTCGGGCTTTGCGGATGTGCTTGTGAGCGTGCAGCCGACGGCTTATAGCTGTTGAATGTGCTGCATTAATGCACGAGGGCCTTCATTTTTATCGAAGTATGCATTGGCTCCGGCGATAAAAGCCTGAGCTTTGTCTTGCTCGGATCTCGAACCCGAGAAAAACACCACATGAAGATTTTTGTACTTCGGGGTTTGCCGGATCTTTCTGCACACTTCTAAGCCCGATATACGCGGCACATTAATATCTAACACCACAATCTCTGGGTGAATATCGAAGCTCTGTTCACCAAGCAGGCCGAGTTTTTCAAGAGCTTCTTCACCGTCCGTCGCTAGATGCACTTCAAACTTTATTTTGGCGGTCGCCATTGATCGCTGTAAAACAATTACGTCAAAATTATCGTCTTCTAGCAACAGTAGATGGGCTTGCTTACTCACGTGGCGCACCGATCTGCTGGCAGCGTTAAAGCAACACAGGTGCCGCGTTGTTCAGCTCCTGAGCGGATACTGAGCCTGCCGCCCCAGTTGCGAACAATCTTGTTAGCAATAGAGAGCCCCATGCCACTGCCTTCTTGTTGGTCACGGCTGTGCAATGTGCTAAATACCGCCAGCGCCGCTTTGTAATATTGTTTTGGTATGCCGGGGCCATCGTCAATTACGCGAAGCTCAAAGGCGCCGTTTGTGTTGGTGAATTCCACGACCACACGCCCAGCGTGTTGTGAGTGATGGTGGCGAAAAGCGTTTTCAATTAGCTTGCGCAGTGCTAGTCGCAGCTCGTCTTCGGGTACCTTAATTAGATTGTTTTGCTGGGGTATCTCCAGACGAAATCCACTGGGCAGGGGTAGGTCACGCTGCAGTTGCTGCAGTACCGCTCGCAGAGATACCGGAGGCGCCTTGGTTTGGTTATGTCCTATCTGCGTATAAGCGAGCAAATCTTCCAGCATGTTTTCCATACGATTCGCTTGTTTTTGCAACATGGTTAAGTGGCTTTGGATCTCGATGGGCACTGTACCGAGCATGCTTTCTAAGTCGGAATTGATCCAATCCGGAATAGTGCGAATAGCCCGCATAGGAGAGCGCAAGTCATGGTCGATAGCGTGCGAAAACTCGGCAAGTTCTGAATTGGCGATCTGCAGAGAGCATTCGAGCTTATCGAGGTTCTGTTCGCACTCTTCCCGTTGAATCTTACGTAGCGTAAGTAAGAGAGTGTTGTTGAGGTCAAAGGTGAAATTCAGCCGAAGCTTGCCACTGGCGTGCAAGTCCACGTCGACTGATAGTTGCGTTGTGTGCTGGGAAAGAGTTTCGAAGTAGGGGCGTAGGGCAATAAATGCTCTACGGCTTCCTAAATCGGTGCTCGCAGTCCGCATCGTGAGGTTTTCATCGACGCGTGTTTCGCAGATTTTTTCGTCGCTGAAATTGAAGCTACCAATAAAGGGCTTGTTACTGCGGAGCAGGTTTAAGTCACGATCGAAGAGCGCGGCGGGTATGTCTGCCAGCTCAAACATATCAAAAGCATCCAGTCGTGAGGACGGCTTTGATGTTGATAAAAGTCTCATAGCGCTTAGTTGCAGCTCAATTCGTCAGTGTTCTACATTCACCACTCCATCGCTCTTAGCTATTGAAAAATAACAATTTAAGTGAGCTTCTTGATCCTGATTAAGGTGCGTGTTTCAGCGCCGTAATCACGATTGTAGTCAAGGGATGTGGTGCCCCAAAACAATGCATCGGCGTACTTCATAGGTACTTAAACATTATGTAATGTCTCGGGTAACTATGATTCCGCATTGAGAATGCAGTGCATAAATAATGCAGTTTTGATTGCCCGTGAGACTGTTGCATGTAAAACTATGTGCTAGAGTGACATTCACTTGCGTGTCCCGCTTAGTTTGAGCACTATGTTTCTACGAGTGTACTTTTACCCTTAATGAGTGACAGTGATTCGATCGCTGTCGATTGTTTTAATTTGTTTGTTCAGAGGAATTTTCCATGAAGCTTCGTCATGCACTAATTGCTGCAGCTGTTGCGTTTTCAGCAGCAGCGGCACAAGCCCAAACTGTCATAACTATGGGTACTTGGCTCTCGCCTAATCACCCGCAGAACGCAAAAGTCTTTGCCACATGGAAAGAGCAGCTAGAGCAAGCGACAGACGGTCGCATGACCTTGGAGCTGGAGTATCACAATGGCCACCCCAAGGCGATTTTTGATCTGGTAGAAGATGGTACCTACGATGCCGGATGGAGCTTTCACGGCTATATTCCTGGCCGATTCCGTCTGACAGAGCTGGCTGAGCTGCCTGGCGTGGGTGCTGGGGCCGAAGCTGCTTCTGTCGCTTACTGGCGCACATACGAGCAGTATCTCGCTGAGGCTAATGAGCACGATGGCTTGAAAGTCATTGGTCTGTTCACCCATGGCCCAGGTCAAATCCAAATGACCAAACCAATTGAGTCTATGGCCGATCTTGAAGGCAAGAAAATTCGTGTGGGCGGTGGTATCCAGTCTGTTCTTGCCGAGCGCATGGGAATTACGGCAGTTCCCGCCCCAGGTTCTAAGGTCTACGAGATTCTGCAGCAGGGTGTCGCTGACGGCGTGTTCATGCCAATGGGTGAGCAGTCTACTTTGCGTCTCTCAGAAGTCGCAAAACACGTCTATACGCTTCCTGGCGGCATGTACCTAGGTAGCTTTGGTATCTTCTTGGGCCAAGAGTTCTTCGATGATCTCGACGCTGAAGATCAAGAAGCGATCATGAGCATCTCTGGCGAGAGTCTCTCGCGTTTAGCGGGCAACCAGTGGGAAGCGAACGATGCCGACGGCCTAGCAGCAGCACAAGCAGCGGGTAACGAGGTTGTTCAGGTGAGCGAAGACGATTTGGCGGCATTCGAGCAAATCACTTCTGACCTAGATGAGTCTTTTGCTGCGAAAGTCAGTGACAGCGGTGTTGATGTCAAAGCAGCGATGGAGTTCTATCGTTCTACTGCTCGCGACGTGGAGTAAGTTCTCTTGTCAGAATCGGCCGGTGATTTTGATGCGCCGCCACCTCAGCCGACCGATTTATTCGGTCGGCTTTGCAGTTGGCTGTCGGATATAGGCGCACTTGTACTATTTGCCTTGATGATTATGACCTGTGTAGATGTCTTTGGTCGTTATCTCTTCAATAGTCCTTTAGATGGCGGCACCGAACTGACAGAGTTCGCGCTGGCCGTGATTGTCTTCACCGCTATTCCAATAGTCACTCTGACTGGCGGCAATGTGGTTGTGGAGTTGATCGATTTTCATTTCTCGCCTACTGCCGCCTCGTTTGCAAAGCGATTTTTAAACTTTGTTTGGGCGGTTGTTTTTGCCGGAATCGCCTACGGTATCTGGAAGCTTGGAGCTCGGGCGATAAAGCGCTCCGAAGTCTCTGAGTACCTGCTTATACCAGTGGGTTATGTGTTGTATTTTACGGTTGCCTGCCTTGTGCTTGGTGCAGTCGCTAGTTTGTGGCGCTGCTTTGCGCCCAAAGGGTAAGTCATGCTGACGGCTTTAATAGGTTTTGCAGTACTCATCCTGCTCATTCTGTGTCGCGTACCTATCGCACTGGCGATGGGCTTGGTCGGGTTTTTCGGTTTCGCTGTCGAGCGAGGGTTGGGCTTTGATAATATCTTCGATTTCAAATGGCGTGTGCCGTTGTCGATGGTCACCAGTCACGCTGTTTATACCGCTCGTGAGTATGGGCTGTCGGTTATACCGCTGTTTATATTGATGGGTAATCTGGTCGGCCGCTCAGGTTTGGCCGGTGAGCTTTACCGAGCTGCCTATGCTTGGTTGGGTCATAAGAGGGGTGGGCTTGCCATGTCTACCGTGCTGGCCTGTGGTGGCTTTTCGGCTATTTGCGGTTCTTCATTGGCCACTTCAGCAACTATGTCCCGTGTGGCAATTGGGCCAATGCGCGAGTTCAAGTACGCCGACAGTTTGGCAGCGGCTTCAATAGCTGCTGGTGGCACGCTTGGTATACTGATTCCACCTAGTGTCATCTTGATTATCTACGGTGTGTTTACTGAGACCAGTATTCGTGAGTTATTTGCTGCTGGTGTCATACCGGGGCTTATCGGTATTTTGTTCTATCTCGCAGCTGTGCGTTACACCGTGTGGCGAACGCCCGAAGCGGGGCCTCCTGGTGCCGTCACGCCGCGTGCCGAACGCTGGATGGCATTAACCGGTGTTTCCGGTGTCATTTTGCTGTTTATTTTGGTCATGGGCGGGATATACGCCGGTATCTTCACACCGACGGAAGCGGCAGGTGTTGGTGCAGGCGGTGCATTTTTAATTGCACTGTATAAGCGCAGCTTATCGCCGAAAATCTTGATGGATATCCTGCGTGACACAGTGCGCACAAGTGCCATGCTGTTCACCATCTTGATTGGCGCCTTGGCCTTGTCTAGCTTCATTACTCGCACGGGGTTTCCCGCAGAGTTGGGTGAGTGGCTCGCGGGCTTGGGTGTTGCACCGTTGATGGTGATCATGGCCATGATGATGGTCTATGTGGTGCTAGGTATGTTGCTGGAGAGCCTCTCCATGTTGCTGCTGACACTGCCGGTGTTTTTCCCCGTTGTGCAGGCTTTGGGGCTGGACCCAGTGTGGTTTGGTATTGTGGTTGTCGTTGTGACTGAGATCAGCCTGATAACACCGCCAGTGGGGCTAAACGTGTTTGTCTTGTCGGCTACAGTTCCCGATATATCCACGCGCACAATCTTCAAAGGTGTCACGCCTTTTTGGGCTGTAGATATTCTGCGTTTGGTGCTGTTGATACTGGTGCCTAGTCTTTCGCTTTGGCTACCAAGCTTGCTTTATCGTTAGAGCCGATTCTCGCTGTCTGGTCTATCAGGCAGCGAGATTTAGCTTTGTTGTAGAATAAAATCCGCGCATCGGCTGCCGAGCATCATCGCCACAGCGTTGGTGTTGCCCGCATTGATATCTGGCACCGCCGACATATCGCACACCCTCATATTCTCGATACCTCGTATTTGCATTTTCGCATTTAGAACTGCCATTGCGTCATCATCACTGCCCATTTTGGCTGTGCCTGCCGGATGGTAGTTGGTTTTGACAAATCGTTTACAGTGGGCGCGTAGCGCCTCGTCAGATACTTTTTCGGGGTCTGGCACAACTACCCGCTCAATGCGCTGCTTAAGTGGGCTCTGATTGAATGCCTTTAAGAAAAAGCGCTGTCCCTCGATCATTTCCTGCATGTCTTCAGGGTGCTGCAATAAATTTGGCGAAACTATTGGCATGTCGTCCGGATTGGCGGAGCGTAGTTTCACGTAGCCTCTAGATTTAGGTTTCACAACCACGGTTGTCACCGTTAAGCCGTAGCCGTCTTTTACTAGTTTCCGAGTGTCACGATCGAGGTAGACAATCGGCACACAAAAAGCCTGAATTGAAGGCGGGGCATCGGGGTTTCGAGGGTTGACGAACGCGCCAGCTTCTACACCGGCAGAGGTCACGGGGCCGCTACCAAACAGTTTAAACTGCAAGCCATTCTTCAACATTCGCCAGCCATCACCTTGCTTGTAATAACCGTAGGGGCCATTAGCAAGTGCGGTGATAGGCACTTCAGGGTGATCGATTAAGTTGCTACCAACTCCCGGAAGGTCGACTAAACATTCAATACCGTGTTCAGCGAGCTGATTTTTACCGCCCACACCAGACAGCATCAAGAGCTTGGGTGTGACTAGCGCACCCGCACTAACAATGACTTCTTTGTTGCAGAGTATTTGCTGGATCTCTCCGCTTTTATCTTTGAATTCGACTCCGACAGCTCTGCCGTTTTTGATCAAGATTCGTTGCGTTTCTGCGTGTAGTTGGATGCTTAGATTTGGGTTGTTCTTCTGTGGGCTAAGATAGGCGTAGGCTGCTGAGCTTCGCTTGCCGTTGCGGTTCATAAACTGATAAAACCCCACGCCGCGCTGGCTTTTGCCGTTGAAGTCACTGTTGAAGGGTTCACCTAGAGACTGCACCGCTTGTACAAACCAACGAGAGAAAACATCTACGTGACCTGGATCAGATACGAGCATGGGGCCATCGACGCCGTGGTGTTCATTATTTAGTCGGTTGTTGCTTTCCATGCTCTTGAAGGTGGGCAGTACGTCTTCCCATGCCCAGCCCCAATTCTCTTGGCCGCTTTTAAGGATCTGATCCCAAGCGTTGTAGTCTGAGGGTCTACCACGCATATAAACTTGTGCATTGACCGAGCTACCACCTCCTAGAACGTTGCCTTGAGGTATATCGTGAACCCGACCGTCAAGGTGTTCTTGCGGCTCGGTTTGGTGGTAGCGCATGAACTTCGAGCCGTTGATCATCTTGAAAATACCCGGAGGCATATCCAGCAACGGATGACGGTTACTGTGGCCGGCCTCTAGTAAGAGCACGTCTCCACTGCCCTCTGCGGCTAAGCGAGCTGAAACAACACTGCCAGCTGAGCCGCCACCCACGACGATATAGTCGTATGATTTATTCATGGATTGTCAGTCGAAAACGTCACGCTTACATGGTGCCATGCTTGCTGTAAATGCGATCGCAAGGCTTCCTCAGCAGCGTCAGGGTCTCGCTCTAGGATAGCGAGGTATATAGCTTTATGTGCGTTGAAGTTGGCGAGGTTGCGTTCAGGCGAGCGCAACATCTTGTCCCATTGCGGAGCAAGCCACGAGGTAAAGCCCTCATGAATAGCAGGGAATACTGGGTTTTTAGGGATCAGGTACAACACGCGATGAAACGCGATATCGGTAGCATAGAACTTATCGGATTCGCCGATGGCTTTTTCGTTCTCAGCAAGCGCTTGTTTGAGGTTTTTGATGTCTTCGCGTGTGCAGGAGATTGCCGCCTGTCGCACCAACGCACGCTCGATAAATTCTCTGGTGTCGTATAGGTTTTTCACGTCGCCGGCGTTAGCTAGCAATAACTGCACGATTCCACCAACTGCTGTCAGTGCTGTTTCATAGTCGGGTTTTTTTACGATAGGTCGAAATCGCGGCTTGCTTTCGATCAGCCCCTTACTAGACAGCACCGCGATAGCCTCACGCACAACTGTCCTACTGATCCCAAACTGTTCCATCAGATCACGTTCTGCTGGTAGCGGGCTGTCGTTAGCCAAGGCGCCGGTGACAATCTGGTTTTCCAGCGTACGAACAATCGGGTCCGCAGCACGGCTGTTTGTAATCTGTCCAAGGCGAGCGTATTCCACTTTGCCTGATTTATTAGACGGGTCTGTCATGCAATTAACCTTTATATGTACTTGTCGAGGCAAGCGTCCAACTACCGCGCTCGTGCTTATCGAATGTGACGTTGTAGTGTTTCTTGAACGTGGTTTTCTGCGTTGAATTTTTGATTGAGGCTCAGTTTACCTTATTTATGGTCTGATCAAAAAGAACAAAATAGGAAATATATTGATTTAAATTGACAATCATGGCGATTTCATGAACTATTGAGTTGTGTTTGGTCGTACCAAAGGAAATCGATGTTTGAGCTGAATTCTGCGGGAGCGCCTCCTTGCGAGATGTCTATGTACATAGGCGGGCAGTGGGTTAAAGGCAGTTCTGCAAACCGTATTGAGGTAGAAAACCCCAGTAACGAGGCATGTCTTGGAACTGTGCCCGAGGGCACGGTGCCTGAAGCGATTGAGGCACTAGAGGCAGCTCGTCGTGCGCAAAGTTCATGGCGAAGTTTGCCAGCTCAATCACGCGCGAGTTATGTGAACAAGCTGGCCGACGCTGTTGCTGCCGACAAGCAGAGGCTGGCTCATATTGTCTGTCTTGAGCAAGGCAAACCTCTAGACCAAGCTCTGGGTGAAATTGGTGCGACCGAGGGCTTTTTACGTTATGCGGCTGAGAATGCCCGTCGCATAGAAGGCGACATTGTGCCTTCTGATAACGCCGATGAAGAAATCTGGATTCGCAATGTTCCGCGCGGGGTGGTGGTTGGCTTAACGGCTTGGAATTACCCGTCTGCTCTAGTGGCAAGAAAGCTAGGACCAGCGCTGGTAGCGGGTAACAGCTTTGTTTTGCTGTCACACGAAAACACGCCTTTTTCCGGTTTAGCGTTGGCTGAGCTGGCGGAGTCTGTGGGTCTTCCCAGCGGAGTGTTTAATGTGCTCACTGGATATGGGCGAACGGTTGGTAAAGCACTGGTTGAAAGCGAGCTCTCTGATTTGGTCACGATGACTGGCAGCACGCGCGCAGGCAAAGAAATATACGCATCCGGAGCTGATCAGTTAAAGGTTTTGCGATTGGAACTGGGTGGCAAGGCTCCCTTTATCGTAATGGACGATGCCAATATCGACGCTGCTGTGGCCGCTGCTGTCACGGCTAGATACACAAACTGTGGGCAGGTTTGTACGTGTAATGAGCGTATGTATCTGCATCAGCGCATAGCCGACGAGTTTCTAGAAAAATTCGTGCTCGCTTCAAAAGCGCTGCGTATCGGTGACCCCTTAATGTCTCCCGATCTTGGGCCAAAAATAAGCGCACTGGAAGTCGACAAGGTTCAAAAAATGGTGGCAGCTGCGGAAGCCGCGGGCGATACGTTTTTATTGAAAGGCGGACCATTGAATGAAGGTGAGTTTGAAAAAGGTCATTGGTACGCGCCGACTGTTGTAGAGGCTGCGAACAACAATTCGCCGCTCATTTGTTCAGAGGTTTTTGCACCAGTGGTTCCCGCGTTGCGCGTGGACAGCTTCGAACAAGCGCTGGCATTCGCCAATGACAGCGACTACGGATTGTCTGCTTATGTTTTCACACAAGACATTCGTCGAATGATGAGCTTATCCAAGCAGCTTAACTTTGGTGAAATTTATTTTAATCGAGCCAATGGTGAGCAGTTTCAGGGATTTCACACCGGTTGGAAGCAATCTGGGCTGGGTGGAGAAGACGGGAAGTACGGGTTTGAAGGCTATATGAAAAAACAAACCAGCTACATCAATTGGGCCTGAGAGCTCAAGTCACAAAAAAATAGAATATTCAAAAAAACCAAATGGAGAAGTTGATATGAAACGTAGAGTATTAGTAAATGCGATTCTGGTAGGCATTGCTTGTATTGGTAGCAGCACCGTAGCCCTGTCTGCTGGTCTGCCCACACTTGCGGTGCAAGAGAGATACAAGGTTGGCTTTGCGCAAATGGAAAGCAATAATCCTTGGCGCATCGCAGAGACCAAGTCCTTTAACGATACGGCTGAATCTTGTGGTTGGGACTTGATCTCTACCGATGCTGCCGGTTCCGCGGCCAAGCAAGTAGCCGATGTGGACTCGATGATTGCACAGGGAATTGATGTTTTGTTCTTGCCGCCGCGTGAAGAAAAACCATTGATCCCCGCTGTGATGAAAGCCGCTGCAGCGGGTATTCCTACCTTTTTAATCGATCGCTCGGTTGATCCTGCAGTGGCAAAACCTGGTGAGCACTTCGTCTCATTCCTAGGTTCCGATTTCATCGATCAGGGTCGCCGAGTAGCCGAATGGACACTAGAAAACTTTGAGGGTGAAAAGGGCGTCATTGTCGAATTGGAAGGAACAACAGGGTCTTCACCTGCCAATGATCGCCGTAAGGGCTTTGATGATGTGATGGCCGCGACAGACAATATGGAGATTGTCGCTTCGCAGTCTGGGGATTTCGCCCGAGATAAAGGTCGTCAGGTGATGGAAACGCTTTTACAGGCGCACCCCGATGTCAATATTGTCTATGCGCACAACGATGAAATGGCCATAGGTGCAATACAGGCGCTTGAGCTGGCTGGTCGCAAACCAGGTGAAGATGTGCTGATTGTTTCTATCGACGGAACTAGAGATGCGCTGAAAGCAATTGTGGCAGGGAAAATGGGCGTGACGGTGGAGTCTTCGCCGTTCTTTGGTCCGCTGGCTTGCGAAACCATGAAGCGCTATGCAGCTGGTGAAGAAATCGAGCATTGGGTACAGGTGGAAGACCGAATCTTTACCAAAGACAATGCTGCAGAAAATATCGAAGCTGCATACTAACTAAGCGTTTGTTGCTTATCGCTGCCGGTGAATGTTCTAACCGGCAGAATCTAAAATATTTGCTTTAGGCCACCGCTTTAATCCTTAAAGTGGTGTGCTTAATTTGCTCGTGGGCGGGGTCAGTCTTGAAATCTTTAGTCTCAATGCGAAATATTCAAAAGTCCTTCTCTGGCGTAGTGGCTCTCGGTGCAGTTGACTTAGATGTGCTGCCCGGTGAGGTGCACGCATTGATTGGGCAGAACGGTGCAGGAAAATCGACTCTTATAAAAATTCTAACCGGCGTGTACAAACGCGATGACGGAGAGGTGTTGATAGACGGAGAGGTGTCGATTATCGGCAGCCCGCGTGAAGCACAAGATTGTGGCGTTGCCACTATCTATCAAGAGCTCAATTTAGTTGGTTTACGCAGTGTCACCGAAAACATTTGCCTTGGCTACGAACCCCGGCGCTTTGGCTGCTTTGTCGATTGGCCCAAGGCACATCGCGATGCGCGAGAAGTGTTGATGCGCTTTGGTGTTGATATTGACGTGCGAGAGCCTCTCAATAGCTATTCCACTGCCATCCAGCAATTGGTGGCTATCGCACGCGCTGTCTCTCTCGATGCAAAATTGGTCATCATGGACGAGCCGACCTCTTCGCTTGATGAGCAGGAAGTCGAAGTGCTCTTTGCTGTCATTCGTGGCCTAAAGCGAGACGGTGTGTCGGTTTTGTATGTGTCGCATTTCCTTGAGGAGCTGTATCAAGTGTGTGATCGCGTGACCATCATGCGTGATGGAAGAAGCGTCGCAGTGCGAGAAATCGCGCACACGAGTCGTATAGAGCTCATCGCAGAAATGTTAGGCCGTGATCCAGGCGAAATAGAATCGGCTGGCATGACCGAGTTTAGTGCTGGTGAGGCGGTGAAGGGAGAGCCACTTGTCGAGGTGTCTGGCATTGCAACAGGTCGTCAGCTACAGAATTTTGATATGACCGTGCACGCAGGAGAAATTGTCGGTTTGGGCGGTCTCTTAGGTTCTGGGCGCACCGAAGTAGCACGGGCACTGTTCGGTTTAGATCGGTTGAGTAAGGGTGGATTAAAGTGGTGTGGTGAAGAGCTCAAATCAATGAAACCCGCAGAGGCGATTGCGCTTGGTATTGGCTACTTGACCGAAGATCGAAAGTCCGAAGGTATCGTTCCCGGGTTGTCGGTTAGAGAGAATTTAAGCTTGGCGATTTTGCCCCGAATAACAAAAGGCTGGTGCATTGATCGTCAACAAGAACGAGAAATCGTTGAGCACTTTGTCAGCGCTTTAGGAATCAAAACAGCGGACATCGATCAGCCCATACGTGAGCTATCTGGCGGCAATCAGCAAAAAGTTTTATTGGGGCGATGGTTGGCAATAAGCCCCAAACTACTGTTGCTCGACGAGCCAACACGTGGTGTAGATATCGGCGCAAAGTTTGAAATTCAAGCGATCATTCGAGACTATGTTTCACAAGGTGTCGGGGTTGTATTGATTAGCTCAGAGTTTGCTGAGCTTGTGGAAGGTGCAGATACAGTGGTTGTGCTTCAAGAAGGCCACTCTGTACGTGAGTTAAGTAACCCCGGAGTAAGTGAAGACGTGCTTCTCAAGGCTATAGCCGAGCCCGCAAGCGGGGTGGCGGCATGAGTGCTACGCCGGTGACTACAGCGCGTCCCAAGGTGCTGATTGATACAACAATGCGCAACGGCTTGATTGTGTTGCTGATTCTATTTGTATTCAACTCGTTGATGACGCCTAACTTTCTGCAGATGCAAACCTTGTCCGTCAATATTAGTCAAGTAGCAACTATCGCTATAGTCGCTATCGGCATGACCTTGGTGATTGCTGCTGGTGGCATCGATTTGTCGGTTGGTGCTGTGATGGCACTTTCCGGTGCGCTTGCGCCGTTGGTTTTTATGTCGGATTCCTTACAAGCATCGCCTGTGCTCGCCGTTTTTCTCGCGTTTGCGGTAGCCCTTTCTGCCGCTTTGCTGTGTGGACTGTTCAATGGCTACTTAATTAGTCATCTCGGTGTGCAGCCCATTATCGCAACCTTGATTTTGTTCATCTCCGGTCGTGGCATTGCGCAGGTGCTAACCAACGGCAATTTGCAAACTTTTGACTATCCGGCATTTAGCGTCATTGGTACAGGCAAGTTTCTAGCACTGCCTGTTCAGGGTTGGTTGATGCTTTTTTTGGCGGCGGCGGTTTATTGGGTGGTAAGCAAAACACCTTTTGGTCGATACCTGCTCGCGCTAGGTGGAAATGAAAAAGCCGCTCTTTTGTCTGGTGTGCCGGTGCATCGAGTCAAAATCGGCACTTATGTTATCTGCTCTCTATTGGCCGGAATCGCTGGGCTTATTGTTGTCGCGATTAACTCAGCCTCGGACGCTGCCCGTAATGGAGAGCTGATGGAGTTGGATGCGATCGCTGCGGCTGTAGTGGGTGGTGCTCTCTTGCAAGGTGGCCGCGCGCCGATATTCGGTGCGGTTTTGGGCGCCATTATTATTCAGTTGGTGAAATATACCTTGTTGGCAAATGGCATTGAAGACGAAGTTGCACTGATTGCCAAGGCTGGCATTATCGTGGTTGCGGTATATTTTCAACAAAGCGTGAAGGAGTGAATATGTTGAACAACGATGGCTTTGATCTTCGTCGATACCTTCGCTCTGATATGCAATCTGTGGGTGCATGGATTGCGTTGGCTCTGCTGATTGCGTTTGGCTTGTTGCGGTATGAGAATTTTGGTGGTGCGTATAACTTCAGTTCCTTTTTGAACTACAACGCCATGTTCATCGTCATTTCACTCGGCATGTGCTTTGTCATTATGTCGGGTGGCATAGACCTCTCTGTAGGGTCGGTGGCGGCTTTCAGTTCTGTGGTTGCTGCGTATCTAAGCCCGCATGGTCTATCGGTGGCTATGTTTGGCGGCGTAGCAGCCGGTATGTGCTTTGGCGCCGTGAATGCCTTTTTTATTGTGGCCATGAAAATACCGCCGTTTATTGCCACTCTTGCGACCATGTTGGCTGCCAAGGGCGGTGCGCTGGTTATATCGGATGCGCAAACCATCGCTATAGATTGGTCGTCTAGCTTCACCGTTCTAGGTATGCAGCAAGCCTGGGGTATATTGCCTTGGACAATCGTTGTCACACTGTTGATTGCCTTGTGCCTCTGGCTTGTGCTCGAGCACACCTCTCTGGGTCGAACAGTGCTGGCCTTGGGCGGAAGCGAAGATGCTTCTGTCTTGATGGGCTTGTCAGTGTATCGCGCCCAAATATTTGTGTATTTGCTCAGCGGCGCGTGCGCAGGTATGGCAGGTGTTTTTCTCGCATCGGGTTTTGGTGCGGGCCAGCCACTGGAGGGCATTGGCTGGGAGTTGACTGCCATTGCCTCGGTGGTTGTGGGTGGCACACTGCTCACGGGCGGGAAAGGCTCGGTTTTGGCCACCATTGCGGGCGCTTTGTTGCTAGGGCTGGTGTTTAATATACTCAACTTTGAAAACGGACTTGGTACCATCAATTTGTCTGCGTATTGGCAGATGGTGATCAGAGGTGGTTTTCTGTTTGTTGTGATTCTCTTGCAGGCACGTGTATCCCGGCCACTTCAACCACATTGAGCGAAAGATGGATAAAATAGTATCAATTAAAACCCGCCTATTTCATGTGCCGCTTGATGAAGTACTGGTAGATGCCAAGCACGGTAGTCACACACATTTTGAGTTGATAACCGCTACAGTCGAGCTTGCCAGTGGGCTGCAGGGCACCGGATATACCTATACCGGTGGTCGAGGCGGTAAGTCGATTGCAGCGATGATCGAACACGATCTCACGCCTTTTTTACTTGGGCAGGACGCTGAGCAAATTGAAAGCTTGTATGAGTCCATGCAGTGGCATATGCATTATGTCGGCAGAGGCGGGGTGTTGTCGTTCGCGATATCAGCGGTCGATATAGCTTTGTGGGATGCACGTGGGCACCGTCAGCAGCAACCGCTGTGGCAGATGGCTGGTGGTAGCGGCGACCGATGTAAAGCGTATTGTGGCGGTATCGATCTCAACTTCTCACTAGAAAAACTATTGCACAGCATTGAAGGGTATTTAGCACGTGGTTTTAATGGCGTAAAAATAAAAATTGGTCAACCTACTCTTGAGCAAGATATAAAAAGGGTTGCCGCCGTACGAGAATTGATTGGACCGGATGTCGCCTTCATGGTGGATGCTAATTATTCCATGTCGCGACAACAAGCTATAGAAGCGTGCAGTGCTTTTCAGCCCTATGATTTGCTTTGGTTTGAAGAGCCAATCATTGCCGATGACTACGCCGGTTATGGCGCGATTGCGGATGCGACGGGTATGCCCTTGGCAATGGGTGAGAATCTGCACACGATCCACGAATTCGAATACGCCTTTGAGCAATCAAAGCTTTCCTATATTCAGCCCGATGCATCTAACTGCGGTGGTATAACTGGTTGGTTACAGGTAGCTGCAATGTCGCAGGATCATCAGGTCCCGGTGTGCAGCCACGGCATGCAGGAGCTGCACGTAAGCTTGGTGTCAGCACAGAAGAACGCCGGCTGGATTGAAGTGCATTCCTTTCCTATCGATCGGTATACTACAAGGCCATTAGTTGTGGAGAAACAACTGGCAGTGGCCCCCGATGTACCCGGCTCAGGTGTGAGTTTTGATTGGGCCAAGTTGCAGCCGTTTGAAACCAATTTACAATAAATTAGCGCGCCGTTTGTCTGCGCCCACTTCATCATCAGGAGCTTTTCATGAGCAACACTATAATTTCGGCGGCTTTTTATACCGGTGACAAAAACTTCACGGTCGAACAAATCGAAGCCGAAGACCCGGCCGCTGGTGAAGTGCAAATTGATGTGGCCTTTTGCGGTGTGTGTGGGACTGACCTACATGTCTACCTCGGCCATATGGATGCCCGTATAGGTAATCATCGCGTGATCGGCCACGAAATGTCTGGCACAGTAAGCAAATTGGGCGAAGGCGTAACTAATTTGCAAGTCGGGCAGCGTGTGGTTGTGCGCCCGCTGGATCATTGCGGTGACTGCCCGGCGTGCAATCGTGGTCATCAGCACATCTGCCAGAACCTTAAGTTTTTAGGTTTAGATTGCAACGGCGCTTTCCAAGATAAATGGTGTGTGCCGGTTCACACTGTGCACGGCTTACCTGATTCACTATCGCTTTCTCACGCGGCATTGGTAGAGCCACTGGCCGTAGCCAGCCACGATTGCAAGCGTGCGCGTGTGGCCGCTGGCGAAGATGTCTTAGTGATTGGCGGTGGGCCTATCGGTATGCTTGTGGCATTGGTAGCACGGGCCGAAGGGGCAAAAGTTTCCATCAGCGAAGTGAATAAAAACCGACTCGCATTTGCTGAAAAACTGGGCTTTGAAACCTATAACCCGCTCGAAGTAGATGTGGCCGAAGTGTTTACAAAAGCCACTGACGGTAAAGGCGCTGATGTAGTGTTTGAAGTGTCCGGTACTCAACCAGGTGTGGATTTGATGACGCAAGTGATGGCCACTAGGGGTCGCATTTGCATGGTGGCAATTCATGCGACTAAGCCCACTATCGATCTGTTTCAGTTCTTCTGGCGTGAGATTGAAATGTTAGGCGCACGTGTTTACGAGCCTGAAGATTACGAAAAGGCGCTACAGCTAATGGCGTCTGGGGATATAGATGTTGGTGCGCTGATTACGGATATCAAATCACTGGACGAGATTCAATCTGCGTTTGTGGAGTTGACGAGTAACCCCAATGCGATGAAAACCTTAATTCGATTGGCGGGGGAATAAGCGCATGTCCGTATTAAATTCTTTTAGTCTTGCGGGTAAAACGGCGCTGGTCACGGGTGCTAAACGCGGCATAGGTCTCGGCATCGCCAAAGCATTAGCCGAAGCGGGCGCAGATATTATTGGTGTCAGCGCCACACTTGAATCGCAAGGTAGCGAGCTTGAAAAAGTTGTCACCGGCTTGGGTCGGCAGTGTTGGGCCTACAGTTGCGACTTCTCCGAGCGCGAACAAGTGCAAGCTTTTGCGGATAAGGTACTCGCTGATCACCCCAAAATAGATATCTTGTTCAACAACGCCGGCACAATCAAGCGTGCACCCGCGGCAGAGCACGGTGACGATATTTGGGACGAAGTGATGCAGGTGAATTTGTCTTCACAATTTGTATTATCTCGCGAGATTGGACGCTCAATGATAGCCAATGGCGGTGGCAAGGTGATTTTCACTGCATCTTTGCTGACTTTCCAAGGTGGTATTACGGTGCCGGGTTATGCAGCGACTAAGGGTGGAATTGGCCAGTTGACTATGGCATTGGCCAATGAGTGGGCGGCCAAGGGCGTCAATGTGAATGCTATTGCCCCCGGCTACATTGATACTGACAACACTGAGGCTTTGCGCAACGACCCTGTGCGCTCTAAGGCGATACTTGAGCGTATTCCTGCAGGTCGATGGGGTAAGCCAGAAGACTTTGCTGCTCCTGCTGTATTTCTTGCGTCGGCAGCTTCAGACTACATGCATGGCACTATTCTTACCGTCGATGGCGGATGGATGGGCCGCTAGAGCAGGCGCTCTCAACGCAGGATGAAGCGTGCAAATGACATTTTTGCACTTTTTCTGCTGACTGGCATAGCGTATTCTCCAAGAGATCCTTTTGGAGATGTGTTATGCGTTTAGCCTTGCTGTGCTGTTTAGTGTTTCTGACGTCCTGTGCAACTGTGCCGCCAAAGTCTGCGGAGTTCGCCCCTGCGCAGCGCTATTATTACGACGACATCAATTACCTTAACTATCGGCAAGTAGGCGAGGGCAGCAAAACGCTCTTTTTGCTGCACGGTTATGGCTCGTCTGGTTACAACTGGGATGACTTAGTGCCGTTGTTGGAGATCGAAGACACGCGTTTGTTGATCTTCGACATGATCGGCTCTGGGTTTTCTAGTAGGCCTCGACATCATGATTATTCTATTGTCGCCAACGCGCAAATACTCAGCGACTTTATCCAAGACTATAAAATCACTGACTACAGCTTAATGGGGCACTCTTTTGGTGGAGGTGTCTCGTTGGTCACCGCCATGCTTGCACAGGCTGAAGACCGCCAAATGCCCGATTCGCTTATATTGCTAAATTCGGTGTCTTACAAAACGCCTGCGCCTATTTTTATAAGCGCGGCAAAAATTCCTTTGCTTAGTCAAGCGGCCATTAAGTTGCTAAGCCCGCGTTTGATGACGCACATCAGTTTGTCGCGAGTCTTCTTTGACGATGCCAAAATTCGTCCTGATCAGCGTCGGCGTTACAGCTATTTTATAGAACAAGATGACTTTGCATTGGCGATTACTCAGATGGCCCGAGATGTGGTCCCGCAAGACTACGAAGCGCTGACAGATGCCTTTGCATTGTTAAACGTGCCGGCATTGGTACTTTGGGGCGCAGAAGATGCCGTGTTGCCGCTAGCCAACGGCGTGCGGTTGGCTGCAGAAATGCAAGATGCGGAATTAATACAAGTTCCCTCTTGTGGCCATAATGCGCAGGAGGAGTGCCCGGTGCCAGTGGCTGAGGCGGCAAATCAGTTTCTGGGAGCTCTTTAGTTAACTGCTGAGGCGATATCAGTTTATCGCCTCAGTGTTCATTTTGTATCTAAGCTGTGGCATTCATGGTCAGTAGTTCGTACTGCGCGCATGGTTCATTGTCTTGGTTGCTTATTTCAACACTCCAACGTACTTCGCCATACTCCTCGGATCGCAGGCTTTTCTCCATGGCGGTCAAGCGCACTTTGATGCGATCACCCGGCGGGACGGGCTTGATAAACCTCAGATTATCGAGTCCGTAGTTCGCCAGCACAGGGCCTGGCGCTGGGTCTACAAATAGTCCAGCAGCGAAGCTCAGCAACAGATAACCGTGGGCCACTCGACCGGGAAAGAAGGGGTTGGCGGCTGCCGCTTCTTCGTCCATGTGGGCGTAAAAAGTATCGCCAGTGAAATTGGCGAAGTGCTCGATATCATCGAGGGTGATGGTGCGTTCTGCGGTATGAATGGTTTTGCCTATTTCCAGCTCGTTAAAGTTTAGGCGGAAGGGGTGTGGTGCGTCGGCTTGTTCCGGTGCGCCGTTGAACCAGCGGCCACCAATGGCACTAACAAGTCGAGGGCTACCTTGCAGGGCAGTGCGTTGCATGTAGTGCATGACACCGCGAACACCGCCCATTTCCTCTCCGCCGCCCGCGCGACCTGGGCCGCCGTGGATCAAGTGGGGCAGTGGTGAGCCGTGGCCCGTGCTTGTTTTGGCGCTGTCTCGATCGGCAAACAACAAGCGTCCGTGAAAGGCGCCTGCTTGGTGAGCGAATTCAACCGCAACCGCAGGATCGTGGGTAAATACGGAGGCAACCAAGCTGCCCGAGCCTCGGTTCATTAATGCAACAGCGTGCGCGGCATCTCGGTAGGGCATCACGGTACTGACAGGGCCAAAGGGTTCGACTTCGTGTACTTGGGTGGAGGCATCAGGGTCTGCACAGTGCAGCAGTACCGGTGAGACAAAAGCGCCGGAATCGATGTCTGCTCCAACAACTTCTAGGGATTCTTGATCACCGAATACTCGTGTGCATTCTGATTCACACAGAGTGTCGATGGCCGCGAGTACGTCACGGCGTTGGCGTTGACTGGAGAGCGCGCCCATCCGCACGGTGGGCTCTGTCGGGTTGCCGACAACAACTTTGCCAAGGCGGGCTTGTAATGCACTGATCACCGCTTGTTGTAGTTCTTCTGGTACTAATGCGCGGCGAATGGCCGTGCATTTTTGCCCCGCTTTTGTCGTCATCTCTTTGGCGACTTCTTTGACAAACAACTCAAACTCAGGCGAGTCAGCGGTGGCGTCGGGGCCGAGTACGCTGGCGTTGAGTGAATCGGTTTCGGCGACGATGCGCACCGCGTTGTCGACCAGCCCTTGGTGGGATCGGATGGTCTTGGCGGTGTACGCTGAGCCGGTAAAAGAGACCAAGTCTTGGCAGTCAAGGTGGTCGAATAAGTCGCCCACGCCGCCGCAGATCAATTGCAGGCTTCCCTCGGGTAGCAGTCCGCTCTCGAGCATGAGCTCCACACAACGGTGCGTGAGGTAGGACGTGTCGGTGGCGGGTTTGACGATACTGGGCACGCCGGCGATGAATGCGGGGGCGAACTTCTCGAGCATACCCCAAACCGGAAAGTTGAAGGCGTTGATATGGACCGCGACACCCGGACGCGTGGTGTAGATGTGCTGACCGATAAAGCTATTGTCCCGCGAGAGGATTTCGGGAGCGCCGTCTAACACGACGGTGCTGTTGGGCAGTTCACGGCGACCTTTGGAGGAAAACACAAACAGAGTGGCGACCCCGCCGTCGATATCGATCAGGGCGTCTTTGTTGGTCGCGCCTGTCTCTCGGGACAACGGGTACATGTCGTCACGGCGTTCATTCAGGTACTGCGCGAGGTGTTTAAGGATGAGTGCGCGTTGATGAAATGTCATCGCGCGCAACGCGGGGCCGCCCACGTTTCGACCGTGTTGTACCGCTGCCAGTGTGTCGGGGGTTTGATCCGCCACTTCGGCGATCAATTCTCCACTAACCGCGCTGTGAACAGCTCTTAGTGGTGCAGTAGGGCTGCTCCAGTTGCCCGCGAGATAACTGCCAAGGACTTTCGCGGTAGTGGGTTCGGTCATTGTGTATCTCCAAGAGGGGGTAAAATATAGTGCAGGCAATGTTAAACCGGCTGGACGGTTTAATCAAATATTGAATTTCGCTAGTCTACAAACACTTACTCTAGGTAGAGTGCGCTCTCGGTGTGTGTTTTTCTTTATTGGTTGACTCATTGGACGGTTTATGTGATTCTGCACTTCACATAGGGTGGCTATAAAGTGCAGAATGCAATATGAGCGAAGAAGTTGTATTGGTGGAGCAGCGCGGCGGTGTATTGCTTGTTACCTTAAATCGCCCCGACAGGCTCAACTCATTTACCCCTGAGATGCACTTGGCATTACGCGAAGCGCTGGCTCGTGCCAACGACGATTGCTCGGTGCGTGCTGTGTTGCTGACAGGCGCGGGTCGTGGTTTTTGCGCTGGGCAAGACCTGGGCGGTCGTGACCCACGCGCCGGTGGGCCGCCACCCGATCTGGGCTCCACGCTCGAAAATTTCTATAACCCACTGATTCGCCAAATGCGCGCTTTGCCGTTGCCAATAATCTGTGCAGTTAACGGAGTGGCGGCAGGGGCAGGCGCCAATGTAGCGTTGGCCTGCGATGTCGTTCTGGCGTCCAGCTCGGCCAAGTTTATTCAGTCGTTCGCCAAAATCGGCCTAGTGCCTGATGCCGGTGGCAGCTGGACGTTGACCAAGCTGCTGGGTGAAGCACGTGCCAAGGCATTGGCATTAACTGCCGAGCCTCTGAGCGCTGAAAAAGCCGCCGATTGGGGGCTGATCTGGCGAGCCATTGATGACGCTGAGCTCATGAGCGAAGCCATGAAGATGGCTGAGCAAATGGCCAATGGTCCCGCTGCTGGACTCGCGCTTATTAAAGAGGCTATTCAGGCTGCCTCAACACAAGGCATGGATGCGCAGCTCGATCTTGAACGCGACTTGCAGCGACAGGCGGGTGCAAACCCAGATTACGCCGAGGGTGTTTTGTCTTTTCTGGAAAAGCGTGCGCCGGTATTTGCCGCGCGCTCTAGTGCTGACAAAGGAGAGAGCGAATGAAGCCCTGCGAGATGAACGCCGATGAGTTGGCGCGTGCGTGCGCAGACAGCATGTGGTCTACCGACCAAGCTTCGCAGGCTCTGGGCATGGAGATCCTTGACGTCTCCGCCGGTAGAGCGGTGCTCAGTATGCGAATTCGCGCCGATATGACCAATGGCCAGCATATTTGCCATGGCGGTTATATGTTCACACTTGCCGACAGCGCCTTTGCTTTTGCTTGCAATGGCTACAACCAATTTACCGTTGCCGCGCATTGCAGTATCAACTTTTTAGCTGCGGTCAAAGAGGGCGAATTGCTCACGGCAACCGCTGAAGAGCGTCAAAGATCCAAACGATCTGGCATTTATGATGTCACCATCAGGCGTGAAGATGGTTCCGCTGTAGCCGAGTTCCGTGGCAGCTCCCGCACTGTTAAAGGCCAATACTTCCCCGACGGGGAATGACACAGGAAAGCAAACTATGACCCGTGATGTATTTCTCTGCGAAGGTATCCGCACCCCGATTGGCCGCTTTGGTGGCACTTTAGCGGCTGTCAGGCCCGATGACATGCTGGCACACGTGCTGCGCGAGCTGATGTTGATGGCGCCTAATATTGACCAAGAAGCTATTGATGATGTGATCATGGGCTGTGCCAATCAAGCCGGTGAAGACAACCGTGATGTGGCACGTATGGCGATATTGCTGGCGGGCATGTCCACCTCGGTGCCGGGCACTACGGTTAATCGTCTGTGCGGATCAGGGCTCGATGCGCTGGGCATGAGCACGCGCGCCATCGCTGCAGGTGAGTGCGAGCTGATGATTGCCGGCGGTGTTGAAAGCATGTCGCGTGCGCCGTTTGTGATGCCAAAAGCGACGGCGGCTTTTTCACGCTCAAATGCGGTGTATGACACCACAATCGGCTGGCGTTTTGTCAACAAGCTCATGCAAAAGCAATACGGTATCGACTCGATGCCTGAAACCGCAGAGAACGTCGCAGCTCAGTTTAATATTTCGCGTGAAGACCAAGATAAGTTTGCACTGCGCAGCCAAGAGAAAGCCGCCGCTGCGCAAGCGAGTGGGCGTTTTGCTCAGGAAATTACACCGGTGATTATTCCGCAGCGCAAAGGCGATGCTCTGGTGTTTAAAGACGACGAGCACTTGCGCGGCAGCACATTAGAGAAGCTCGCTGCACTTGCTACGCCCTTCCGTGAAGGCGGCAGCGTGACAGCGGGTAATGCCTCTGGGGTAAACGACGGCGCAGCCGCTTTGATAGTGGCCAGCGAAGACGCGGTTAAACGTTACGGGCTGACGCCTCGCGCACGTGTGCTGGGCAGTGCAGTTGCAGGTGTTGAACCTCGCATCATGGGCATTGGCCCTGTGCCAGCGAGCCAAAAGCTGATGGCGCGATTGGGCGTGGGCATTGATGACTTTGGCGTTATCGAACTCAACGAAGCATTTGCCGCGCAGGGCCTGGCTTGTATGCGAGAGCTAGGCTTGGCCGATGATGCGCCGCAGGTTAATCGCAACGGTGGTGCTATTGCCTTGGGGCATCCGCTGGGTATGTCCGGCGCACGACTAGCGCTGACCGCCAGTTTGGAAATGCAAACAGTAGGTGCTGAACGCGCGCTGTGCACTATGTGCATCGGCGTAGGGCAGGGTATCGCTCTAGCACTTGCTAAAGTATAAAAAATAAGCCAAAGCTGGCACATATAGACGGTCTAGCGAGACCGCTTTAAGGAGAATGCACACATGCAAGACATCGCACCTAAGCGCGAGGAGCTGGACTCGATTGAAATCGCTTCCCGTGATGAAATCGAAGGTTTGCAACTAGAGCGTCTCAAGTGGTCGTTGGCTCATGCCTACAACAATGTACCGCACTACAAAAAGAGCTTCGATGACGCGGGTGTTCACCCTGATGATCTCAAGACTTTGTCGGATATCTCTAAGTTTCCTTTTACCGTTAAAAGTGATCTTCGTGCCAATTACCCCTTCGGCATGTTTGCCGTACCGGACAACCAAGTGGCTCGTATCCATGCTTCTTCCGGCACGACGGGCCAGCCGACGGTTGTTGGCTACACCAAAAACGACTTAAAAACTTGGGCTGGTTTGGTGGGCCGTTGCATGCGTGCCTCGGGTTTGCGTCCGGGTGACACTTTGCACAACGCTTATGGCTACGGTTTGTTTACCGGTGGTTTGGGTGTGCACTTCGGTGCGGAAGACTATGGCTTGCGCGTTATTCCTATCTCCGGTGGCATGACTGTGCGTCAGGTGACGCTGATCAATGATTTCAAACCCGATGGCATCACCGTGACACCTTCCTATGCGCTGTCGATTCTCGATGGTTTCCGCAAGGCGGGTATCGATCCGCGTGACTGTTCGTTGAAAGTGGGGATCTTCGGTGCAGAGCCCTGGACCAACGCGATGCGTACTGAGATCGAAGATGCCTTCGATATGCATGCAGTCGATATTTACGGTTTGTCCGAAGTCATGGGCCCAGGGGTTGCAAATGAGTGTGTTGAGACCAAAGACGGGCCAACTGTCTGGGAAGATCACTTCTTGCCTGAGATCATCAACCCTGTAACTGGCGAGCCGGTAGAGGATGGCGAAGAAGGTGAGTTGGTGTTTACCTCGTTAACTAAAGAGGCCTTCCCCATTATCCGGTACCGCACGCGTGATCTAACTCGTTTACTGCCTGGTACAGCGCGCAGTATGCGCCGTATGGCTAAGATCACCGGCCGCAGCGATGATATGATTATCCTGCGCGGTGTGAACGTTTTTCCGTCGCAAGTTGAAGAGCAATTGCTCAAAGTTAATGCGCTCTCGCCGCACTACCAGATCGTGCTCGAGCAATCCGGCCGGATGGACACCATGGTGGTACAGACTGAGGCGGCCTCGGCGACCATCAGTATGGAAGACCGCGATGCCGGTGCCAACCAGTTGAGCAAGTTGATGAAAGACGTGGTGGGTATTAGCGTTCGAGTCAATGTTGCAGAACCAGGCACGATGGAGCGCTCGGAAGGTAAGGCCAAGCGAGTCGTCGATCTGAGACCCAAAGAAGGTTAATTCACTATGGCGCGTACTCGAGCAATCGACTATTCAGATAAGCAGCAGACGATATTGACGGCTGCCGCTAGGTTATTTGGCGAGCACGGTTTCGAACGCGTCAGCATGGCTGCGGTTGCCGTTGAGTGCGGTTTTTCAAAAGCGCTGTTGTACCACTATTACAGTAGTAAAGAAGCGTTACTAGATGACATCATCATGCGTCATCTGGAGCGTTTAATCGCTGCGGTAAGCACGGCAAACGCAAGCGCTTCCGAGCCGCGAGATCGATTGTTGGCCATGGTGACCGCGGTATTACTCAGTTACCAAGAGGATGCAGACCAGCACCGAGTCCAGCAAGGTAGTCAGGCTTCTATGTCGGCTGCAAAGCAGGACACGATGAAAGCACTGGAACGTACGCTGGTTCAGCAGTTTTCAGATGCGCTGCTGCAAGCAGTGCCGCGCTTGCAGGAAAGGCCTGAAGTTTTGCAGCCGGTCACCATGTCTTTGTTTGGCATGTTGAACTGGACTTACACTTGGTTTAAAGACGGGGGTGCGATGGATCGATCGCACTACGCAGAAATAGTCACAACTTTAATGTTAGACGGCGCCAAGGCGCTTTAAGAAAAGACAAACACTGAAATAGATAGCTGACTAAAAAGTTGGCTGCCCTTGCACTGGAGGTACATTATGTACACACAAGCGCTCAATGAAAAAGACCCCAACGCGGGTAAAGACAAAGCCGAAGATCCGGTCTTAGAAGCGAGATTTCAAGCGCGTGTTGACGAAGAGATGCGCATCGAACCCAACGATTGGATGCCCGCGGCATATCGTCGTACGCTGCAGCGCCAGATAGCGCAGCACGCTCACTCTGAAGTTATTGGCATGCAGCCCGAGGGCAATTGGCTAACTCGTTCGCCGTCGCTTAAGCGCAAAGCTATTTTGCTGGCGAAAATACAAGACGAGGCGGGACATGGCTTGTATTTATATTCGGCCGCTGAAACTTTGGGTATAAGCCGTGAAGAAATGGAGTCACAGCTGCTGAGCGGAAAGGCTCGTTATAGCTCTATTTTTAACTACCCCACGCTTAACTGGGCGGATATGGGGGCCATTGGTTGGTTAGTTGACGGCGCTGCCATCATGAATCAAATCCCGCTGTGCCGTTGCTCCTACGGCCCATATGCACGTGCGATGGTTCGTGTCTGCAAAGAAGAGAGCTTTCACCAGCGTCAGGGCTACGACATCATGATGCAGATGGCCAAGGGCACGCCTGAGCAAAAAGCCATGGCGCAAGATGCACTCAACCGCACTTGGTGGCCTTCGATCATGATGTTTGGTCCGCACGACAGCGACAGCTCTCACTCCGAACAGTCAATGGCATGGAAGATTAAACGCTTTAGTAACGATGATCTTCGTCAGCGCTTTATCAATGCAACTGTGCCACAGGCCGAGTATCTCGGTTTGACAATCCCTGATCCCGATCTCAAATTTAATGAAGAGACGGGCAACTGGGAGTCTGGTCCGATTGACTGGGACGAGTTTAAGCGAGTTTTGGCTGGTAACGGTCCTTGTAATCACCAGCGTTTATCTACAAGACAAAAAGCTGTGGCCGAGGGTGAGTGGGTGCGCGATGCAGCCGCTGCACACGCCGCCAAAGTAGCCGCCCGCGCCGCCAATAAAGAGGAAGCAGCATAATGAACCTGAAAAACACACCTTTATGGGAAGTCTTTATTCGTTCCAAAAACGGGCTGTCACACGTACACGCTGGCTCTTTGCACGCCGTTGATGCGGATATGGCGCTGCAAAACGCACGTGATGTCTACACGCGTCGTGCCGAGGGTATCTCCTTGTGGGTGGTGCCTTCTAACGCAATTAAAGCATCTGATCCTGTAGATCGCGGCGAGTTCTTTGAGCCGACGGCTAGCAAAGTCTATCGTCATCCCACGTTTTACGATATTCCCGATGAAGTGGGGCATATGTAATGGCTGCAGATTCCGCACTTTTTAGCTACAGCTTACGCTTGGCGGATAACGCCAACGTGCTCGGTCATCGCATGTGCGAGTGGAGTGGCAAAGCGCCGATGCTGGAAGAAGACATGGCGCTGTCGAACTTGGGCCTAGACTTGATAGGTCAAGCGCGCAGCTTGTACAGCTACGCCGGTGAAGTAGAGGGCGCAGGTCGCAGCGAAGATGACTTGGCATTTATGCGTGACGCAAACAGTTATAGCAACGTGCTGTTGGTCGAAATGCCTAATGGTGACTTCGCGGTCACTATGCTGCGTCACTTTTTCTTTGCCGCTTATTACGCTCCCTTCTTTGAAGAGCTGTGCAAATCTAAAGACGAGACGTTGGCAGCGGTCGCGGCAAAAGCTGTGCGTGAGATGGCTTATCATCTTCGCCACAGCGCCGAGTGGGTTATTCGTCTGGGTGATGGCAGCGACGAGAGCGCCAAGCGTATGCAAGACGCTGTCAATATCCTTTGGCCTTACACTGGTGAGCTCTTTGAGTCTGATGCGATAGATCAGCAGCTGCTCGCCGAGGGCATTGCCGTTGATCCCGAAAGCTTGCGCGAGAAGTGGCAGGCAACGGTCGCTGATGTGTTTAAACGCGCTTTGCTTACGGCACCTGAAGACGCGTGGATGCAGAGTGGTGGGCGCACCGGTGAGCACACAGAACACTTGGGTTTTATGCTGGCAGAAATGCAGTTTTTGCAGCGTAGCTACCCCGGAGCTCAGTGGTAGTCATGGCTGATCCGGTGCAGTTTATTCGTCCCGCCAATGCAGCTAGCGACCCCGATTTGCTGCGCGCACACGCGGCGGCCGCTACGGTATGTGACCCTGAAGTACCGGTGCTTACGCTCGAAGATTTAGGCGTATTGCGCGAAGTGGGTCGCGGTGCGGGCGGTGAGATAGTCGTGCGTATTACACCGACGTACTCTGGCTGCCCAGCAATGCACACCATGGCCGAAGACGTTGGCACCGCGCTGGCTGACATTGGTTTAGAAGATGCTCGTGTAGAGCTTGTATTGTCGCCTGCTTGGACCACCGATTGGATGAGCGACGCTGGCAAGGCCAAGCTCAAAGACTATGGCATTGCCCCACCTGTGGGCATGGCCAAAAAGCGCGGCCTGTTTGAGACTGAATCAGTGTGCTGTCCAAGATGCGATAGCAGCAATACCGTCAAAGTCTCCGAGTTTGGCTCCACCTCTTGCAAGGCGCAGTGGCGTTGCCAGGCCTGCCAAGAGCCTTTTGATTACTTTAAGTGTCTATAAAAAGTGGCTTATTAATGAACAGTGTAAACTTCGAAAAATTACCCAAGGGCTTTCATGCCCTGACCGTGGCCGATGTGCGTCGTGAGACTGAAGACGCCACTTCAATAGCTTTTGCTGTGCCAGCTGGACAGGAGCAAGCCTTCAACTTCAAAGCCGGTCAATACTTGACGCTGATGCGCGACTTCGACGGTGAATCTCTGCGTCGGCCGTACTCCGTATGCGTGAGCCCCGATGAAGGCGAGCTGCGCGTATGCGTGAAAAAGCTGCCTGGCGGTCGTATGTCTAGCTTTGTTGCTGATGAGCTTGCGGTGGGTGATCAAGTTGCGGTGATGGAGCCAATGGGGCGTTTCACGCTAGATACAGACTCTGCAGCCAGCAATCACTACGTCGGTATTGCGGGTGGCAGTGGTATAACCCCAGTGTTGTCTATTGTGCGCACGGTGTTACGTGCAGAGCCCAACTCTCAAGTCACACTGCTTTATGGCAACCGTGGTATCAACGATATTATCTTTCGTCGCAAAATCGCCGAGCTGAAAGATCGTTATCTCAGTCGTTTTAATGTGATGCACGTGTTGGCTGAAGGCGATGACGACGTTGAGTTGTTCAGTGGTATGTTGACCACCGACAAAGTCGAAAGTCTGTTGTCTACTTTTCTTCAGCCTCAAGAGATCGACGGGTATTTTATCTGCGGACCTGGGCCAATGATGGACGGTGCCGATGCTGCTTTAAAACGCCTTGGTGTGGCCGAAGAGCGCATCAAGATTGAATCATTTGGTGCCGCGCCTCCGCCAGTACACGCAGGGGCACTGGCCGTCGAAGTAGAAGACGACGGCGATGCAGCGCAGGCGACTGTTATCGTTGGTGGTAGCCGTTCGCAAGTGATGGTGCCACGGCACGGTAACGTGCTTGATGCTGCGCTGGCGGCCAAAATGGACTTGCCTTATGCCTGTAAAGGCGGTGTGTGCTGCACCTGCAAAGCCAAACTTGTTGAAGGCGAAGTGGACATGGCGGTCAACTATGGTCTAGAGCCGGACGAAATAGCCCGTGGCTTTATTCTGACCTGTCAGGCCCGTCCCTTGACCGATAAGTTAGTTGTTGACTACGACGCTATCTAGCTAGCGCTGGCTAGAGCAATGCTTCAGCGGATTACCCGCTGAAGCTTTTTTATTTGGGAGTACATTTTGCCTTGTTATTCTATTGATGGTTTAAGGCCGGTTGTAGATCCGGCTGCTTATGTGCACCCGACAGCTGTGCTGATTGGAGATGTCATTGTTGGGCCTGGTGTCTATGTAGCGCCACTGGCGTCACTGCGCGGAGATTTTGGGCGTATCGTTCTAGAAGAAGGCGCCAATTTGCAAGACACCTGTGTCATGCACGGTTTTCCGGGTAGCGACACAGTCGTGTCCAAGAATGGGCATATAGGTCACGGTGCTGTGATCCACGGCTGCCGCATTGGCGTAAATGCATTAGTGGGCATGAACGCGGTGATCATGGACGGAGCGATCGTCGGTGAGAGCTGTATTGTGGCCGCCAGCGCTTTTGTCAAAGCGGGCATGGAAATACCTGACCGGCATTTGGTCGCGGGCACTCCGGCCAAAATACTGCGTGAGCTGAGCGAAAAAGAAATTAGCTGGAAGACAAAAGGCACGGAAGAATATCAAGAGCTGGCACGCCGTAGTATTCGTTCTATGGTTGAATGCGCGCCATTAAGCGAGATAGAAGACGGGCGGGATAGGCGCGATGTTTCAGATGAAACTGTGCCGCTTTATACTTTGAAAAAAGACAAGTAAGGCCTCGCCCATCGGTTGTTTCCAGCTGAAGAGCTTTCTGTGTTTATAGTTTGTCGCTTGGTGAGCGCTGCGCCAACATGCTGTATCAATCTATCGTAATACTAGTCTGGCATTTAGAGCTTGGATCGGCCGATTATTGGCGTGGCCCAACGCTGCCTTCATCACTTTGAGTTGTTCAGCCGATGCCGTAGCTGGGGTCTTCAGCACAAACCAGCGTACACCTTCGGTGCAGGGTGGGGTCGTGAGCGATCCGTTGAAACGGTAGTGGTCACGGTTTACTGGCAAGAGCTCCTCGGGTGACATGGGTGACTCTAAAGGGATGTGCTGTCCCTCCTGCATCGGCAGTTCCTCGATGCTGCGCGCTAAAGCAGGGTTTTCAGCTCCCTGCTCAAACATAACAGCCACTATGGCTAACTCGCCGCGATCATTTTGATGCACGAAATGAGCTTCTAGCGGGTAGCTTATTCCATTGATTTGATTTTCGCTGGGGGAATGAAAGTGGAACTGCAGCAAATTGAAAGTCAAACCCTCGGCTTTGATGTATTTGGGCTGCCGGTAATTGAGCTGCACCGTATGGCCGTTATTTAGCAACGCCGCTGTTGCGGGTTGATAGTTAAACTCGACGGGTTTTAGTGCAGCCTCGGTAAAACTGGTGAGATTGATAGGCGATTGATTGTTACCGGAGCAGTCTCTGTAGTCTCGGTGCAAGTTGGGCCAATTTTTTGGGCCTGTGTCACCGCTGTAACTCCAGCGTCTAGTGGTGTGAAGCTTTTGACCGCGCGCTGTTGCCGAGGTGTCATGTGTCAGAGCAGCAGCTTTTGGTGTCACTGCTTGCGACTTTTCGATTGGGCGTTTGGCAAACTCAAGAGTGGCTGCGGTGGATGTCGCCATGTGCAGCAGAGCGAGGTATGTGGCTAGTCGTAGTGCTTTCATGCTCGTTCTTCCTTGAATTTAGCCGCTTTGACTCGGTTTCTCAGTGAAGCAGGCACCGTATGCTCCGCGTGCTAATGCGTGTGCTTTTCTATCGGACTCACTTCACTACCATTAACGACCGGAAAGGTTTTTCGTTTAAGTTTGCTAAAAACGTCCGATACCAGCGGAGGGCAACCGTGCACTGATGTGGTGGCTTTTGGTATTCAGTGCTAGTCTCGGTGGAGTGCTTGCACGTGTGCGAGTCACCCGATGAGCTAGTTGATTAATCAAGGAGAAAAACGTGTCAAAATTTGATGAGGTTGTCAGTACTTGCAAAGATCAGATGGGCAAATGCGGTATTGATTTTGATGAGGATTTGTTGCGTGCCGTGGCCAAAGGCTTGGGACCGTCTATCTACAATAAGGACGCACTGCTGGTGGCAGCGGGTGACAGCGCTGAAGTAGACGGCATCAAGGAGCGTTTCATCGCTAAAAAGCTCGGTGTCAGTGATGCGGCTCAGGCCGATGCAGCTATCGCGCATGCAGTTGAGAAGATCGGATCTTCCAACCGCCAGAAACTTCGCCCCGTGTTTTATTACCTGATCGTCAAGCACTTATCTAAAGAGGCTGTGTACGATTAATTTTAGTGTGATGTGACCGTGTTTTGCTGAGTGCTACCACTCGGCGACGAACACACATACAATATCGCCAGTCGGCCCGCTTTTGGAGACAAAAGTGGGCTTTTTTCGTGTTGATAAGTGTATTTTCCCTGTCACACAAACCCGGATATTGAGGAGCGCGAAGCATGGCAAAAGTTACTTGGATCGTCGAAGGTCAGGACCCTATTGTCGCTGATGTGGCCGAAGGTCAATCCCTTATGGAAGCTGCACAGGACAATGATGTGCCACACATCAGTGGAGATTGCGGTGGTTGCTTGTCTTGTGCCACTTGTCACGTGATTGTCGATGATGCTTGGGTGACTAAAACAGGTTCGGCTGATGGCGTGGAAACTTCCATGTTGGAGTGCACTGAGTCACCGGCTGAAACCAACAGCCGTTTGAGCTGTCAGATATTTATGACTGACGAGCTCGATGGTCTCGTGCTGCGGGTGCCTGGCTAATAAAAAGTACACCGAGCATCCATCCACGTAGTCCTCGTGTTCACCGTCTGCGCTGTTAGTAGACATAAGAAAAACGAAAATTGATCGATGCTCTGTGGTCTAAGTAGCGCCAGGTTGTTCTGGCGCGTGCTTCAGAGGCATTTCCTGCTCATATTATTGCTTCACTTGCTTCTGAGATTATGCACATCAATAACTCCCTGATATCCCTACTTGGTGGGCTGCTTATGCTGCTCAGCCTTCCCGTCAGCGCCGCTGAGAGTGCTCAGTGGAATCCTCCCAATTACACGGTGCCGGTCAACTTGCCCAACTGTGATGCTGCGGATGCTGTGGTAATCGATAGCATGGATAAGCTCAAACTGTTGTCGGATAAAAATATTCGTGTCTTTTGCTTCGCGCCGGGTGATTATCGATCCGCCAGTGTGCAAGAGATCACAGGCGTCAGCGGGCGAGCGTCTAAGCCACGTGTGATACGCATGCTCGGTTCAGATTTTGATACGCCGCCAGCTTTTGCTCGCGCACCGCTTGATAAAATCCCCTTATTACCACCACTTTACTTCCGTGACGCTGAGCACTGGATTATCGACAGTGTGGCGTTTATTGATATCGACGAGGCCAAAGGCGTTTTTCCGATGCGCTTTTTTGCTTCTAGCGATGTTGTGATGAATCGCTTGCGTGTTGAGAGCAATCGTCACGGTATAGAGTTTCATCATTTGAGCCACGACATTACGCTGCAAAATAGCTTGATCGGCGACATGGACATGGATCCCAAAGAGGGCAACGATGCGGTCTGCGTCGCTTTTGAAGGGCGCTACACCGACAAAGGACAAGACGCCGAATCTGCTGTTATTCACAATGTGCGCGTAGTGGCTAACGAAATCTATAACTGCAACGACGGTGTACAGTTGATTTGGAATGAGGACGCGACGCATTGGCCGGATTTTTCAGATACGCTCATTGCCGCCAATGATATCTATATCGACCAGCGCCGCTTGACCGATTGTAAAGGCAACCTTGACCCTAACGGAAGTTGTGCGTGTACTGAAAACGCCGTTGATATCAAGGCAGGAGCCAAGTTTGCATCGAAACCGGTGGTCATCCGTAATAATCGTTTTTACGGCTGGCGCAAAACTGACTCAATCTGCAACCCTGACGCGCAGAGCTGGGGCACTGCCATCTCGGTGCACTTTGTCGCCTCACAAAATCTGCGCATTGAGCAAAACCTATTTTGGGATGTCGTGAGCGGGGTCTCATTGGTGAAAAAAACCAAAGCTGTTGAGGTTGTCGATAATCTTTTTCATACAGTGCCTAAAGCAGGGCCAGGTAATGGCATTGCGATTATCAGTTATGAAACAGTGTCCGACGTCAATATTGCGCGTAACCGAATAGTTGATGCTAACGGCTGGTTGTCTGTTTTGTCTAAGCAAACCACGTTGAGTTGCAATGTTGTCAACCAGAGTGGTGCGGCGATAGGCGGATTGTCGGGTGACAGCTTTGCTGATCGCAACAGCTATTATCAACACGGCGAACCGCTGTTTAAAAGCGCTGGTGATGTGAAAAAAGACGGCAGTGCGGCAAATGACGCAGAGCTTTGCACGGTTATTCGTCCGCTGAGTAATCCGGGTAGCGTGTGTTTGCCCATGGCAGTTTCAACACCATCCAGCCCGCACGCTTGTGGCGCAGGTTATTGGGCTGCTAACTGAGGCTTGCCTTGAGCAAGAGCTGGCTCGACAATGCGAGTCAGTTTTTCCAAAGGCCATGTTCCATGTTGCACAGTTTGCCGATTGTCGACGTCAATCCCCGTGACGCTGACTTCTACCAAAACCCCTACAGTTATTACGCTCAGTGGCATAAACAGCATGCGCGCTTCCATTGGGCGGCGTACGGAAAAACGTGCTTTGCGAGCTTCGCCGATGTTGATCGCATATTGCGTGATCGGCGGTTCGGGCGTGCGCTGCCGGATGATCTAAAAGCGTGTGCTTGCCCCATGCGGCGCGAGCACTTGGCGAGCTTCGATGCCCTCGAAGAATACTCTCTGCTTAATCTGGAGCCGCCGCGCCACAGCGCGTTGCGCAAACTGGTCAATCGCGCTTTTGTGTCATCTAAAGTAGACTATCTGCGGCCGCAAATTATTGATGTAGCCAACGCCTTGATTGATCAGTTGCTGTCGTCGTGTGGCGGCGACTTGCTGCAGGATTATCTTATGCCGCTACCGGCAATGGTGATCGCGCGATTGTTAGGTGTGCCGGATGAGCAGGTGCCGCAATTACTCGCGTGGTCGCATGCCATGGTCAAGGTTTATACACTGACGCAAACTCACGAAGATGAGCTGGCGGCGGATGTGGCTTCAAAGGAGTTTAATGACTACCTCTTGAAGCTGATTACGCAAAAAAGAAAGTCACCTAGCGATGACTTATTGGGCCATCTGTTGAGCGTTGAAGTGGATGCTCGAAAGCTGAGTGATGCAGAAATTATCTCAACAGCTGTTTTGCTACTAAACGCTGGCCATGAGGCCACCGTGCATCAGAGTGGCAACGCGGTAAAAACGGTCTTAGAGTTGGGGCTAGCCCCAGATCAGCTATTTTCTAGTGATTCGACCACCGCTGATTTTGTCGAAGAAATGCTGCGCTTCGATGCACCGCTGCACATGTTTATGCGTTACGCCTTGCAAGAAGTCGATATGGGTGACGGTTTGATTTTGCAGCCGGGCGAGGAAGTCGCCTTGTTATTTGGTGCCGCCAATCGCGACCCCAAGCGCTTTGTTGATCCCGATAGCTGTTTGCCCGGGCGCGCAGATGCGGGCCATGTGTCTTTTGGCGCAGGCATACATTTTTGCCTTGGTGCACCGTTGGCTCGACTAGAAATGCAACTCAGTTTGCCGCTGTTGTTCGAGCGTATGCCTAGGTTGTCACTGCGTGAAAACCCACTCTACGCCGATAGCTTTCACTTTCACGGTTTGCAGTCATTGTTTGTCAACTTTAACGAATAGGCGGTTTTTGGCACTGATCTTTTGTCTGGGTTGGAGGGCAGGCCCTTCCGGTGTTTTTATCTGATATTGTGGCCTAAACTCCTACAAAACTTCTGGGTAAAGCGTGATGGCTCAAGTAAAAATATACGCACATAAAAGCAACCTAGACAGCCACCGTGCTCAGATTTCCGAGGCGATTCATCGTGCAGTTGTATCTGCTCTTAATTACCCTGCTTCAAAGAAGTTCCATCGCTTTATCGCTATGGCTGCTGAAGACTTTATCTATCCTGATGATCGTTCTTCTGCCTACACCATTATCGAAATTTCGATGTTTGAAGGTCGATCAATGGAAACCAAAAAAGCACTGATTCGAGCAATATTCGATAACATGCAGCGCTCAGCTGGTATCGCAGCGCAAGATGTTGAGATCACTATTTTTGAGACAGCAAAACAGAACTGGGGCATTCGCGGTTTGCCTGGTGATGAGCTAGAGCTGGGCTATAAGGTAGAGGTGTAACGGCGCTAGCTTTCTTGGTAGGCGGCTGCGGCTATACCTGCCCAACGACCTGTGGCAAGGCATGCGGTGATCAAATACCCGCCTGTAGGCGCTTCCCAGTCGAGCATCTCACCGGCGCAAAATACGCCCGGCAAGTTTTTTAACATCAAGCTCTCATCCACAGCATCTAATGCTACACCGCCTGCGGTTGATATCGCGTGCTCCATATCAGCCAGCCCAGTGGTTTTGATCGCTAAGCTTTTGAGCAGAGGGGCTAGTTCGTTTAGTGGGGGTAGGGGTTTGGAGAATTCTTGCAGTAGTGCCAGTCTTGCGCCTTTTAGCAAAATGCTTTTTCGCAAAAAATTACTCAGCGATTCTTTTCCGCGAGCGCGTTGAAGTTTTTTCTGTAGTACTTCGAGCGTACTGTCTGGGTACAGGTCTACGGTTAATCCATGCCCTTCACGAACGGCTTTACTGACGCTATAGATACCGCTGCCTTCTAAGCCCTCGGCGCTGATCACAAACTCGCCCCGTGTGTTGATAGAGCCAGCGCTCAAACGTGTGCTTTTTACAGCGGAACCAAAATGCTTCTGCATGTAGGGGCTCCAATCTACTTTCAGGCCCGCATTGGCTGCAGTAAAAGCTGTGGTGGTGACGCTTTTGCTTTTGAGCAGTTCGCTCCATTGCCCGTCAGAACCCAGTTTTTGCCAACTAGCACCGCCAAGTGCAAGCACGGTGACCGAAGGCTTTAGCTGTTTTTCGCCCTGAGGAGTATCAAAGCGGTAGCCATCAGTGTCAAAGCCTATCCAGCGCCATTTTTTGTATAGTGTTGCCCCAGAGCTATCAAGCTTTGCAAGCCATGCACGAAGTAGGGGAGAAGCTTTCATGCTCACCGGAAATAGGCGGCCGCTGCTGCCGGTGAACACTTCTTGACCGAGGTTATTTGCCCAAGCTTGTACTGCTACGGGGTCAAAAGCGGAGATCATCGGGCGCAAGAATTCAGTCGCTTCCCCGTAGTTGTCGAGAAAGGTTTCTAGCTCTTCATCTTTGCTGAGGTTAAGGCCCGACTTCCCCGCCATCAAAAACTTGCGTGCCGGTGATGGTTTGGCTTCGACAATATGCACCTGCCGACCTGCTTCCGTCAGCATTTGTGCGGCCATCAATCCAGCTGGGCCCGCGCCGATGACAAGCGCATCAACTTCGGGCATGGGCTGTCCGTTTTTGCATGGCTTGCTTAGATTTCAGCGACACGTTATTGATTGAACTCGGCGCTTGCCAGTTCCACACAGCAGGTAAACACTTCCATCGCTTTTTTGATGTCTGCGGTGGATGGACGTGTGGGTGAGAGTCGGATGTTGCTGTTATCTGGGTCGATGCCTTTGGGGTAAGTCGCGCCTGCAGGCGTCAGCGCAACGCCCGCCTCGGCAGCTAGTGCGATGACGCGATCTGCCACGGGGTATTTACATTGCACGCTGACAAAATACCCGCCAGTCGGGCTGGTCCAGCTAGCCAGATTTTTGTTGCCTAGATTTTGCTCGAGCGCGGATTGCACGGCGTCAAACTTGGGTTTCAAAATGGCCGCGTGGTCTTTCATCAGGCCTTTTAAACCACCGGGGTATTGGCGCATAAAACACACGTGGCGCCACTGCTCTGCTTTGTTGGGGCCTATGGTTAGCACTGACAACAGCTTGCTCCAATGGGCGATGTTGGCTTCGCTCATGCCCGCGAGTGCAATGCCGGCGCTAGCAAATGTGACCTTTGACGTTGAGCCAAACAAAATTACGCGATCAGCGTGGCCATCAGCTTTGGCGATGCTGAGCAGATTGGGCGCGGGGATGGGGTTGTCAATGAGATGATGTACTGCGTAGGCGTCGTCTGCAAAAATAGTAAAATCGGGCGCTGCTGCTTTGATGTTGACTAAGCGCTTCGCAAACTCTGGCGAGAGCGTATCGCCTGTGGGGTTGCTATAGGTTGGTACAAAGTAGATACCCTTGATCGAGGCGTCGTCGGCGACCAGTTTTTCTACCGCATCCATATCTGGGCCTTCTTCGGTCATCTGCACGGTCACTAGTTCATAGCCCAGTTCGGCCGCAAGGCCAAAATGTCGGTCGTAACCTGGCACCGTAACGATTAACTTGGGTTTGTCTTGCAGCCAACCATGATCACTACCTTTAACGCCCCGCAGCAGCGCCCAAGTCAAAAAGTGGCTCATCAATTCTAGGCTGGCGTTGTTGCCCACTAGAATCTCTGAGGGCGCTACGCCCAATTGCTCACAAAACATCTCACGCGCTTCACGCAGGCCCGCCACGCCACCAGGGTAGTTGCGAATGTCCACGCCGCTGTCGGTGATGTAGTTGTTTTCGTCGATGGCACTGAGCAGTTTTTGGCTCAGATCAAAGTTCTCATCTGCTGGTTGGCCGCGTTCCATATTGAGTTTCAGCGACAGAGACTTAAAGTGTTCGTGTTTTTGTTGCAATTCACTGATGGCAGTCATAAGGCGTAACCGGAGTCGTGGGTTTTTGTTGGCTGAAGCAATGCTTCAGTGGGGTCAATTTGCGTAATAATTCGTTATCATACGCTGCGGCTGCACATTCTAAAATACAGCCAATGATAGAATTATCGCTTTAAGTTTTTGGAGGCTTTTTGCAAGAGCTAGAAAGTTGGCAACACACGCTTGATGCTGGATACACATTAAGTGGCTGGCGTACTAAGCCGAGTGGCCGTCCGGTGATCTTCTTTTTGCACGGAAACGGCTTATGCAGCAGAGCCTATTGGCCAATGCTGAGGCATCTGCGGCAGAGCTACGATCTTGTTTTGCTCGACGCGCCTGGGCACGGTAGCAGTGAATCCGCAGGCAGTTTTCAGGGCTGGGCAAATGACGCTGAAAGCTGTTACGAGGCGTGGCAATCGCTTCAGGCTGATTACGCTGGAGTGAGCCATCATGCTGTCGCGCATAGCTACGGCGGAGTGTTGAGCACCTACATCATGGCCGAACACCCCGATTGCTTTGACTCGGCTTTGCTGCTCGATCCGGTTTATTTTCCGCCAAGCATGTTGATCACGGGATGGATAGCGGACCTTCTAGGTTTGGTCAAATACCATAAACTATCGCGAACCACACAGAAGCGTCGTATCCATTGGCCATCGCGTGAATCGGTCTACGAGCATTTGTTGGCTAAGCGCATCTACTCGCGTTGGGACCGCGAGTGTTTTGATGCTTATGTAGACTACGGCTTCGAAGAGCGGGCTGACGGTTTTCACTTACGTTGTGATCGCAACATAGAAGCGAAAATATTTGCGACCCTACCTTATGATTTGTCGCGCATCATTTCTAGAGTGTGCACGCCTTGCGTTATTATCAGTGGCGATCAAAGCTATGACTTTGTGATCAAAGGCTTGCCAAAATATTGCACCGGCCACGACTACCTCCAGCACAAAGTTATTTCTGGCGGCCATAACTTTATGCTGGATAATCCTCAAGATACCGCCGCATTGGTGCACAACAACATGGTTTTTAGTTAGCGCGCGTTTGGCGCTATCTGTGCCGCTTGTGTTAGGCCACTAGGCCGCACGCACTTGGTGTTCTGTGTCTTCGATCAGCTGATTACCACCGTTGGCTTTAGCTTGATCGCGGGCGTTGAGTGCTCGATACACCACGTGATTGGGCTCTGAACCTCGGGTAAAGCAACTCGCCAAACCGATGCTCACACTGATGACGCCCAGCGGCGTGGTGGTGTGCGGTATCGACAAATGTCTGACTGCTTTTAAAAGTTTGGCTGCGAGATTGTTGATGTCACCATGCTCGCTGTCGTTAAAAATCGCCATCAAAGTATTGCCGGACTGCCGGAACAGTTGCGCTTTTGCGCGGAAAACCTGTTGCGAGGCCACGCAGACTTGATTGAGCACGTCATCCCCGTGCGCGTGGTTGTAATAATCGTTGTAGCGTTTGAAGTGATCGATATCAATCACCACGATCGCATAGGGTGAACTCGAGGCTGCAGCGTAGGACAGAGCTTCGTCCATCGCCACGCGGTTGCCAATTGGTAGCAGGCAGTCCTCACGGATGGCGCGCTTCAGTTGTTTTTTGTATTTTTCGATCTGTTGCTGCTTTTTTTTAAGTTGCTGAGTGACACGAATGTGTTGTTGTTCTTGCTCGTGCTTTCTGGCACGTAGCAGGTCACTCTGGGTAAACATGCCGCAAAGCAAACCCATGGTGTCCACTGCGACCACATGTCTAATTTTGTGCCGGGTCATTAATTTGGCCGCGTGTTCGCAGCACTTCTCTGCGTGCACCGTGACGACTTTGTGATTGCCAACATCGCGCAGCTTTGGCGCTTTTACGCCGTCAAGTAAGCGAACACAAAGATTGCTCATATCGCTTTCACTGATAATGCTGACGGGCAAACCGTGCTCGATAACCACGATACTAGAATAGGGCTTTTGCTGTAGAGCACCGACGACTTCGACTAGGGGGGTATCGCTTGCCACCGATGTGACATCGCAGGACATAAACTCACGAATACATGCTTTGCTCATATATAAAACCACAGTATGGAGGCCGATATTAGCTTGTGCACATACTATCGGGCGACATGATTTCACACTTGAACGACTGCTGTGCCATCGACTTGCGTAACTGTCTGGTGATCGCATCGGCGGTTGTAAAACCGCAGCAGCCTTTGTGGTTGTTTAGGCTTTTGCTGCAATCCAGTTGTCGAGGAAATGCTCAATCCATTGAGTGATGCGTTCGTCGCTGTCGAGGCATTGTTGCATGTGGCTCTGGCGTATTTCGTCGGTGAGCCAGGGGTATTTTTCGGCGGGGATCCGCGCGTGCCAAATCGCAAGGGCATCGGGGTTTACTTCGGGGTGGAACTGCACCCCGTAGTGGCCTCCCTCCACACTAAACGCTTGATTGGGGAAGATGTCGCTACTGGCTAGCAGTCTGGCGCCCGTAGGTAGAGCGAACCCCTCTCTGTGCCACTGGAACATGGTGTCACCGGCTGCTAAAAAGTCGCTTTCAGGGGCTGGTGTGAGCGGATAAAACCCGACTTCTTTATTTCCGCACTGCGGTTCGCTGACGGTTGAACCCAAAACACGCGCCAGCATTTGGGCACCCAGACAAATACCAAAAAACTTGGTTTGCCCCTCAATGCAATCGTCGATAAAACTCAGCTCACCCAGCATCCACGGCTGAATGCGGCAATCGTTGGCGCTCATCGCACCGCCAAAAACAACAACACCGTGATAGCTCGATGGGTCGGGCAGTTTGTCGCCATCAGCGGGGAAGCAGCGCTCAATCAGGTGTCCGCGCTTTTCTGCCCATCGATTGACACGGTCTACGTCCCATCCTTTGCTGTGTTTAACAAATAGAAGTTTGCGAGGGTTTGAGCTAGTTGTTTCGACTTGGGTCATAGACAGAGGGCAGCTAGTTGCGTGAAATAGCGAGGAGGCTTTAAGCCAGCGATGATTGTAGCGCGCTGTGACCATGGGTGCGATGTTTACGCCTTCACTGGTGGCATACTGCCTGTGATTTAACAAATATTTACAAATTATCAGAGAAAAATAAGTACTATATCTCTAGCCCATAGTGAATATCCCCGCCTGATCAATGACCCTTGGCTCGACTTCAGGCAAAATGACGCGATTGTTGGGCTCTTTATTTGAACGCCGCGCCATGAGTGGGTGTGTTGCGTTGATGGAGAGCACGGTAACTATGGATTTTGTGTCTCGCCGCGCAGCCGCTTAAGGCTTCGCAGTGGGTTCTTTTTAGCTGCTCGAGGTTATTCATGAAAATTGGTGCACCCAGAGAGCTGTTTGAAGGTGAGGCCCGTGTGGCACTT